>Ga0210410_10001394_pt1 | contig 22827 bp, 15 predicted proteins | sample IncBWC4MmetaG_FD_161058 | JGI IMG/M metagenome (GOLD analysis project Ga0210410, IMG submission 161058) | Forest soil microbial communities from Barre Woods Harvard Forest LTER site, Petersham, Massachusetts, United States - Inc-BW-C-4-M | ecosystem: Environmental > Terrestrial > Soil >... | reverse complement strand
GTGCGGGATCGAAGGGAACACCGGCTCGACCCGCTGCGGCGAAGACGCGGCCCCAGTTGGGGTCGGCGCCCGCGAACGCGGTTTTCACCAGCGGCGAGGTGGCCACGGTTTCCGCAATGCGCCGCGCGGCGGCTTCATTTTTCGCGCCACGCACTTCGATTTCGATTACGCGCTGTGCACCCTCGCCGTCGGCAACGATCTGGAGTGCTAGCGAATGGCACACGTGCTCCAGCGCGGCGGTGAAATCGCGGTGCGCTTTGCTTCCATTTTTGATGGAAGGCGCGCCTGCCTCGCCATTAGCGAGCACCAGCAGCGCGTCGTTGGTCGAGGTATCGCCATCGATGCTGATGGCGTTGAAGGTGCGCGCGGTTACTTGCTTCAACGTTTTCTGCAGTAGGGAAGGCGCAATTTCCGCGTCCGTAGTTACGAAGGCCAAGGTGGTGGCCATATTCGGATGGATCATGCCCGCGCCTTTTGCGCAGCCGACTAAGTGGATTCGCTTGCCGGCCATTTTGAACGACGCGGCAGCCGTCTTGGGCCGTGTGTCCGTCGTGCAGATGGCCAGCGAAACTTCCGCGAACGAGCGCGCGGAAGAACGGCGATGACGAGCCAGTAGCGGTACGGCGCGCAGAATTTTATCGAGCGCCAGCGGCACACCGATAACCCCTGTCGAGCATACGAAGATTTCTTCGGGGTTGCAGCCCAGGCGTTTGGCGGTTTCAGCGACGGTGCGCACCGCGGCAGCGTGTCCTGCAGCGCCTGTGGCGCAATTTGCATTGCCCGCATTTACCACCACCGCACGCATGCGTCCTTTCGATGCGCGCAAGTGCGCTTTGGAAATCAGCACGGGGGCGGCAACCACAAGGTTTTGCGTGAATACTCCGGCGGCCGACGCGGGAACGTCGCTAGAGAGAATTGCGAAATCGAGCGCGCCGGTTTTTTTTAGGCCGCAAGCGGTCGCGGCGAAGCGGAAGCCGCGAGGAAGAGACGCTTCGGAGAGGGCATGTTGCATTACCGGCGGGACCATGGCGTGAGCGCGATGCTCACGGAAGGGACCTCCGATCCTCCGCGGAATTTGCGCTGCTTAAAAGAGCGCGTATCTCCGAGAGCGTCTGTTGAAGTCGAACTGCTTGCGTGCTCATGGTTTAGCTCCTCGCTGGATGCTTAGTTTGTTGATGCGGTCTTGCAAATCCGAAATGGCGGAGCGGACGGAATCCGGAGCGGTGCCGCCGGGAACTTTTTTGCTCTCGAGGGCCGCTTGCAAGCTTATGCTTCCAGCGAGGTCGGCTTCAAAAGCTGGAGAAATGTTCTTGAGCGTTTCGAGCGGCAATGAAGTCCATGGAATCTTCTGCTTCTCGGCTTCGCGCAGCGCTTTGCCGACAATGTCGTGCGCTTGCCGAAACGGAATTCCCTTGTGCACAAGATAGTCGGCGGCTTCGGTGGCGAGTAAGGTGGGATTGGTCGCCGCAGCGCGCAGGCGTTCGGCGTTGAATTTTGTGGTATCAAGCGCGCCAGTGGCAACGGCGAGCATATCCGCTATCTGGTCGTGCGCGGCGAACAGCGCTTCTTTGTCTTCCTGCAGGTCGCGCTGGTAGCTGGTGGGCAAACCCTTCAGGGTGGTGAGCAGGCCGAGTAGCGCTCCGGTGATCCGGCCGGTTTTGCCGCGGATCAGCTCCCAAGCATCAGGATTTTTTTTCTGCGGCATCAAGCTGCTGCCCGTGGAATATTCGTCTGGGAGAATCACGTATGCAAATTCCTGCGAGGCGAAAATGATGAAATCTTCAGCGAGACGCGAGAGATGCGTGGCGATTCCGGCAAGTGCAAAAAGATAATCGAGCGCGAAATCGCGATCGCTCACGGCATCAAGGCTATTTGCGGTGATGCACGAAAAACCGAGCTCGTGGGCTATGGCGTTGCGGTCGATTCCGAAGCTGTTGCCGGCCAGGGCGCCGGAACCCATGGGACACGCGTCGGCGCTGGCTGCTGCAGATTGCAAGCGCGTGAGATCGCGAGAGAAAGTTTCCGAATGCGCTAGCAAAAAATGCGAAAGTAGAATGGGCTGCGCGTGTTGCATGTGGGTCATGCCCGCCATGGGGACGCCTAGATTCGTTTTGGCCTGGAAGAGGAAGGAATTCAGCAGAGCGGAGAGAGCTTGCTGAATCTGAGCTGTTGCGTCGATTACGAACAGGCGAAAGTCGGTAGCCACGAGTTCATTACGGCTGCGGCCGGTGTGGAGCTTCCAGCCAAGTGCTCCGAGTTCTTTGACCAGCGCTTTCTCTACGAAATGGTGCACGTCTTCGGCATCCGCAGCGAGTCCTTCAAACCACGCGGCATCTGTCGTTGAGAACTTCTCGATTTTGTCGAGCGCGGCGAGAGTTTGCTGTGCTTCGACGGAGGTGAAAAGGCCGACACCTTGCAATGCCTTCGCCCAGGCACGATCGACGGCAAGCTCATAGGGCAACAGACGACGATCGAACGCAAACGAGCGCTGAAACGCGTCAAACCGTTGGTCCGGTTCGCGGTCGAAGCGGCCGCCCCACAGGCGGTCGTCCTTGCGTTGGGGTTGTGGAGTCATCAGCAATTGGTGACCGTTTTCAGCTCCAGTTTGTATTTCGTATTGCCGGGCTAAAAGCCTAGCTTCTACAACGGATCGATTCTGCCAAGATGGGGCGCAGCATGCCGCACCCCGACACGGTTTAGTCCAGGCCACGAGCGAAACGGCAATTAGTCATTCCCGCTTCCGGCTCTAGCTTTCGGTCGCACCGTTACCGGAAGCGCGAAAAGATTGATGAAACCTTCGGCGTCTTTGGGATTGTAACGGCCCATGGTGAAGCTGGCGAGGTCGGTGCGATAGAGGGAGAAGGGTGAGACGCGCTTGGTTACGGTGAGCGTACCCTTCCACAATTTTAGGCCCACGGCGCCGGTGACCCGCTGCTGCGCGACGCTGAAAAATCCGTCCAGCGCGGCACGCAGCGGAGAAAACCACAATCCGTAGTACACGAGTTCTGCGTAGCGGAGCGAAAGCGCTTGCTGAAAATGCGCGGTCTCGCGGTCCACCGTGAGCGCTTCGAGTTCGCGATGCGCGGTGATGAGCAACGTGCCTCCGGGAGTTTCGTACGCGCCGCGCGACTTCATGCCGACAAGGCGATTTTCTACGATGTCCGTGCGGCCGATGCCGTGCTTCGCGGCAATTTCGTTCAGAATGTTGAGCAATTCGATTGGATTGGTTCTGCTGCCATTTACGGACACAGGGAGGCCCGCTTCGAAGCCGATTTCCACTTCGGCGGCTTTGTCTGGGGCCTTTTCCGGAGAAGCGATCCATTGCCACATGGCTTCGTTCGGGGAATTCGCGGGAGCTTCGAGCTCCCCGCCTTCATGACTCAGATGCCAGATGTTGCGGTCGCGGCTGTAGATGTTCTTTTTGCTTTGCTCCACGGGAATATTGTGTTTTTGGGCATAGGCAATGGCGTCTTCGCGGGAATCAATGTCCCACTCGCGCCAGGGGGCGATGATCTGCAAGTTAGGAGCAATGGCTTTGTAGGCCAGCTCGAAACGGACTTGGTCGTTGCCCTTGCCGGTGCAGCCGTGGGAAAGACCATCGGCGCCGAGTTTCAGCGCAATTTCGGCTTGCCGCTTGCCAAGAATAGGCCTGGCCATAGAGGTGCCGAGCAGATAAGTGTGCTCATAGACAGCGCCGGCGCGTAGGGTAGGCCAAATGTAGTCGCGGACAAATTCTTCACGCAAATCTTCGACGTAGACACTCGAGGCGCCCGTGGCGAGAGCCTTCTTGCGCGCGGCCTCGAGATCTTCTTGCTGGCCGACGTCGCCGATCATGGCGATGACTTCGCACTGATAATTCTCCTTTAGCCAAGGAATGATGATCGAGGTGTCCAGCCCTCCGGAGTAGGCTAGGACTACTTTTTTCGGCTTACTGAGCTGCTTGTTCACAGTTCCTCTTTCGTTTTATTGGTTCTAATTCCTTCAGCCCATCAAAACGGCGCCCTTCGACTCCAAAAAAATACGCTATCTGCGATTAGAACAGCGTGTGCAGAATGGCTTTCTGCACGTACATGCGATTTTCGGACTGGTCGAGGACGACCGAGCGCGGGCCGTCGAGAATTTCCGGCGTGACTTCCAGGCCGCGGTGCGCCGGAAGACAGTGCATGAATACGGCGTCGGCCGCGGCCAACGACATCAGCTCGGCATTGACTTGATAGGGTTGAAATACCGCATTTCGCACTTCGCCTTCTTCTTCAAAACCCATACTGGTCCATGAGTCGGTGTAAACGCCTTGGGCAGCGGCGACGGCTTCGCGCGGGTCGGTCATCAATTCGATCTTGGCTTTAGTTTCGCGAGCGATGCGCTTACTGTCCGCAACTACTTCGGCTGCGGGGGCATAGTCCGCAGGCGTGGCAATGCGCAGGTGAACGCCGAGGCGCGCGGCGAGATAGATCAGCGAATTGCAAACGTTATTGCCGTCACCTACGTAAGCGAGTTTGAAGCCACGCAAAGCGCCGAATTTTTCCTCGAGGGTGAAGAAATCGGCGAGCGCCTGACAAGGATGGAACTTGTCGGAGAGCGCGTTGATAACGGGGATGTCCGCATTCGCGGCCATCTCTTCAAGAACGCGCTGGTGATAAACACGCGCGACAATGCCTTGCACCCAGCGGTCGAGATTGCGTGCAACATCGGCGATGGACTCGCGCGCGCCAAGTGAGGCGGAGGCCTGCGTGTGATCTAGGAAAACCACCGAGCCTCCCATGCTCTGGATACCTACTTCAAACGTGACACGCGTACGGAGGGACGGCTTTTCGAAAATGAGTGCGATGAATTTGCCGTGCAGCGTGGAAGCGTAACGGATTGGGCGGGCTTTTATATCCGCGGAGAGGTGAAGAAGTTCCCGGGTGTGCGTGGGGCTCCATTCGGCTCCGGTGAGGAGATCGTTCGACAAAGAGATAGGCGCTACGAGAGTGGTAGTGGTCATGTTTTCACCTTGCCGCAGAGTGCGCGAAACGTGGGGGATTCGCGGCGGTTCGCGCAGGAGCGGTAGAAATAGATTTGGGAGTTTCTGCCAGGATGAGCTCGAAGGTGCGAAGAAATTCGCGAACCTGCGCCCGGCTGACGATGAAGGGCGGCAGCAGGCGCACGGTAAAGTCGTGCGTGCAATTGATCAGCAAACCTTGTCGCAAGGCTTCGGCGACAAAGGGATTGCCATCGACGGAGAGTTCAACGCCCAGGATCAGGCCTTCACCGCGAACCTCGAGGATAAAGTCGAACGTAGCGGCTAGCTTAACCAAGCCTTCTCGTAGCTCAGCGCCACGGGCGCGAACGTTTTCGAGAAGCTTCTGACCTTCAATGACGTTCAAAAACTCAAGAGCAGTAGCGCAAATCAACGGGCCACCGCCGAACGTGGTGCCATGCAAACCAGGGGAAACGCGGGAAGCAACGGCTTCGGTGGTAAGGATTGCGCCGAGAGGCAAGCCAGCTGCGAGCGGTTTGGCGACGAGAACAATATCGGGCCTGGAAGGAAACTTCTGGTAAGCGAAGTACCTTCCGGTGCGGCCCAGGCCGCATTGAATCTCGTCGGCGATTAGGAGAGAGCCGTGCTGTGTGGCAAGGCCGCGGGCTCGATTCCAAAAGGCTTCGGTGACCGGGTGGATACCGCCTTCGCCCTGGATGGTTTCGAAAATGATGGCACATACGGTGTCGTCAAATTTGGATTCCAGGTCGGCGATGTCGTTGAAACGGACGAATTCGACTCCGGGCACGAGTGGCGCAAAGGGCAACCGATATTTTTCCGTCGAGGTAACGCTGACGGCGCCGAACGTACGCCCGTGAAACGAGTTCTGCATTGCGAGAATGCGGTGTTTTGCCGCGGGTTTGTCCGGAGCGTCGGACGCGGCTCGGGCACACAGACGCGCAAGTTTCAAGGCGCCGTCGGCAGCTTCGGTGCCGCTATTGGCGAAGAAGACGCGGTCCATGCCGGAGATTTCCACGAGCTTGCGGGCGAGCGGACCTTGGTAGGCATTGTGATAGAGATTCGAAAGATGGATCGCGCGTGCAGCTTCGCGCCGGATGACTTTAACGATGCGAGGATGGGCATGACCGAGGGCGTTGACGGCGATGCCGCTGAGAAAGTCGAGGTACTTCTTGCCGGCGGAGTCATACACGTAAGCTCCGCGACCGTGAGTGATTACGAACGGCTGGCGCTTATACGTGGGCACGAGGAACTGGTCCGCATCGCTGAGGCGCGGATCAATCTCAGCCTTTGCGATGCGTGCACGCTTTGGCGTTCGCATCGATCGAGAGACCGTTTTCTTTTTGCTTAAGGCGCCCATTATGCCGCCGAGAGCGCAGCTTGCGTGGCCGGTAGAGCTTCGCGCAGGACGCGAGTCCCGGGGATCGCATTGACGGCATCGCGCGCGAGAGCCGCTGCTTGCGAGACGCGCAGCAGGGAATCATGCAAACCCGCGCCAACAATATGCACTTCACGCACGCCACCTTCCAGGGCGCGCTTGGCAGCTTCTAGCTTGAGGACCATGCCGCCAGAAACGACACGGGCCTGAACGAGACGCTCGATTTCTTCCCAACTTACCGCGGCAAGCACCTTGTCGCCGTCTAGAACGCCGGCAACATCGGTGAGGTAGATCAGGCGGTCCGCACCAAGATATTCAGCACAGGCTGCGGCCATATGGTCGGCATTGATGTTGTAGAGCTCGTTGTCGGGTCCCAAGCCGAGGCAGGGCGCGACCGGAATGAGGTTTTCGCGCCAGAGCGACTCGATGAAGGCGTTATTCAGTCCGGTGAGATAGCCGACGAAACCTAGACTGCCTTCGATTTCGTTGTGAATCATTGGTTCAGCGCGGAAGCAAGCGGCATCGGCGGCAGAAATGCCGACAGCGAGCGCGCCCTCGGCGGAAATGGCGGAGGCGAGACGCTTGTTCAGGAGGCCGGCGAATACCATCACGGCAACGTCGCGGGTTTCGCGACTGGTGACGCGTAGACCAGCGACGAAATTGCTTTCGATGCCCATGCGCTTGAGAGTGGCGGTGAACGCGCGGCCGCCGCCGTGGACGACGAGCATTTCGTGGCCCTGCTTCGCGAGTGTGGCGATTTGGCGAGCAATCGAGCGCACGATGGCGTCGTCTTCGAGTAAGGCTCCAGCTAACTTGATTACTATTTTCATTGCAGTCCGGTTGGCTCCTCAATACCTATCATGAGATTGAAATTTTGAACGGCCTGGCCAGCAGCCCCCTTGCCGAGGTTATCGAGACAAGACACAACGATGAGGCGTTTACCCGAACTATCCAGGCAAAAGCCGATATCGCAGAAATTGGTGTGCGCGACATGCTGCAACTCGGGCAGCGAGCCCGCAGGCCAGATGCGGACCATGGAGCGGCCAGCATAGAACTTTCGGAAAATGGCTTCGATTTCATCGCCAGAATGCACGGCACTAAGGGTGACGTAAATGGTCGAAAGGATTCCGCGCGCAAGCGGCAGCAGATGCGTTGAAAAAACAAGGCGATCTTCAGGCAGGCCGGTGTGCTCGAGGATTTCCGGCGTGTGGCGATGGGAGAACAGATTATAGGCTTTGAAGTTTTCATCGACTTCGACGAAGTGGAGGTCGCGACGAGGATCTTTGCCCGCACCGCTGGCACCGGACTTGCAGTCGCAGATGACACTGCTGCCGCCGGTGATCAAGCCGGCTTCCGCGAGTGGGCGTAGCGCGAGTATGACGCTAGTGGCGTAGCAGCCTGGATTCGCGATAAGGCGCGAGGAAGCAATCTCGCCGGCATACAGCTCGGAAAGACCGTAGGTGGCTTTGCTCAGCCAATTGGCGTGGGGAGCGGCAAGCTTATACCAGGACGCGAACGTGTCAGCGGAACGAAAGCGGAAGGCACCGCTGAGATCTACCACGCGCATACCGGCTTCTAAGAGAGCGGGGGCGAGTCCCGCAGAAACTTCGTGAGGTGTCGCGAGGAAAGCGGTTCCTGCATTGCTCGCGATGATCTCTGAAAGAGAAAGCGAGCGGAGGGGCGCTTCGCCAACGCCCCGGAGCTGGGGAAAAAGCTCGGCGAGGCAATTTTTGTTTTGCGTATCGCGGACATAGAAGACCGGAGACCTTACGGCGGGATGGCGCAAGAGAATGCGCGCCAGTTCAAAACCCGTGTAGCCGGTGACACCTACTACGGCGAGTTGTTCAGGTTTTCTCATTTCACGAGTGATTCAATTTTTTTTTGCAGGGATTCGCGGGATTTCTTATTCGGCGTAATGATCAGAACAGTATCGTCGCCTGCGATGGTACCGGCGATTTCGGGGAATTTTGCGCCATCGACAGCGGCGGCGAGAGGCTGCGCGCCGCTGGGAGGCGTCTTCAAAACGAGCAGATTCTCGGCTGGGCGAATGTCCACCAGGAACTCGCCGAGCGCGCGGGCGAGCGAAGGCAGGCCGTTGGATTCTTCCGGCAAGGCAGTGGCTGGGCGATAACCCTCGTGCGTTTTGACTAGTCGAAGCTCCTGGAGATCACGTGAGAGGGTAGCTTGCGTGACCCGCATCTTTTGCGCAGCAAGGCGACGGCGCAGCTCTTCCTGATTGGTGATGGAAGCGTCACCGACGAGGCGCAGTATCTGGCCGTGGCGAAATGTTTTGCCTGAATTCATCGCGCGGTGAAAATATGCACTCACCTGTATATTTATACGAGCAGGGCACGAGGATGTCAACTCGATTCGTGATTTCCTTCCAAGGAGCTGTCCGAACGGGCATGGATGGAACGATGGGACAGCTAATGCAGGATTCGCACCATTCGCCAGGTGCGTTGTAGATTCTTGCGGCTACTAATGTTACTTATCAAATCAGCCTTCGCGCTCATGGGAACACGCTGCCAAACTGCAGGATGCAAGAACGACTCGCCGCCGGCTCTAGCTGAGCAGCAACTGTGCGTGCTGCACTTTACGTTGTCGCTGGAGAGCGGCTGCGCGGAGATGCGCCGTGAGACGGCGCTGGGCAACACCGGGCACGAACGGCAACGCGAAATCATGCGATTCATCACGGAGAATGGGGAGAAGCTAGCCCGCGTGGCGACTAGCGGACTGCACCTCACCGATGATTTGAAGGCGCGAATTTTGAGCACGTTTCTTACCTTGATGAATCTTCGGGAAAACTTGGATCGGGCTTCCATGCGGTCTTCTTATGGGCGCCACCCTGTTTCGCGGTGAAACAGCCAAGGCCGCCGCACTCCAAAAAATCAAGCTCCTATATAGCGGGCGTAGAGGGAGCGGGCCACGGCAGGATCTTTTGTGCCTTTCAGGATGGCGCGACCATCGGAGAAGACGGTCATTTCGTAGGGCGGAATGCGGAAGCGGAGCAGGAACTCATTGTATCGGACGTCGGAGACTGTGGGAGAGAGGCGGTCTTTCAGTAGAGCCAGATCAAGGGAGCGGCTGCGCTCGTGAATCTGGACGGAATCGCGGCCGCACATCGTGATGTGAGGCTGGGCATCGCCTTCTAGATAGACAAATTCGTGGCGAGCGCAAGCGCGGCAATCGGGGTTTCGCGCGATGCGGACGGATTGAAAATGGCCGCTCCAGACATCGCTGGAGATGAGACGTCCATGCAGGGCGTCCGTGCGGCCGGCCAAGACTTTTATCGCTTCGGCGGCTTGGAGTGACGCGATTAGGTTGACGATAGGGCCAAGGACGCCGATGGTATCGCACGTTTCCTCCAGACCCTGCTGTTGGGTCTCCATTAGACACGCGAGGCAGGGTGTCACTCCTGGTCGGATAGTCATGGTGAGGCCGTAGCTAGCCACGGCGGCGCCATAAATCCATGGTTTTGCATTTCGCACGGCGAAATCGTTGATCAGAAAGCGTGTCTCGAAGTTGTCCGTTCCGTCCAGGATGAGATCGAAGCAAGCGAGCAGGTCGGAGGCGTTGCCCGGGCCGAGGTCGGCGACGACGCCTTCGACAGACACGGTGGAATTGATGGAATGGAGCTTGCGCTGGGCGGCGACAGATTTGGGCAGCGCTGCCAGCGCGTCGGATTGGTCGAATAATGTTTGGCGCTGAAGGTTCGAGGGCTCGACAAAATCGCGGTCAATGATGCGCAATCTTCCAACCCCGGCACGTGTTAACAGATTGGCCGCGGCCGCACCGAGAGCGCCGCAACCAACGATGACGATGCTCGAAGCCAGCAGGCGTCGCTGGCCTTCTTCACCAATGGGAGCGAAGAGGATCTGGCGCGAATATTTTTCGTGAAACGAATCGTTCACCTTGGTGTGGCCTTTGTGGAGTGCAGTGGCATCCGTGCCGATAAGAGAACTCGGTTTTCAGGTCCAGTTAGAAATTAGCGCTCGCCTGTTTATGATAGCGCCAAAGTTCGCCAGACAGGCAACGCCGCTATGCTACGCTTCGTCTGAGCCAGTGGAAGCATGAAAGCGCATTGTGGGCAAGGGTTGCGCACTATTATCGCGGCCGCGCTCCTTCTCGGAGCCGCGTGGGAGCCCGCGCAGGCGCAGCAAGGAACACCGACGGTACAAAGAGGCGCCTCTGCTCCAGAAACCGACACCAGCGCGACCGAACCGGTGGCCGCCGTGCGGATCGTGACCGAGGATGGCCGCGTACTTTCCGAAAAACCCGTGAGTCTGCCCATTTCGATCGGAAAGCCACTGGATCGCGACCAGGTGGCACAGAGCATCCGGGCTTTATATCGCACTGGTGATTATGCGGACGTGCGAGCGGTTTCCACTCCCATGGACGGTGGGATACGCATCGACTTCGTCGTGCGAGAGCAAGTCTATTTTAATCAAGTGATAATGCATGGTCTCGTGGCCCCGCCCACGGAGGCATCGGCAATCGCGGCGGTGCAGCTTCCGCTGGGGGAGCCATATCATGCCGATGCAGTGAACGAGGGATTGGAACGGTTGCGGGAACTGCTGAAGGAAGAAGGGCTGTATGCGGCACAGGTATCAGCAGAAGAGGCACCGCATCCACAGGATCACCAGATGGATGTGATCATCAACATACAGCCAGGACCGCGCGCGCGCATCAAGGAGATTCAGCTCAAGAATGCGACGGAGTACCCAGATCCGGACATTCTTTCGCGGTCCAAACTAAAGCGGGGTGCGCCGCTTACCGCTGCACGCGTGCAGCGCGCCACTTCGCGGCTGCGCAATTTTCTGGTGAAAAAGGGACACCTGAATGCGCGAGCGGTGGTGCGGCGGGGAGCTTACGAGAGCAAAAGCAATACGATTCCGCTGGAGCTAGAGGTCATGGAAGGGCCGTTGGTTCGGATTGCGGTCGCTGGGGCGAAATTTTCGGGTGGAGAGCTAAAGAAGCTGGTGCCCGTGTATCAGGAGGGGGCGGTCGACGCGGATTTGCTAGAAGAAGGTAAGCGAAACCTTCGGGAGCGACTTGAGCGTAATGGATATTTCGATGCGGAGGTGGAATACGCGACGAGCACGAACGAGGTGACACTCAAGACCGGGCGCAAGGGAAGCGAACAGGTGATTACGTATCGTGTAGAGCGAGGCGACCGCCACACCCTTTTGCGAATCGAGATCACCGGGAACCACTATTTCGATACCGACTTGCTGCGCAGTCGCCTAGCGATTTATCCCAAGGGATTCGGAACGCGAGGGAGATTTAGCCGAAGGCTGATGGAGTCTGATCGAGAGTCCATACAAAACTTGTATTTGGCGAACGGCTTTCTGGAAGCGAAGGTGGATGCGCAGGCGCTGGACAATTATAAAGGTAAGGAAGGCGACCTGGTGATTCGCTTTGCGATTCAGGAGGGCAAACAAACGCGCGTGGCGTCGCTGAAGATCGATGGAGCTCACGCAATGACGGAAGGCGCTTTGCTTGGCGTAGTGGCTTCAACCCCGGGTCAACCTTACTCGGAATTCAATGTGACCACGGACCGGGACAACATTCTTGCGCTGTACTTCAACGACGGATTTCCAGAAGCAAAGTTCACAGCGACGGCGGAGAGGGTTAACGAGACCGAAACAAGGTCGGCCGCAGCGGCGAACGCCCCGGACAAGGCAGACAAGACTAAAAACAACGAGACTTTCGAGGACGGTTTCGTGAACTTGGTGTATCGAATTGAGGAAGGGCCGCAAGTCCGTGTGCGAAGGATCCTACTGACGGGATACGACCATACCCGGCCGGGAGTGATACACCGGGAGATTCGAGTGAAACCGGAAGCGCCGTTGCGCGAAGGCGAAGTGGTCGAATCGCAGCGGCGGCTGTATAACCTGGGCGTATTCAACCGGGTGACGATCCAGCCGCAGAATCCGAATGGGACGGACACGAACAAGGACATCGTGGTGCTGGTGGAAGAGGCGAAGCGATACACGCTGGCGTATGGCGGAGGGTTCGAAGTCCAGCGGCTGGCGAGCACGACCAACCCTGCGGGAAGCGAGGTACAGGCTGCGATCCGAGGGATTCTGGAGATCAGCAAGCTGAATTTGACCGGGCGAGGCGATTCACTTGCGCTGAAAATACGGGGCAGCACGATCGAAGATCGGGCGCTGCTGGCGTATAACCACCCGAACACGTTCAGCAACCCCCATCTGAGTTTGCAAGTCACCGCCTACACCGAGAAAACGCAGGACATCAATACCTTTACCGAGACGCGGTACGAGGGCTCGCTGCAAATGAACCAGCAGGTGACACCGCGAACGTCGCTGCTGTATCACTATGCGTTTCGCAAGGTGCTCGTGTCGAATTTGAACACGACCATTTCGCTAGAAGAGATTCCACTGTTCAACGCGCCGACGCTAGTTTCGCAATTTGGCGCCGGATGGGTGCGGGACGCACGGGACAACCCGGCGGATGCTACCCGCGGGAACTTTAATAGCGCGGACTTCAGCGTCGCAGACACAGGCATCGGGTCGAGCGCGAGCTTTATGCGATTCTACTTCCAGAACTCGACCTATCACCCAATCTGGCGCAGATTCAGCTTTGCGCGTTCGATTCGCATCGGCATTTTGAAGCCCTATCGAGACACGGTTTCGCTAACCTTTCCGGCCCCGACGACGTCCCCTTTGCCAACGGTAATTCCCCTTCCGGAGAGGTTTTTTTCGGGGGGCGGCACTTCGCTACGCGGCTTTGCATTGAACCAAGCTGGTCCGCGCGATTCGGTTACGGGATTTCCGGTTGGCGGGCAGGCGCTGTTGATCCTGAACCAGGAGTTCCGCTTCCCGATGCGGCTGCCTTTCATCGGGACGGCATTGAGCGGCGCGCTCTTTTATGACGGCGGAAACGTATATAGCCGGGCTACCCGAATCACTTTCCGGCCGTACTCGCCAAAGCCTATATTCAATCCTGCTAATCCGACACAATGCGAATTCAATTGCACGAATGAACTGAACTATTTTTCACATACTGTTGGGCTAGGTTTTCGCTACGGCACGCCAGTGGGACCGATTCGGATCGACCTGGGTTACCAGATCAATCGGCCACAGTTCGTTACGCCGATATGTCCACCAGGTGTCCCAACAAACGACTGTCAACAAGGCCAGCTAGGGTTCAAGGCAACGCGACTGCCAGGCTTTCAAATCTTCTTTAATCTGGGATCAACATTCTAATGCCCCGACATTGGAGTTATACGTTAGTCGGTGCGCTGCTGGCGTTGGCGGTGACGTATGCGCGAGGGCAGGAGCTTTTGGACCAAATTGCTGCACGGGTTGAGACCGACATTATTCTGCTGAGCGAAGTGCGAACCTTGAGCAGATATCAGATCTTGGTGGATGGAAAAGCGGAAAGCGATGCCGCGATTCTCGACCGGCTCGTTGACCAATGGATCGTGAGGACCGAGGCGGACACCGCACGATTCCCGCGCCCGGCGGACGTGGAGATTGCCCACGGAGTCGAGCATCTACAAGCTTCGTTTACATCGCCGGAAGAATACCAGGCGCGAAAAAAGCAATCGGGCTTAAGTGATAAAGAGATTGAACGTATGCTCGCTCGGCAACTTTATCTGAGCAATTATCTGGACTCCAGGTTTCGTCCCGCCGTGCAAGTAACGCCTAAGCAGGTGGAGGACTTCTACCAGGAGGCGGTGGTTCCGCGGGCGAAGGCACGCAATCAGGCTTCGCCATCGCTGGACGCGTCGCGAGAATATATTCAAGCAGCGCTCGTGCAGCGAGGAATCAGTGAGCAATCGGAGATCTGGCTGAAGGAAAGCCGCGGCCGTTTGCACGTGGAAAAATTTCTGAAAGAGACCGGAAAATGACCCGGGAGACACGCCGACGAAAATGGAGATGGATGCGGCACGTCGCGTGGGTACTAGCGGCGAAAGTGTCGCTGATCCTGCTGATTCTTGCCGGTATCGCGATTTTCTTTGGCAGTGGGGCGGGCAACCCGTTGATTCACGGATTTATCGTGAGGCGCCTGGAGAAAATGACAGGCGGACAGGTTGCGTTACAGTCCATTTCCATTCGCTGGTTCTCGCTAGAAGTCCGGCTGAAAGGATTGGTGATACACGGACGGGAACCCGCGGGGGCCGAGCCTCTCTTTGCAGCCGATGAAGTGCAAGCGGGCCTACGCATCGATTCTTTTTGGGGACACAAGGTTTCTTTGAACGACCTGCTCGTGCAAAGGCCGCAGGTACACATACGAGTCGAGAAAGACGGATCGAGCAACATTCCTCTCCCGCAAAGCGCGGCTGCCAGGAAGCCGGTTCGAGAAACGCTGTTCGACCTGCATATCCGGCGCTTGCAACTGCAAAATGGGTGGGTCCTTTATAACGACGTAAGAACGCCGCTCGCTGTAGAGGGTGACAACCTGCGCCTGGCCTTGGATTCCAGCGGGGCGGCGAGCCAACCCATGTATTTAGGCACCATTGATTGGCAATCGATTCGCTTCACCGCAAAACACTTCCTTCCGTGGCCGGTGAGCATCTCCGCCAAATTCACTTTGCGAAACGATGGCTTCACGTTAGAGCAGGGAATTTTGAACGCGGGGCGCTCGCACCTGGACGCGCAAGCCGAAATGCTGGACTATGCCCAACCGAAATGGAATTTTCGGTACCGCGGATGGGTCAATCTCCGGGATATTCGCGAGAACCTGCGCTCGCCGGAAACACCAACCGGCGTCGCAGACGTTCATGGCGAAGCAGAGTTGGCCAATGGGCAATTTCGCGGCACCGGAAACTATTCGGGCCATGAAATCACGCTTAGCTATCCGATTTTTCATGTGTCGGGATTATCTAGCCGAGGCAGCTTTCGCATCGACAACAATGGACTCGTTGTGCCCGATTTTCTCGCCCTGGCGTTTGGCGGAACGGTGAAAGGCCGGGTCATGATGCGCTTCGACGGCCTGAAGTTCCGCGCGGATACGCACATACAAGACGTCCGTCTGTCCGGAGTGCTTCCGGCCATTGAGCACCCGAGCTTCCCGGTGGACGAATTGCACTGGGATTCGCTGATATCAGCGGACACGACAGAAACCTGGAGTGGACCATTTCAACATTTTGAGATTGCCGGGTTGATGCAGTGGACGTCCCCGGACAGCGTCGCTGCCGGACACATCCCGGTGGATGGCGATTGGGACATTCGCTATCGGTACGATCCGCAGACATTGACGGTTAACAGCGGTGAGTTCGAGACACCGGCCAGCCGGGGTTCGGTGAGCGGGATCCTCGCACCGCGAAGTACAGCGATGGACGTGCGCTTTGAAACTGGAGCGTTGGAAAGCTATCGCGATTTCATCAACGGGCTTCGAGATGCAGCACCGAATTCGCTCGACGCCATCAAAGTGATCTCGGGAGGTGTGCGTTGGGACGGGAAGATCAATGGGCCGTCCGGAGGCCCAACTTTTACAGGGCATGTACGCGGTGAAAGTGTTCGCTATGAGGATTTGGCCCTTGACTCAGTGGACGGTGAACTATCGTATTCGCCGGACGAGCTGACGTTTTCGCATGCGCATGCGCGCCGGGGTCCGATGGATGCGACGATTGACATGGTGCTCGGGCTGGACAAGTGGAGCTTTTTGCCCAATAGCACATGGTCTGCCGATGTGAGTCTCGAAGCGACGCCCGTAGATGCTCTCCAGCAATTGTTGAATTCGTCGTATCCGGTGCATGGGCAGCTTTCCGGCCAGTTTCATGGACGCGGGACACGGGCGGCCCCGGCCATAACCGGGCTGTTCGATCTTGCAAGTGGAGACGCCTACGGCGTCACTTTTAACCGGCTGCGTGGGCAGCTCAACCTAATGCCCGATGAAGTCCGCATAGCGAATGCCGAGCTACGATTATTTCCGCCAGAAAAGGAGCCGGGCCACGGAGCGGGAATTGTTACCGGCACGGCCGAGTACAACCTGGCGGACCGCACCGCGTCGATTGATCTCGTAGGCGCATCTCTTCCGCTGGCCAACTTCCAAAAACTGCAGTCGCCGCGATTCGCGCTGGACGGCCAAGTTTCCTTTCGGCTGAAAGCCAGTGGTTCGCCTCTGGCCCCGAAGGGAGAAGGGACCTTTCGCGTAGTTGACTTCAAGGTTGGACAGTCCGTGATTGGGAGCTTTGACGGCACGCTCAACTCGGATGGGCACGTGGCGCGCCTCGAATTAGGCTCGGCCATGAGTACCGGAGAAATTTCCGGCGCGTATACGTTGGCGCTCGAGGACCCTTACAACATTGAGGGGAAAATTGCAGTCAAAAATATCGCCTTGGACGCACTCATTCTAGGGGCTCTGCATTTGCGGACCTTCAACGGACACGGCAAAGCGGACGGCGAAATCGGAGTCAGCGGTTCGCTCAAGCGGCCGGAAAGCATCCTTCTGGATGCAAAATTTTCGCGGCTCACGTTTAACTACGCGAACGTGCAGCTTGAGAATGTGGGCCCAGTTCATTTTCGATCTTCACGAGACAATTTGCAGATCGAGCCAGCAGAGTTTCGAGGACCAGACACGGACATTCGCGTCAGCGGAAATGTCGGTTTCGCCGAGCGTGCCAGCGTTAACTTGCGGCTCGATGGCGCGCTGGACCTGCGACTGCTAGCGGGACTTTCGCCAGGACTAACGATCGGAGGGCCAGCGCAGGTCAATGCTACGTTCGAAGGCACACTGGACCGGCCGCGGATTAATGGACGCATTCACATCGCTGGTGCTAATGCGCGAGAGGCTGATTTTCCGACAGGGCTTAGCAACATAAGCGGTGACTTCGTCTTTGACGATACGCGGCTTTTCTTCAATGACATGACTGCGGAAGCGGGTGGAGGAACGCTGCACGTTTCCGGCAGCGTGACCTATGCCGAGCGGCCCTTGCGGTACGACATCACCGCGCGGAGCGAGAAGACTCGCATTCGCTATCCGGAGGGCATGAGTTGGTTGACCGGTGGCTCGCTGCGGCTGACCGGCACAACGGAAGCGGGCTTGCTCTCGGGGCGCGTGACCGTGCAACGTGTCACATTAACGCAGGGGCTAGAAGTTGCCGGTGTGTTGGTTTCCACAAAGGAAGGAATCAGCGGTCCGTCCACCAGTTCCACATTCTTGCGCAATCTACAGTTCGATGTGGAGGCCGTTTCGGCGCCTGATGCGCGCATGGAATGGCCCGGCGCGGAACTGGACGCGGAAGCCAACATCCGCGTGCGTGGAACGTGGGAACATCCCATTCTGCTCGGGCACATCCACGTCCTTTCGGGGGATTTGCTGTTCCACGGCAACCGCTACCGCGTGGCTAGAGGCGATATCAACTTCGCGAATCCATTCCGCCTGGATCCCGTGGTCAACGTCGAAGCGAGCACCACCATTCAGCAATACGAAATCACACTGAATTTTAATGGTCCGGCGAGCAAACTGACGCTGGCATACCGTTCAGACCCGCCGCTTCCCGCAAACGACATCGTGACGCTTCTCGCATTGGGTCAGACCAGCCAGGAGTCCACATTGCGCACTGCCTCAGGAGCGCAGAGCGGAACGGCAGGAGCTTCGGCGCTGCTTTCGGAAGCGGTATCGAGCCAGGTCGGCGGCCGGCTAGAAAAGCTGTTCGGGATCACGAACTTTCGCGTCGATCCTGGGCTAACTGGAGTAGGCTCGACAGGAGCGACCCAAAACTCGGCAGCTCGCGTGACCGTTCAGCAACAAGTTACGCGAAACCTGACCGTTACCTACGTATCGAACGTGGGATCCACGCAGCAGCAGGTAATCCAGGTGGAGTACAACGTGAATCGCAATGTCTCCATTGTGGCGCTGCGCGATTACAACGGAACATTTGGTATTGACATAAAATTTAAGAAGCGCTTTCCTTGAGGCTCGCTGGTCTAATTATTTGGCTCGCCCCCTGGATGTTTATCGTCGTCTTTTGCGTCAGTAAATTCCGGGAAATCGATCTTCAACTCTTCCATAGTTTCTTGCGCGGCTTTTTGGCCTAGCGCGAAGCCAGCGGCTTGCGATTCACGGGTTAGCTCCGGCAGAGTCTTCAGCATTCGTTGTCCAAGGGGCGAGTGGTAGTAGTCGAGCAAGCCTTTCAGGTCGTCGGTGGTCAGATATTTGTCATAGATGGGGATCACCCGTTCGTTGAGAGTGTTGACGTCAAAGTGCTTCTGGAATCCGCTCACAAATGCATCGACAAATTGCTTGGCGCGCGGATTATTTGGTTGGGAGTCCTGTACGCTGCTGCGGAATTGCTCCATTCCTGCTTCGATGAGCTGTTGTCCTAGATTCTTTGCGCCGGTGACGTCCATCAACTCGCGGATGCGAGCTTCTTTTTGAGGGTCGACATTGGTGGATGGCTTTGACGCACTTTTCCCGGGAGCTTGGGTTGCAGCCTTAGGCGGTACCGACGATTTCTCTTGGGCAATTACTTGAACGGACGGCGAGTGCGCCACTACGACTAGCGCACCTGCAATCAGCGCGCACCCCACGAGCAACGTTCGCATTACAGCCCCCTGTAGACCTCGCGGCAGAGAAAGATCAACTCGAATATTAGAATAACGCAAACTTCCGGTGCGCCTGAGGTTCGGAAATATAGACGCGATACGCAGGCTTAAGGTTGTGTTTGTGCTTGCTGTTGGGCTTGCTCCGGTTGGCCTTGACGCGGCTTGGCGAAGCGGGCGTGCGCGGCCATCCCGGGATACTGCTTGTGGAGATCTTGTAGCACTTCCTTTGCGATACGAGTGCTGAATGCGCGGTTGGCCGCTTGCATTTCACTGTTGATTTTGGGCATTTCCGCGGCGAATTTTTGACCGAGTGGCGAACCATAAAATTGCAAGAGGCCCTTGATTTCATCTTGCGTGAAATGCTGATCATAGATGGTTACGAGCTGAGCCGTAGCTTCATCGGCATTGAACTTAGCTTTGTAGCCGTCGATAAATGCGTTCACAAATTGTTGCCCGCGGTCGTTAGCGGGGACCGAAGCGAAAAGGTTTTCGCGAAGTTGATCGACGCCATGAGCAGCGAAATCCTGCATGGCGTCGCGTGCGCCGACAAGCTCCATAAGGGAGCGGATATCGGCGTCCTTTGCAGGGTCAATCGAGCGCACGGATTGGCCAGCGCCATGCAGCGCGGACTGCGCCGAATTCTGCGAAGCGCCTTGGATGGCGAGGAAGAACATCGCTACATAAATGATGACCAACGCCAGGACCGCCTTCATGACTGCCTCCGCGGCGAAATTCTGCGCTTTCGCCACGCTTTCGATTGTAAAGAGCGGCGCCGGGCGGAAAAGAGCGTCGAAGTACAGGAGTGTCGCGTCCCTTAACTGTCCTTTTCTCTGTACGTTCGTGCAGGCGGGTGAACTGTCTGATACGATTCCGCGCCATGGCGCAAACCGAAGTTCCCATTGTCGCGGAGATTGCCGATACATCGGCCATCATCGCCCGCGAAGCGGGTCTGCACCGAAACCTGACGCCGAGGCAAGTCTCGATGATTGCTGTTGGGGGCGCCATCGGCACAGGACTTTTCCTCGGGAGCGCGCTCTCCGTGAAGCTCGCGGGCCCGGGCGTGATTCTGAGCTACACGGCGGCCGCCGCGATAGCACTCGCTCTGATGTGGGCGCTGGGCGAAATGGCCATCGCTCATCCAGTGGCCGGCTCGTTCGGCGTTTACGCGGAAATGTATGTGCATCCGTGGGCTGGGTTCGCCATGCGCTATTCGTATTGGCTCGGACAGGTGATTGCGATCGGCAGCGAAATGGTGGCCGCTTCGATTTATTGCAAGCACTGGTTTCCCGGAGTGCCATCCTGGATTTGGATTGTAGGCTTTTCGGTGGCGCTCGTTTGGGTGAACGCCAGCAGCGTTTCGAATTTCGGGACATTCGAATATTGGTTCGCAATGCTGAAAGTCGTCACGATTATCCTGTTTTTGATCCTGGGCGCTGCACTCCTCTTGGGTGTCGGATTCCCACGAATCGGCGGCACGAACTATGTGGAAAATGGCGGATTTCTTCCCAATGGGTGGACGGGAGTTGGACTTGGAATCGCGATGGCGGTGTTCAGTTATCTAGGAATCGAAATCGTTGCAGTCACCTCAGGGGAAGCCAAAGATCCAGCCACGGCGTTGCCGCGTGCCATGCGTTGGACCTTTGCGCGGCTGGGCATCTTTTATATCGGCGGGCTTGCGGTGGTCGTTGGTGTTATCCCGTGGACTAAGGTTGGACTTGGCGAAAGCCCTTTTGTTCGGGTGTTCGAATCCGCCGGAATTCCGGCGGCAGCGGGTGTGATGAACTTCGTGGTGCTGACTGCGGCCTTGTCGAGTGTGAACTGCAACCTCTATTTGACGGCGCGCATGCTGTTCTCGCTCGCGCGTGGTGGCTACGCTCCCTCAGCATTGGGCCGATTGAGCAAACGCGGCACTCCTGTGACGGCGCTGTTCGCCTCCAGCATCGGCATGGTGGCGGCGTTGTTTCTGGAGCGCCGGTTTAGCGGGACGGCATACGTCTACATGCTTGGATCGGCGTTTTTCGGCGGTATTTTTGTGTGGATGATGATTTTTGTGACACACCTAATCTTTCGGAGGCGCATCGCTCGATCTGGGCAACCCGTAAGGCGTTTCGGTCCGCGCGGGCCATGGACCTCGCTCTTTGGAACCGTGGCACTCGCGGGTGTGCTCGTTTCCACGTGGTGGGTGCCTGGTCTTCGCATCACGGTGACGGCTGGCTTCCCGTGGCTGCTTTTCATTACGCTGTGCTACCTTGGATGGAGGAAAACTCACCCCCGCGATCCCGGCGCTGGAGTGACCGTTCATGGATGACCTGCTCAAATGGCGCGGCGAGTTCCCCATTCTTGACCGCTCCACCTATCTCATCAGCAATTCACTGGGCGCGATGCCACGGGCCGTTTACGACTCGATGCGGGTTTACGCGGATTCTTGGGCGGAGCGCGGCGTTCGTGCGTGGGAAGAAGGCTGGTGGGACATGGCGGTGGCGGTCGGCGACAAAATCGCGCCTCTGATTGGCGCGAGAGCCGGCGAAATTTCGCTCCACCAAAATGTCACCTTGATTCAGGCGATAATCGCTTCTTGTTTTGATTTCCGCGGGCCGCGTAACAAAATTGTAATGACCGACCTCGAGTTTCCGTCCATTCAATACTTTTATCACGAGCAGCGCCGGTTAGGCGCGCGTGTGGAGTTGGTAGCAAGCGCCGATCCGGTCCGCATCGATTTGCACAGGTTTCTCGCTGCGATTGATGAGACGACCCTGCTCGTGCCTATCTCACATGTTCTCTTCCGAAGCTCTTACATCGTCGACGCGCGGGCAATCATCGAACGTGCGCGCAGCGTCGGGGCGCACGTTATCCTCGACGTTTTCCAAGCTGCCGGCACGATTCCCATCGACGTTAGGGCTTTGGGCGCCGATTTCGCTGTTGGCGGCGTACTGAAATGGTTATGTGGGGGACCTGGAGTCGGTTATCTCTACGTGCGTGACGACTTGCGCGCCAAGCTGCGTCCCGCGCTTACGGGATGGATCGCGCATCGCCGCCCCTTTGGCTTCGAGACCGGAGCGATCGATGCGCGCGAAGATTCGTTCCGCTATCTCAATGGCACTCCCAACATTCCGGCGCTGTATGCTTGTCAGCCTGGGTTGGACATCCTCAATGCCGTCGGAATTGAAGCCATACGTGCTAAATCCCAGCGCATGACGACGCGCTTGTTCGATGGCGCGAAATCGCGTGGCTGGAGCGTCAATACGCCAGAAAATCCCGCGGAACGCGCAGGGACCGTTTCCATCGACTGCCCGCATGCCTACCAGGTCTGCCGCGAACTCCTGGCCCGGGAAATCCTGGTGGACTATCGGCCGAAAGCCGGCGTGCGATTTTCTCCCCATTTCTACAATCGGATCGAGGAATGCGATTTCGCACTCGAGCAAGTAGACGACATCCTTCGCACGCACGCATGGGAGAAGCATGCGGTCGTCACCGCGCCGGCATAATTCATGGGACAGGGCGGCAATTTCGGAAACAGCACGCCGGACTATGGGCAAGCCCGCCACGAGATGGTGGAAACGCAAATCCGCAGGCGTCACGTTACTGACGTCCGCGTCTTAGAATGCCTCGAACGCGTCCCGCGCCACGAATTCCTTCCCACCGAATTTCGCGATCGCGCTTATGAAGACGTCCCACTGCCAATTGGGGAAGGCCAAACAATCTCACAACCCTATATTGTGGCGGCTATGACTGCAGCGCTTCGTCTACAGGGAAACGAACGCGTCCTGGAAATCGGAACGGGATTTGGTTATCAAGCCGCTGTGCTGGCCTGTCTCGCGAGGGAAGTTTTCACCATGGAATTTCGCGCGGAATTGGCTACCGGAGCTGCCGAGCGTCTCGCACGGCTGGGCTACACGAACGTTCACGTGCACTGCGGCGACGGTACGCTCGGCCTGTCCGACTTTGCGCCATAC
>Ga0210410_10001393_pt1 | contig 22861 bp, 18 predicted proteins | sample IncBWC4MmetaG_FD_161058 | JGI IMG/M metagenome (GOLD analysis project Ga0210410, IMG submission 161058) | Forest soil microbial communities from Barre Woods Harvard Forest LTER site, Petersham, Massachusetts, United States - Inc-BW-C-4-M | ecosystem: Environmental > Terrestrial > Soil >... | reverse complement strand
TCACCCTTGCGAAAGCGTCTCTTGACGATCGCGCCGCGATTCAGCTCCAGAAATGTTCCAGAAACTCCCTTGAACACTGGAATCTGCAGGAGGTCTTCCGCCTCGAATCCTTGCGCATCAGGCCCCCCCGCAATCGAAGTACCCGCAACGCTCTTATTCGTCAGCGCGCCCGTGGGGCAGGAAACCATGCACTCACCGCAAGAAATGCACGTGGAATCCCCCATCGGCGAATTCAGATCAAATGCGATGCCCGCCGAATATCCTTTGCCCATGCGCCCAAGAACAAAATTGCTCTTCACCTCATCGCAGCCGCGGATACAGCGGTCGCACAGAATGCAGGCGTCGTGATCCACAGCGATCGCCAGAGACGAATCGTCTTTGCCGCGCGCAACGGTGCGCTTCGCGAAGCGCGGTTGAGAAGCCCCTGCCGCTTTCGCCTGCATTTCCAATTCGCAATCGCCCGAATTCTGCTGGCGCATGCAGGGTGAAGGATGATCGGACATCATCAGTTCAAGCAACGTCTTGCGCGCATTCAGAACTTTCTCGGAATTGGTGACCACCTTCATCCCAGGCTCGACCGTTCGAACGCAGGAAGCAGTGAGAACGCGCGCGCCAGTGTCCACCACACAAAGGCGGCACACACCCACAGGAGTCTGGTTTTGCAAGTGGCAAAGCGTGGGGATGTTAATGCCATTCATGCGCGCAGCGTCAAAAACGCTCGTTCCAGCAGGCACGCGCACGGTTTTCCCGTCCAGCGTAATATCCACCATTCCCGGAGGTGTGGCAGTAGTCGTCATATCAGGGTCGAATCCCAACGCGCTGTGCCTCTCCAGCGCGAGCAGCAGCCGTAAAACAAATCCCGCTCGCGCATTGACCCTTCAAAACATGCGCGTCAATTTCCGCGCGAAAATGTTTCAGCACCGATTGTATCGGTGCAGGAGCAATCTGCCCGAGCCCGCAGATCGAAGTTAAGCTCATCGCCTGCGACAATTCCTCAAGAAGCCCAAGGTCCGCGCGATACTGCGACTCAAGCAATCCCCCTTGCGTCCACCGCACCAGCATATCTGTCATTTTCTGCGAGCCCACACGGCAGGGAACGCATTTGCCACACGATTCATTCCGATAGAAGCGCACAGCGGCCAGCGCCATATCCAACATACAAGTACTGTCGTCGCACACAACGATCGCCCCGGAGCCCAGCATCGAACCAGCCTCGGCCAGCGCCTTGAAATCCAGCCGCACATCCACCATCGAAGCAGGAAGATAACCCGACGACGGACCGGACGGCGCAAACGCTTTCAATTGCCGGCCGCCGCGAATTCCGCCCGCGTGTTTGAAAATGACCTCGCGCATCGGCGTCCCCATGGCCACTTCGAAAATGCCCGGCCGGGCCACGTGCCCGCTGACGCCGACAAATTTTAGCCCGCGCGAGCCCCCGGCGCCCTGCGCAGCAAACCAATCCACGCCTCGCGCAAGAATCTGCGGCACATTGATGAACGTCTCGACGTTGTTGATGACGGTTGGCTTTTGCCAGAGGCCTGCCTGTACCGGGAATGGTGGTTTGTTCCGCGGCTCCGCGCGATGCCCCTCAATCGCCTCCAACAACGCGGATTCTTCTCCACAAATGTATCCCCCGGGGCTGACGAAAACTTCCAGCTCAAACGCGAGCGGCGCCCCAAGAATGCTTTTTCCCAGCAGCCCCGCGCGATAACACCGCCGAATCTCCTCACCAAGAATTTCTTCCTGAAGATGATATTCATGCCGGATGTAAAGGATTCCTCGCTTTGCGCCGGTGACCACCCCTGCGATGATCATTCCCTCGATCAGCAAATGCGCAAGGTGCGTCATGATAAAACGGTCTTTGATCGTCCCCGGTTCGCTCTCATCGGCGTTGCAGACGACATATTTGACCGGGTCAGCCTCTTTTCGCACCAGATCCCACTTCATACTGGTAGGAAATCCCGCCCCGCCCATCCCACGCAGCTCGGCCGCTTTCAGCTGCGCAATTACGTCATCGAACGCTCGAGATTGTGCAAGCTTTCGAACAACGCCATACCGTTCGTTTTGCGAGCCGTCGCTGCCATACGGATCCGCCTTGCACTCCACGCGCGCTTGCTCCGGATGCGGCTCATGAATGTCTTCCCCACGCATAGCGCGGCGCGCGATCTGCTCGGCATGCTCCCCGGTCACATCCGTGAAAATCGCATCATTGATGGATACAGCAGGAGCGTGATCGCACCGCCCCAGACACGAGACGTCGCGAATCTGCGCGTCTTCCGGGCGCGATCCCGCGAATCGTCGCTCCACATCCGCGCGAAGCTCGCATGCGCCGTTCAATCGGCAGCTCATGTCCGCGCACACGCGAATCTCCGCTTTGGCTGGCGGCACAAGATGAAAATGGGGATAAAAACTCGCGACACTATGAATCTGGTAGAGTGGCGTCTGGGTGCGTTGTGAGAGGCCCTCCAGTTCCGCCTTTGGCAGGAAGCCATAGCGAAGCTGGATGGCCCGTAGCTCGTCGAAGATCACGGCGCCCCGTCTCGCGAGAAAAGCGCCGGTCATGCTCCGACTGCGATGCGCGGCGCAAAGTGGCGTGCTGATTCCCCTGCATACTACTGGCAGCAGCGCGCGCTGTAAATAGCGCCCCTTTGCCTTTTCGCGACGCGCGGCGAAAAAGGCAACTCGGCCCGTTGACTTCCCCTCGGCGCAAACGATATAAGCAAACAGATTCGCCGGCACACCGAATGCGCAAAATCTCCAACCTCTGCATCCTTCGCGTTTTCCTCTGCGCATCGTTTTTGGCTGTCCCAAACTTGCTTTCCGCCCAGAGTGAGCCCATCAAATACATCGGTCCCGGTTCCTGCGCGGCCACAAGTTGTCACGGCAGTGTAAAGCCCATCGCCGGCAGCCGGATTTTCCAAAACGAGTATTCGACCTGGATCATCCAGGACAAGCACAGCCGCGCCTACCAGGCGCTGACCGGCGACGTCGGCGAACGCATGGCGCGAATTTTGAAACTCGGCGCGAAGGCCGAAGAAGCGCCGAAGTGTCTTGCCTGTCACGCGTTGAATCCTCCGCCCGAGCAGCGCGGCCGCGCATTCGAAACCTCCGAAGGAGTCTCCTGCGAGAACTGCCATGGACCGGCCTCGGCATGGCTGGGTCCTCACACCACGCATTCGTGGCCGCACGAGAAATCCGTCGCGCTGGGCATGGCCGACACGCGCGACGTGATTCATCGCACCGAGAAATGCCTCGAATGCCATCTCGGAACAAAAAACAAATTTGTGGATCACGAGATGATCGCCGCAGGCCACCCGGATCTCTATTTCGAACTCGATTCGTTTTCCGCCGTGATGCCGCGCCACTGGAAAGTTCCGCGCGAATCGGAGCCCGGCAAACCCGTCGAAGACGCAGCTTGGGTTGGCGTCCGCGAATGGAGCACCGGCCAGGCCGTGCAATTGCGCGCGGCAATGGAGCGCCTGACGTGGCGCGCAAGAAGCGAACGCTTCGACAAAAAAGATGTTTGGCCGGAATACTCCGAACTTTCTTGTTTCGCGTGCCATCACGCGCTTGGCCCGGCGAAAGACAGTTGGCGCCAGGAGCGCGGCTATGCCGGGCGGCGTCCAGGCGATCCAGCGTGGAACAGTTCCAGATACACCGTCTTTCGTTTGCTCGCGAAGCAGATCGATTCCGCAAGCGCACCGGAACTCGACCGCCAGTTGCTCTCCGTTTCCGGCGAAATGAGCAAGCTCAATCCCGACCGCAACGCCGTTGCCTCGGCCGCGTCTGCCGCCGCACCATTAGCCCAGCGAATCGCGGAACGCCTCGCGGCGATGCAATACGATCAAGCCGTTGCGCTGCGCTTGCTGCAAACTATTTCGGGCGATGCCGAAAATATCTCCCTCGCCGACGAACGCGCCGCCGAACAAGCCACCATGGCCCTCGATTCCCTCTACATTGCATATAGCAAGGATGTGAAGCCCGCCAACGCCCCCGAAGTCCGTGCCGCCATCAACGCCCTCTTCCAACAACTCGAAAACCCTTCCGCCTACAACGCCGACCAATTCGCATCTTCGCTCCGCCGAATCCGCGCGCTGCTTAACTAATCTGCTTGGCCCGCGGTAGAGTCGTGAGTGCATCGCGTTGTTCGAGCTCTCTATGAATCAATTCGAATCCTGGTTTTGCGGTTCGTGTTTCTGGCGTTCTGTTACTAAGCGGAAGCTTCTGCCTTGGCTGCTCGAAGGTTCGAATCTCGGCGCGCATGTGCTTGAACTGGGCCCGGGGCCCGGCGCGGCGACGAAGGAATTGAGCCGACACGCGGCACGCGTGACAAGCCTCGAGTACGATCATGCGTTCGCCGCCAACCTGGCTGCGCGCGTCGTCGGCTCAAATAGCAGCGTGATTCAAGGTGACGCGGCGAGCCTGCCGTTTCCAGACAAGACTTTTTCCTCAGCCATTGCGATTCTAATGCTTCATCACTTGCGTTCGAAAGAACTGCAGGATCGCGCCTTCGCCGAAGTCTTTCGCGTGCTTCGCCCAGGCGGAGTCTTCCTTGCACTCGATATTCAAGATGGCTGGCTGCATAGAGGAGTGCACATCCGAAGCACGTTCGTGCCGGTAGCACCCGCGACGGTGTCCGCGAGGCTGACAGCAATTGGATTTTCAAGCGTTACAATCGCGCTTCGGCGCGGCGGCTTTCGAATCCGCGCGCTGCGCCCGCACGAAACCTAACCGCTTCCAACACGTGCCGCGTTGACGCAACGCGAGCGCGGGCATAGCATCGTTGCATGGAGCGCGTAACTCACAATAAATTTCCTCCTGGACCCAACGACGGACTCAATCGCTGGTCGTTTGGGCCGCTCAACGCGAATCCGCTCGAATATTTCATGAAGCTTGCGCGCGATTATGGCGACGTTGCGGGAATGCGCGTCCTGAAATTCAAATCAATCTTCATCAATCATCCCGACGCGATTGAAGACGTGCTTGTCACGAACGCCCGCAAATTTACAAAAGGAAAAGTGCTTCGCGCGAACCGCCACGTTTTTGGCGAAGGATTATTAACGAGCGAAGGAGAATTCTGGCTGCGCCAGCGCCGCCTCGCCCAGCCGGCGTTTCACCGCGCGCGGATCGCTTCTTATGCGGCCACCATGGTGGAGTACACGCAGCGCCTGCTGGAAGATTGGCGCGATGGCGAAGAGCGCGACGCGCATAAAGAAATGATGCGGCTGACGCTGCAGATTGTTGGAAAAACTTTGTTCGACGCTGACGTCGAACGCGACGCGCGCGAGGTCGGCAAATCGCTTGAACTGCTGCTCGAAATCGGCGCCGATTTTCGCCGCACCATTTTAATTCCGCACTGGGTGCCCACGCCCACGAATCTGCGCGTAAAAAGGGAAGTGGCGCAGATCGAAAAAATCCTTTATCGAATTATCGCGGAGCGCCGCGCCTCGGGACGCGATGCCGGCGACTTGCTCTCCATGCTTCTTGCGGCCCAAGACGAAGACGGTTCGCGCATGACGGACAAGCAGCTTCGCGACGAAACCATTACTTTATTTTTGGCGGGACATGAAACTACCGCCAGCACGCTTTCCTGGACGTGGTGGCTGCTCGCGCAAAATCCCGCAGTCGAAGCAAAGCTCCATGCTGAACTCGATTCCGTTCTCGGCGGCCGACCTCCTTCGTTCGACGATTTGCCAAAACTTGCTTATACCGGGCACGTCATTACGGAATCGCTGCGGCTTTATCCCGCCGCGTGGGGAATGGCGCGTCTCGCCGCCGAGGACCACGAAGTCGCGGGCTACACGGTGAAAAAGGGCATGGGCGTGGCCATGGCGCAATGGGTTGTGCACCGCGATCCGCGCTGGTATGACGCGCCGGAAAAATTCTCGCCGGAGCGCTGGCAAGGCGACCTGCTGAAACGATTGCCGCGGTTCGCGTATTTCCCGTTTGGCGGCGGGCCGCGCCAGTGCATCGGAAATTCTTTTGCGCTGATGGAGGCGGCGCTACTTCTGGCGACGATTGCGCAGAAGTTTCGCTTGCGGCTGGTGGCGAATCATCCGGTGGTGCCGCTGGCGTCCATCACGCTGAGGCCGCGGCATGGAGTGCGTGTCTTGCTGGAAAGCCGCCAGCAGCGCGGCTTGCGTGATAATTCGATCAGCGCACAATCAGCGGTTGCGGATTAGTTTTTTCCTTTCGCAAAGAAAAACCCTCAAAAATCTTTTGCTCAAATTCACTACTTCTCTGCGATCCATTCATTTCTCCGCGGCGAGTGGGCCGAGCTCGGTGCGCGTTTGCACCACGCGGAGAATCGAATCGCGCGTGACCATGCCAACGACATGGGAATCGCCTTCTCCGGAACTGCTCACGACCGGCATTTGATTGATGTCCGTGGTGAGGAGCCGCTCGAGCAAGCGGAGCAGCGGCTCGTCGGGCGAGGTCCACAGAATTTTCTCGCGCGGGATCATGGCAGCCTGGACGGAATTGTGCGCCCACTCCTGGCGCGGGACGGCGTTCAGGGAGTGAACGTTCATCAGGCCGGAGAGGCGGTCGCCCATCAGAACGATGTGGCAGCGGCGGCCGGTGCGCAGCACTTCCGCGCCGTAGTCCTCGAGCGTGATGTGGCCGTCCACGGTGGGAACTTCGGGGCTCATCACGTCGGCGGCGCTGAGGCCGGCCAAGTTTGCGCGGATGGCTACCTGAGTGACGCTTTCCTGGGCGGCGTTCAGAAGGAACCAGCCGATAAAGGCGGTCCAGAGCCCTTGTTGAACGTAGCCGTGAAAAACTTCCCAGGCGCCTCCGACGATCAGGGCGTAGGCGATGATTTTTCCGCTGGACCCGGCGGCGCGAGTTGCTTTCTCGAAACTCTTGGTCACTCCCCAAACGATGGCGCGGAAGATTCTTCCGCCGTCGAGCGGAAATCCCGGCAACAGATTGAAAACGGCGAGCATAGCGTTGGTCTGCCAGAGCCACGTGGCCAGAGCTCCCACCGTTTGGCTGTAGGGGAAGAGCTTGGTCAAACCAAAGAAGCAGGCGGCGAGGAAACCGCTGGCCAGCGGCCCGGCAATGGCGATGTTGAATTCCTGAATGGCCTTGGAGGGATCGCGCTCGATGCGCGCCAGGCCTCCGAAGAGAAACAGGGTGATGGAGAGGACGCGAATCTTGTAATGCTGGGCCACGACGCTATGGGAGAGCTCGTGGAAAACCACCGAGGCGAAAAAGAGCAGGCTGGTGAGGACGCCGACGGTCCAATGTTGGGTGTCCGACCAGGCGGGATGCTGCTCCTTGAACTGCATGGCGATGATGTAGGTGATGGCGGCAAAAATGAAGACCCACGTCGAGTGGAGGTAGATGGGGATTCCGAGAATTTTGCCGATGCGTAAGCCTGATCCGCGATTCATCTTTGTTCTCAAGATTAGCCTAGCATACTGCGTTGACGGGCGCGGGCTGCGGCCGAAGCGGCGTTTGAATGTTGGAAGGTTTGAAGGTTGGCATGTTGGGAGGGGAGGAGGGGGGTACACCCCCCCATTACATGGATGGATGTGAAAAGAAAGGGGATAGAAAATGGGCAATTTGTAAGTGGTTGAAAAGAAAGAGCGGGATGGATTTTGGTCATTTGACGGATGGCTGATGAACGTGGGTTCGTCCTGGAGTTGGGTTCGGGAGTTGAAACGAGGAGGACGTGATCCAACGCAGAGACGCGGCGAGCACAGAGGAAGTGCGGAGGTGGGAGAGATCCCTACCCCCCGGTTTTTTGTAAGTGTTGCATCTACAGGATTTAAATTTTCGGTAAGTCTTTTGCTTGCAGCACTTGCAAGGAGGACTGCAAGTGTTGCATCTAAAGGATTTACAGACGTGGACTGTTGGCAAGAAGGTAACTGGATGAGGGCTGATGATTTTGAAGGAGTTAGAAGGACCGCACGGGGCGAGGACATGAGAGGCTGGGCACCCGCCTTCGCCAAGGCTACGGGGGCGGAGATCAGTGCCGGAACAACAAAGCTATTATAGCAGGTCCGTACCTATTGTCAAGTGATAACTATAAGTGGCTTGTCTGCAAGTGGATGCGGGTTGGAAGGGGAGGGTGAGAGGGAAACCGTTAGAGGCGGCGGTTAGGCCGCTGCGGCGGGTTCTTCGGGTTTATCGTCGGGCGGTTTTTCCAGCGGTGGGGCGGCTTCGGTGAACACGACCATCGGAGGCTTGCTTTCCTCCTTACGTTGCTGTTCGACGATGCGCATGAGACGGCAGATCGCGTCGTGGTCCAGCGGCTCATCAATCAACAGGCCGTATTCCCTGTCCCAATGGTCCACGTCGGCCTTCTCCTGGTCGTTCAAATCCAACAAAAACCGCACGTTGACCATTGAGCGGCGCAATTCCAGCTCGGCGTGGGCTTCGGCGTAGTCGTCGTCGGAGAGCTCCGAGGCCTTCTTCAGGCGTTGCACTCCGCAGACGGCTTCGTCGATGCCTTGGTTGAACCGATAGACAGCTTCAAACAGATGGGCTTTCCTCATAGCGAGATTCCTTTCGTGTGGGCTCATAGCGCCGCAACGGTTCGCGCGAGGGGTTGGGGTCGCGGGCTGAGGGTTGAAATGGAGAGAGGAGTGGGTCCGGTAGTGTCGCGGGGGCTTACGGCGGGGAGTGCACGAGGCGGAGAATTCCAAAATGGGAAACATAAACGAAGCGGAAACTCGCGGGTTGCGTGCAAAACAGGAACCCGCTACTTTCTTGGGTAGCCATGATTGCCTCCAAACAGGCGACTTTGGTTAGGGGCGCGTTGGTGTTTCTAGCACCGGCGCGTCCCGTCTTAAAAGCACTATGCTTGAGCGTGTAAGCATATGTCAAGAGCTTTCTGAAGGTTCTTTTTAGATAGCCGGTCGTGTATTCTTCGGAGGATTATGAAAAAGAAGAATCCCCATGCGCAGGCACTGGGAAAGCTCGGCGGGAGAAAGGGTGGCAGGGCTCGCGCGGAAAAGCTGAGCCCGAAGCGCCGGCGAGAAATCGCTGCGAAGGCTGCGCGGGCCCGGTGGGACAAGGAGCGGAGGGGATAGCGAAGTTAGGCAGAATCACATGTCTGAAGCACCACGAACGATCCAGCAAGAGCCTAAAAAAACAAGATCAGAAACCGCACCCTGAAAACCGCAGGGGTGCGGCACCCAAAGGCGTTTTTCGGAAGTAAGGCGCGGCCACCCGCCTGGGAGTTGAGGAAAAGTCAAAACCCCCGCCCTCCAAAACCGAGGACGGGGCACCCAAAGCCGGCCCTGAGTCTATCCTCGGGCACCCGTCCAAAACTAGCACTCGCTTGGCGGTTTTTGAAAGGATTGCTCACGTTGAACGTCTGACATACACTCTCATGGAAATTACCATTACGTAGGTAAAAGTGAGCGATGAGCCTAAAGATTTTTCTCCGCCGCAGGCAAGGCGCGGTATCTCTGAAACTCTCGATGCGCTTTCCAAAGCGACCGTAGTAGCGCTGTTTGTAATCTATGTAGCCGGATTCCTGATAGTGTCGATTCACAATGCGGAATACGGCTTTGGCGATGTCAATCCTCTAAAGCCAAAGATACTAGCTGCCGGAACCCTATTCGTTTTTCTCACCTATTTGCCTATCGTAGTTGCACAACGATATTTCGTCCACAACGAAGAACTCAACGCTGAGCAGAAATATGCCAAGGCAATTGTTTCAGCCTTCGGCTATCTGTTCAGGTGCAATATTTACGCGTTGTCTCTGGTCACACTCTATGCGTTCTCTGTAAGAAAGACGCCTCAACAGCATCATTGGAACTGGAGTGATTGGCTGCGGCTGGCTGCGATTTCAACTCTTTTCCTAGCAATGTCTCACTTCCAAGAGCATGGCTCGAAGTCGTATCAGACAAAACCTAAGAGAATTATCTTGTTCGGCTGCCTTCTGCTGGCTGCGTTCTTAGCGTGGGCTTTGTCGGAATCGATCCCAGAATCCTCTAACAACGTCGTCGCTACCGCTGAGCTTTGGCTCTTCGGAATCGGCCTAATGGCCGTCATTACAGGCCAAATCACAGGAAAGTGGGAAAACAAAACTGCCTACGAATGGGTCGCACCCGTATTCTTGGTGATACCTACACTAGCCATCTTCGCGTCTGCAATTTATCCACAAATCAAAGCATCTTGGGGTGGCGGAAGCCCGACGCCGGTTGTCGTCTACTTCTCGCCGGAATCGAGACTTTTGCCTAGCCAGCATCTTGAAGGTGACCTACTAGATGAATCTGACAGTGGAATCTATGTCGTCATGGCAGGGGAGAAGCAAGCTATCTTTGTTCCACGCTCCTCAATATCAGCGGTGTATTTTTCTGATAAGCCGCTTGGCTCTGAATACCTAAAGGAAGCGACGCCAGCGCAACCGAGTCAACCGGCCAAGCAAGCGGGTCAACCGCTGGTGGGTCCACAGCAACCCTCGAAGCAACAGCCGAATCCGGCTCCTAAGAAGCCATAGGCAGAGATTTCGACAGATGGCGATAGACGGGAAGTTCCCCTTTGTCTGGGAACACGAACAATTGCGAGCCAAACGAGCCGTAACGATTAGGTACCAGAAAACGTCCCGTCAGTCCCGGGTTTTCAAGAGTGTTATTGGGTCGTGATGTGCGAACTCGGTGCAGTACTCGCGAGACGCTTGGTCGGGTGCCCTGCACACCGGTTTTGCGTGTGGGGCTTCTTACCCTGATTTACGTGATCGCCACCCGCCTGCAGTTCCTGAAAAGAGTACCACTATAAATAGACGGAGTACGAATTCGTCAACCACATTTTGCGTTTTTCTCTTGACAGAAACTGCGTCAATCGAGTACCAAAAAGGTAACGCCCGGTGGTTTGGGCCGGGCGTGTACTACTGGACAAGTTCTAAACTTATGTTACAGATGGCGCTCGCAACTCCATCCTGAAACATCCTCTTTCAACTTGTCAAGAAAAGGCGAGCGCTATTGGTGTGTTCACTCGGAGCGGTCGGGCATGGGGCAAGCCCAGCGAACTTATGATTCGTCGTCACTGACCGGATTTGCGGGTTCGACTACCGCCCACTGTGCTCCAAAATGACTTTAGCATGACTTCCGTTCGGCGGAGAAGATGAGGCGCAAAATAGAACATGATGGAAGAGCAACCTGAGAAATTGCAGTGGGTATCGTGTAGAGAGGCGTGTGTGGCTTGCCAGATCGGACACCACGAGGAGTGTGAAGACCCCGAAGACTGCGAGTGCACGCACCTAAAAGAGATGCCTAAAGGCTGGCTTGCAAAGCTGCGCGAGAAGTTTCAGCTTTAGACTTCGCGCCACGGAAGTGCCGCTGGTAATTGATCGCGTGCTCGCAAACCAATTGTTCGAATTCTGCTGATTTGTACACGCCCTTTTTGATGAGCAGCGTGTTCATGGCGTAGACGGTGGCCCGAAATGATTCGTCTTCCCCCATCAAATTGAGAGCTTCTTTGAAGGTCATGGCATAACTCCGACTTCATTTTGTTGAGGGTTTGACAGCGGTAAAACTTCTCGGGACTTCTTCGTGTTTAGGGCACGGCCCGGTTAGGGCTCTAATATAATCCAAGTTCCAACAACTAGCGAAGGAAAAAGAAAGCCTGCGCTTGCCATATGACTTCGTTTCATTTTGAGACGTACTTCCTTCTATGTGAACTACACATCCGCCGAAGAACATTGAGATAGACGATGGGTTGATGCGGGAGGCGAAAGGGGAGAAAGACCGTTTGAACGTTAGGAGGTTGGAACGTTAGGAACGAAGTCGCATCCTCCCTCGCCAGCCAATGTAAAGACACATTCGATCTAAGTTGCGTAGTCTCAGCGCCAGGGAAGCGGTCTTAGGAGACCGAAGAATATGAGGATTCCCCAGACAATCTCAACGGTGCCCACCACGAGGAGGAGGCCGAGATAGAAGTAGAAAGCGAAAGGATTGTCTTGCCGGTTAGGCCGGTACATCCGAAAGAAACGTGCCATAGCGAGTTCGCCCGAGAGATGGCTCCGCCAAGCATAAAAAAGAGTGCCGGTGCCTAACGCCAGGAGACTTACGGTGCTTGCGATCCAATTCATTCTCTGCCACCTGTTGCTCGGTTCGCGGGCGAGACGGTCTTGCGTCAGTCAGGCGCCCTAGAACGCGATCATCCCGCGCTTTTGAATACTGTGCGCGGGAGTGTGGAGGTTTTATGACCAAGTCGATAGCCGGGGCTGACCCGGGGGAGTGGGTACGATAGACCGTGCGCCGGTGCGAATAGGGAGAAGAACACAGTCAGGAGTGACTGTGCTACGAAGGCAGATGCGGGGATGGGGAGAAGGACCGTCCCGCAAAAACATCCGGGATGCAAACGACGCATTTGAAGGTTTGAAGGTTGGCAGGTTGGGAAGGATTGAAGGATCCCTCCGTCTCACAATCTCGTCCGGTAGGCAAAGGCGCAGAGGGGTGTCGCACCTCCGGTGCTTGGGATTTTTGCGCTACGATTCCCAGCCCTTACGGGCTGGGCTAAATTGTGGCGCGCCTACGGCGCTTTGTACTGACGGGGAGTGGTCCCACTTTGGAACCTTTCGACGGGGTTCTCCGTAAAGGGCGGTATGAAAGAGAATCCGGTAATGGGGTCCCGCTGGGAACATGTGTCGATTGCTGTTGGAGTTGGACTCTTCCTTTTCGCCCTTACTGTTTCGGCTGTGTTTGTTCCGCGGCTGCGCCTGCTGCACTTGTTCCAGGGGCTGATTTATGTGGCGGTCCTCGTACTCACTCGCCGAAATAGTGCCTGGGGATTCGGCGTTGGGGTCATTATCCCGGTACTCTGGAACGGGCTCAATCTGTTCGTGACGCATCTCTTCCAAGCCGGAGCGGGGCAGTTTTGGTCACTGGTGCGCACGGGCCATGTGAGCCGGCCGGATACGCTGATGGTGATGGTTGGCGGCGTGGCCCATTTCCTGCTCATTGTTGCTTGCATGGCCGGGTTTCTCCAATTGCGGCCTGGCAGGAAGCAATGGGGGCAGTTTTTTGGAGGAGGCTTGCTGGCCTTAGCCTACTTCATTCTGATTGTCGTCACCATGGCTCCGCGCTAGGGTGCCGTGCTTGTCGAAAAACAAAATCCGAGCTTAACTCGCTGAGGATCCGCCACCCGCCCGTTTTTGGGCGTAAATTCCAGTTATCCCTCTGACCCGGCGTATCGAAAGGAGAACCCACATGAAGAAACATCGTATCCTGTTGAGCACGGTCTTGCTCGTGTTGGCTCTCGGGATTCTGACGCCTCAATTCGCCCGGGACGCTTCCACTAACGCCGAGAAAACGGACCAGGAAAAACTCCACCGTGCACTCTGTATGGGCCTCGTAAGGACAATTAACACAGCCGAAGTACCGGAGATCCATAAATACGGCACGTACGCAGCATGGCCGACCCTTCTGGTAGATCAGCAAGAATATTTGAACGGATGGCTCGCAAGATTTTACCCGCAGGACGTCAACCTGCGCTTCGCTGACGTGCCAGAAATCTTGCCTGGATACGGTTTGCGGCTAAACATTCATGCCGATGGCCGGGGCTACGACCTACGACTGGAAGACACGACGGCGAAACCACGCTATGCAGCTTTCTCGGATGAAAGCGGAGTCATTTGGCAGGGTGAACCGCTTCACTGATTTCGCAACCATTGGATTCAGCTCTAAATGAGACCTTGGAATCACTTGTACGATAACCGCGTTAATCAGGATCAGTCCGTGTGAGGCGATGTGCGCATCAAGGCGCTCCTACATGCCGGGATACTTACCCAAGAAGAGCAGGAAGATGTCGATGGTATCGCAGACTCCGTGCGCAACGATGGGGACGGCGAGGTTGCGGCGGCAGGCGAGATACAGCAATCCCAGAATCAGCCCGTCGGAGCCCTCCTCGACGATGCCGGTGAGCCCCTGGTGGTAATGAGTGAGACCGAAGATGGCGCTAGACACTAACAAACTTACGATCCATGCGGTGCGTGTGCCGCGGCCGAGATCCGCCATGCGATTCATCAGGTACCCACGATAGACAAGCTCTTCTCCAAAGGCCGCAAAGATCCAGACCAGGGCAATCGTTAGCAGGGCGAATTTGATGTGTCCCTTTACAGCAGCAAAATCGGAGAGATCGGGAGGCTTCCCCAGGAGGCGAGTGAGAAGCCGCTGCTTGGCGAACAGGTCAAAGAGCTCCAGGCCGAGGCCGCATGCGATGCCAAGCAGAAGAGTCGTTGGCCAGGTAAAATATCGCCTGAAGCCGATCTCTTTCCATTGCACCCTGCGAACGCGAAGTGAAATCCAGGCGAGGAGAAGGAGATACGGAATAGCACTAACCTTTAAGATGTGATGTTCACGGCCAATGTAGATGGCGGCGGCGATTGCAAATTCCGCGAGGACCAACCATCTGCTGTCGTGCCAAGACCGGCCACGTTTATCGGATTCGATTTCCACTTCAGAAGCACCTCTCTGGGCCAATACGCCGAGAAACGGGAAAAAGTCTCAGTTTAGACAAAAGCCCTTCTTTCAAAATTCCCAAGGGTAAGCGCGGCCAGCGGGAGTCTAGCTCCTGGCAAGTCGGATTACGCGACATGTGTTTTCCAGGCCAGGAAAGGAATAAAAACTTCTTGTGTTCTATAGCCTCAGTGGTAGGTTTCGACCCGTATGAGTCGCGAGACCCCTCAGGCTGCGTTCGAGCACGCGCAAGCTGCGATGCTTCGCGGCGACATGTTCGAGGTGTTTGCCTGTCTCGACGTGAACGACCTCAAGCGTGTGGCGGCAAACGCTGTTGCCCTGAGTCTGGGCGCACGCATTGATGATGCCGATGAGGAGGTCCGTCGGATTTGCGAGGAGCACCGCTTTCCACTCGAGGATCTAATGAGTGCGGGTCGGCGCGTCATGCAGATGCCCGGCAGGGAAGCCACGATGAACCAGCGGGACACCATGAAGCGCGGCCTGGCCGCGGTGTCGAACCTGCCAGCGTTTCTTGCCGCGCTCGAAGGCTACAGCCTACGTGTGAGCGGCGGCGGATCGATCAGCATGCGCCTATTTCAGAATGAGACGCTGACCGACGTACAGGTCGAAGGCTCGCGCGCGTGGGGCACGCGCGTACACGGGCCGGGATCTAGCGACGATGTGGAGTTCGTGAAGCGCAATGGCCAGTGGTACGTCAAGCTGATCGCACGTCCGCGCGTGTGAGGCGGGCTCCTCGACAACGCTGCAACTGCCGATAGTCGGGCACTGGGAAATTAGCTGGTATCAGACCTTGTTATCAAAGTTGATCTCCCGTTAATGATTTGTGTAAGAATCTTGGCCATGCAAACGCTTGGCTTGTCCGATTCGACTCCGCGGACCGAGAGCCGCCTTAAAAGTCTATTCTGGCCTTCCATTCAAACTGGGAGCGACGTGGATTACCTGGGAGCACAGGGTTACTGGGTGTGTGCCCTGGTCGCAGTTCTTTCCCTTGTTATGTCCGCTGCCGCAGGACATGCAGTCGTCGGCGTGTTTGTGTTCCTGTTTTACTATCTGGGTGGCGTGGGCGTGCGCGAACGTAGCCGCTATGCAGCGGCAGTCGTCCTCGCTATGTATGTTGCGGATTTGGTGGCCGGTGGGCCGAGCGTGATTAGGGTCGCCATAGCGGGGTTGCTTCTTTCTAACCTCCGAGCGACCTGGATTGCTTCGCGTTGGAAACCTGAGTCCGATGAAGCAAATCTACCGCCACGGCTGGACGAGACGTGGAGCGACAAGTTTGCCGACAAATTGCCGATGTGGCTATGGCCTAAAGTACGGATTTTGTTTCATGTTCTATCGGCCTGCCTCTTGGCGGTTGCTGGTATTGGGCTGACCATGATGCTTCTACACCGCTCTAAGTGAGCTACCTAAAGAATCGCTCTCGATGAAGCGCCTGCTCAGCCGCTTATGGTGACTGGGCGCGTCTGGGGCGACACGACGTGTAACGTGGGCCACGGAATTTCGGGCAAGGCTTTCCTGTAAGTCGTTTATTACCAATACATTGAAATCGGGCATGGGCGTGCGATTCAACTGATCGCAGGATTTGGAGGCACGTCATGATCGCTATGGTGCACTTTGCCACGCTGGTGGTTACCACAATGTTTGCGGTGGCGGCGGCGGTGGGATTGAACTGGATGCTGTTGCGCGGGGCGTTTTGGATGATGCGGCCGGCTACGGCTGGGCGGGTGGCGCGGAGGACGGAATTGGTGCGGGGGACGGTGCGGTTGGCGCGGGTGTATTCGGGGATGCGATGAGCTTGGCGATGGTATGGGCGCTCCATTGGCGGCGCATGAACGGCCCGGAGCGGAAAAGACTCAGGCCTGGAGGCCTGAGCTGCAGAGGATTTGCCCGGCCCTACGCTGGCGGTGGGGGTGGCGGTCGCCACTCCGCCACGGCGTAGAACTGGCCGGATGCGAAGAGCACAGACAAGAGTGTCTGTGCTACTGGGATTTGGCCGAGAGCTAAGAGGACAGACAGGAATGTCTGTCCTACCAAAGGAACGGAAGGGAGTTAGGCGATGGTGGCATTGAAATATTTGTTGACGATTGTGGGGGCGGTGCTGTTTGGGAGCGCGGGGGCGTTGGTGGCGTATGACATTTTTCTTTCGGAGCAACTGAGGCGGTTGTTGTCGCGAGGGAAGACGGAGGAAGGTGGCGGGGAGGTGGGTGCGCTAGCTCGGCGCCCTTTCCGGGCGGTGCGCTGGAGGCTGGCGCTGCAATTGGTGATCGCGGGGGCGCTGGCGATTCTGGTTACGGAGAGCGTGGTGGTGATTCCGGACGGAGCGGCGGGCGTGCGCGTCAGCCAAATCTGGGGCGCGCGGCCCGGTACTTTGTATCCCGGCGTGCACGTGGTTACGCCGCTGGTGGATTCCGTGGCGATCTACGACACGCGCGAGCAGGTGTACTCGACGCTGGTGGCCGAAAATCCCAAGCAAAAGGGTGATGTGCTGATGGTGCAGGCGCGCGAAGGGCTGAACATCGGGCTGGCGGTTTCTGTGCGCTACCGGCTGGACCCCAAGCGGCTGGATTCGATCCATACGAATTTGCCGCAGCCGGTGGGGGAGCAGGTGGTGGCTCCGGTGGTTTCGACGATTTACCGGCAACTGGCGCCGAACTACATCACGCGGGAAATTTTTGCGACGAAGCGGGAAGAGCTGAGGACCAAGGCGGCGGAGGCGATTACTACGCGGCTGGCTAGCGACGGGATCGTGGTGCGCGAAGTGTTGCTGCGCGACTTGAAACTGCCCGAAGAATACGCGAAGGGGCTGGAAGGGCTTTTGTTGAAGGAGCAGGAGAACGAGCGGCTGGGCACGGAGACGGAGATCAAGGGGAAAGAAGTGAAGATCGCGGAGCTGGAAGCGGAAGCGCAAAAGGCGCGTGACGTGAAGCAAGCGGAGGCGCAGGCGCAGGTGCGCGTGCTGCAGGCCAAGGCGGAAGCGGACGCGATGCAGTACACGCTGCCGTTGAAACAGAAACAGATTGAGCAGAGCAAGCTGGAAGCAGAGGCGCGGAAGGAGTCCACGCTGCAAAACGCGGAAGCGGCGGCGCAGGCGAAGATTATTGACAGCAAGGCGGAGATTGAGCGGCAGAAGAACTTGGCGGACGCGGAGGCGAATCGGATTCGCGTGACTGCGGATGCGGACGCGAATCGCATCCGGGTGACGGCTGCGGCGGATTCCGAGCGGATGAAGTTTGAGGCGGCGGTGCTGAAGTCGAATCCGATGCTGATTCAGAAGATTATCGCGGAGCGGCTGTCGGACAAATTGCAGATCATGATGGTGCCGATGGATGGGAAGAATTTTTTTGCGAGTGACGTGATGCGGTCGGCGTTATCGGGTGTGAACAGCAGTTCGGCGGACGATGGGTCGGAGGATGGGACGCCGACGGTTTCGGCGCAGAAACGGCAGCCGAAGAGGCCGTGAGGCTGCAGAAAAATTCGCACAGACTAAGAGTCTGTGCTACTGGGCTCCGCTAGCCAAAACCCCTGTGGGTGGCCCGGGACGCGAGGCTGGAAAGGAGGAACGATCATGAGTCGGAAGGCAAGCACCGCCGCGCTTGACCAGATCAGCCAGAGATTGTTCCTCCGTCGGCATCGCGGACCGCGCCACCCGGCTAGCGGCTTAGAAATGGAAGTGGCGTTCGAATGAAGGATGCGGCTGAGGGCCGCGCGCGCAAAGCAAAAGGGCCGGTTGTTCGCCGGCCCTTTTTGTTTGTGAGTGAGAACTGTGAGTTAGGAATGGGTTTTTATTGCTTGGCCACCGGATACTTTGGTCTTGGCGGAATCGGTGTGTAGCTCTTCATTGCTTCCTTGGCCAGTTCGATGGCTTTTTCGAGTTGCGGATCGTGGCCGGCGACAACCAAGTCGGGACGCTGGGGCACGACGACATCGGGATCGACGCCGTGCTGCTCGACGACCCATTCGCCGCCGTTGTCGGTGCTCCAGAAGCCGAAGCCGGGGGCAGTGACGAAGCCGCCGTCGCGCAGAGGCTGAAAGGTTCCGATGCCGACCAAGCCGCCCCAGGTGCGCGTGCCGACGATGGGGCCGATTTTTTCGCGATGGAAAAACCAGGGGAAGGCGTCGCCGCCGGAGCCGGCGAGTTCGTTGACGATCATTACTTTGGGGCCGTAGATCGCCACGGGTGGCCAGGGTATGTCTTTCGTGTCGCGCGGCGCGACTACCGCGAGCAATTGGCGCTTCAGTTTTTCGGTGTAGAAGTCGGGAATCTGGCCGCCGGAGTTATCGCGTTCGTCAACGATGATGCCTTCCTTATCGAGTTGCGCCGTGAACTGTTTGTCGAAGGCAATGATGCCGGCGATGCTGGTGTCCGGGACGTGCATGTAGCCGACGCGGCCGCCCGTGGCTTCTTCGACTTTGCGGCGGTTCGCGTCAATCCAACCGAGATAACGCGGGCCACTTTCGTTGGGGACAGGTTTCACGGTGATTTCCCAGGCGCCTTCGCGGGACGGTTTGCTGTTGATTTTCAGCGTGACAAGTTTTCCGGCAAGGTCCTGGAAGTAGGAATACACGTCCTGATTCGAAAGCGCTTCCTGCTCGTTCACGGCGATCAGATAATCGCCGGCTTTTACTTTGAGGCCAGGCTCGGTCAGCGGAGAGCGCGTGGCGTCGTTCCAGTTTTCGCCGGGATAGATTTTCGTGATTTTGAAATATCCGCCGTCCGGTTCGAAATCGGCGCCCAGCAAGCCGACGTTGACGTGCGGCTTTTGTGGCTGATCGCCGCCGCCCACGTAGGTGTGGGAAGTGCTCAGCTCGGAAATCATTTCGCCGATCAGGTAGTTCAAATCGCTGCGGTGCGCGACCCACGGCAAGAGCGCCTCATAGCGCTCGCCGATTTTCTTCCAATCGTGGCCGGTCATGGCGGGATCCCAGTAGAAATCGCGTTCGATGCGCCACGCTTCGTGGAACTCCTGGCGCCATTCTTCGCGCGGGTCCACTTTTACTTGCATTTCGCCGAGGTTCAGCTTGCCTTCGCCGACTTTGACTTTGCCGGGCGTAGCCTCGACGATGCCGAAGACGGGCCCGGCTTTGTAGAGAACTTTTTTGCCATCTTTGTCGAGGTCGTAGCCGTCAATGCCTTCGAGCAGGGGTTTGTCCTCGCGTTTCACGATGTCGTACACGTGGAGGACGCCCTTGGGACCCCGGTCGTTGGTGCCGAATTGCCGCGCTTCTTGCGGCGTGGCGAAGTAGAAGAATTTGTCCTTGCGCGCGGCGAGGCCACTGAGGATTCCGGGAGCGACGGGCACGGGCGCGATGCGCGAGGCGATGCCCTCCAGGTCAATTTGAATGGGTTTTACCGGCTCAGGTTTCTTCTCCTCTTTCTCTTTGTCTTTCTTTTCATCTTTTTGTTCGTCACCCGCCTTGGCATCGGCCTTCTTATCGTCCTTCTTATCTTTATCTTCTTTCTTCTCATCCTTCTTTTCGTCGGCAGCCTTTTCCTCGTCGCTTTGCGGCTTGAAGGGAGAGGCCTCGTCCGCTTTCAGCGTGAGAGCGAAGATGCCGTCGGTCGTGTAGTAGTTGTAGCGCTGGTCGAGCTGCCCGATGCTGGGATAGAAGTAGCGCGAAGAAATGAAATAGAGGTACTTGCCGCTGGGATCGAAGACCGGATTGGTGTCGTTGTAAAAGCCGGCGGAAACTCCGGTGATTTTCTTTGCCGCGAGCGAATAGAGATAGACGTCGTTCGAGCCGCGGCGATGCGGTTTGGAATAGGCAAGCCACAGGCTGTCCGGCGACCAGCTTCCGTCGGTGATGTCGCCGTAGCCCGCCTCGTCCACTAGGACTGGCTTCTTATTCTCGACACTGACGTACCAGAGCTTGTGGAGTTTGTCCCAATAGAGAAGTTTCTTACTGTCCGGCGACCAAACCGGACCGTAGCGGTAGATTCCGCCGTCGGTGGTGATGCGCGTTTCCTCGCCGCCCATTTGCGGGCGCGTGTAAAGTTCGTATTCGCCCGTTTTGTCGGAGAGATAGGCGATCCATTTGCCGTCCGGCGACCACGCGGGATTCAGTTCATGAATGCTCGAATGTTCCGTGGTCAGCGTACGGATGCTGCCGTGTTCGGCAGGAACGGTGAAAATGTTGCCGCGGGCTTCCATGACGGCGCGGGCGGCGGAAGGCGAAACCGCAAAGCCGCCGATGTGTTGCGCGACATTCTTGAACTCCGCGCGCGCTTCGGTGTCCTCCGCGCGCACCACAATGGGGAGATTGCGCGTCTTGCCGCTGGAAATATTGTATTCAAAGAGCAGGCCGCCGTTTTCGTAGACGATGGCGTCGGGCCCGAGGCTGGGCCACTTGATGTCGTACTCTTTGTAATCGGTGAGCTTTTTCGTTTGCTTGGAGCCGAGGTCGTAGCTGTAGAGATTCATCACGCCATCGCGGTCGCTGATGAAATAAATTGCATTGCCGTGCCACATCGGAAACATGTCCATCCCGGTGGACTTGGGCAGCTCTTCATAAGTGTTTTTCTTGAGATCGTAGATGGCAATGGGCAGGTTCCAACCGCCGTGGTAGCGCTTCCAGGTGCGGAATTCCTGGGAGGTTTCGATGTAGGCGACTTTGTTGCCGTCGGGCGAAAACGACGTTAAATCGCCGCGCGGAATTTGGAGCTGCCTGGCCGTGCCGCCTTGTGGAGAGACGAGGAACAGCTTAGTGTAGCGGCCCGGGGGCGCGCTGAAGCGGTCCGAGCGGAACAGAATGTTTTTGCCGTCGGGCGTCCAGCCGAGGACGATGTCGTTCGAAGGATGAAACGTCAGGCGTTTCGGCTCGCCGCCTTCCGCCGAAACGACGTACACGTCCGGGTTGCCGTCATATTCGCCGGTGAAGGCGATCCATTTTCCATCAGGGGAGAACTTCGGAAAAAGCTCGTCGCCCACGTGCGAAGTGAGCCGGCGCGCATTGCCGCCTTCACGCGAAGAAACCCAGAGATCGCCGGCGTAGGCGAAAACCACCTTGTCCTTCGAGATATCGGCAAAGCGGAGAAGCTTCGTGGGGCCGTCCGGCACCTGGTCAGCGGCTGCTTGTGCCGGCGCTTTGGCCGGCGTAGCCGTCAGGCAGACCACTAGTGCCAGACTCAGCCACAATAAGACGTTCACTCGCATGGGCATGGGCTTCATTCCGTTCGCTCCTGAAGATGGATTCCCGGGAATAGCTGGCTTCCTACATGGACGGCTGACCGGGGCAATTCGTTTCGCTTGTATTAGATACTGACTTTGGTTCGGTAAAATTCCTTTGCCCGAAGCTTTTCGCCACAACGCCGTGGCAATGGTCCAAGAGCCGCTCCGACCTTGTTTTGCAGCCGTGATATCATCAACCCGGAACCCTGTGTCCGCCAAGCAAAAATTGTCCTCGCCGCGATTTCTCGGCACTGTTCTTTCCTGTCTTGCTTTAGGACTCGCGCTCCTTTTCCTTCCGATTCGTGCCCGCGCGGATTCCCTCGAAGACGCTGCGCGCGTGCTGGCTCGCAAGGTTGCGTCAACTCTTCACGGAGTGCCTGTCACCTACGAAGTACGAAACCTTTCCTCTTTGCGCGGAAAGGAGTTTTCCAATCTCTCGGCCGCGTTTCAGGAAGAATTACAACAGTACGGCGCCAAGGTTTTGCCTGCGGACGCTGCCGCGTCCGTTGTACTGACGGTGACGGAAAACACCTCGTCGTACTTAGGGGTCGTTCAGATTCGGCGAAAGGAAAACTCCGATACGATCATGGAACCCTTGGGGCCAATTGAGGGCGCTCCAGTCGCAGAACTGATGTACAACCTCGTATTGCACAAGGAATTTCTCTTCTCGCGGGACGCTCCCATGGTGGACGTGGTCCTGGCCGGCGACGATCGGCATGCCCAGGCCCTCGGGCTCCAGGAGATTAGTTCCTACGAATTGCAGGGTGACCGTTGGGTGCCGACAGGGGCCGAACGTCTTCCGGTTCGCCGTTTTTCCATTCGCGAACCTCGAGGGTTCCTCACATTCGGCGTTGACACCGAGGCGGCCTACCTGCCGGGGGAGCTGTGCCGGATTTCGCTGCAGGATGCCAAGGGTTGGAGCTGTGAAAAAAATGGAGAGCCTATGCCAGTGCGGTCTGTCTCTCCGCTCGCTGTCACGCACAAAAAGTTGGCTTTATGGTTCTCCATGACGCAATTTGGGCCGGTGGGGACAACGAGAATCGTCACTACAGGACAGGATGGTTTGGCCCGCTTGTACGAGGAGAGTGCGGACCCTGTTTCCGTTTTTTCGGGATGGGGTAGTGAGATTGCCAGCATTCATAGCGGGTGCGGGCATGGTAGGCAATTGTTGGTTACGGGAAAAGGGGACTGGACCCATGCAGATACGATTCAAGCAGTGGAGATCCATGAACGCCAGGCTCAGCCTGGCTCTTCCCCAAT
>Ga0210410_10001392_pt1 | contig 22874 bp, 33 predicted proteins | sample IncBWC4MmetaG_FD_161058 | JGI IMG/M metagenome (GOLD analysis project Ga0210410, IMG submission 161058) | Forest soil microbial communities from Barre Woods Harvard Forest LTER site, Petersham, Massachusetts, United States - Inc-BW-C-4-M | ecosystem: Environmental > Terrestrial > Soil >... | reverse complement strand
CTACACCTACGACTCCTTCGGCAACATCATCGCCACAACCGGCTCGCTGGTGAACTCATTCCGTTACACCGGACGAGAGTGGGACACCGAAACCAGCCTGTATTACTACCGCGCCAGATACTACGACCCGAATATTGGCAGGTTCCTGAGAGAGGACCTATGGGATCAAAGCTCGAATCTCTACACCTATGTTAAGAATGATCCGACGAATTTTGTCGACCCGTCTGGGCTGTATATTCTGAAACCGCCGAGACCTGGGCACCCCCCGATTCCACCGCCGTCCCCGGTGCTAGACAAGTTCCTGAAGTGTTTGGAGTCTTGTATTCAAGGGGGACCAACCACTGTAGTAGTCACCTCCACCAGTGATGGACAACACCAAGATCCCGGGCACGCAGCGGGCACAAGCGTAGACATCAGGCCGGTGGATATGTCCAAGGAGTGGCTGTTTTGCTGCGCCGGAAAGTGCGGAGCACCGTATGGTCTGGATGAAGGGCCGAGCGGACAGTCATTTAAATTCACCCAGGGTTACAACTACCATTTGCAGCTTGTTCCACCCAGACATCCCAGCAAGAAAGCCCAAAACATGGTACCGCCGGACTGTAAGCCCGGTACCTGTCGTGATTCGCGGTGAGGAGGCACCCTTTGCTGCTGAAATCCATTTCGTTCTGTGCGCTAAGCTTTTATCTGTTCTTCTTCATCCCAATGGCGATTGCCGTGCCGCCGAACGATACGTGCAATCTGCCAAAGGACTTACAGCTTGAGATTGCTACCAAGTATCCTGGCGCGAAACTCGTTCGCCTGTCAGACCTCAGTGATGACGACAGGGAGTTCTTTCGAAAAGATCATGGGGATGCCTGCCCCGGCATGGTCAATGTTGACTTCTATGGTGATGGCAAACCGACACTAGCCTTGGTCTTGATCCCAGAGAACGGAAAAAAGGAGAAAGCCAAGCTTGTTGTTGCACACCAAGTTAGCGCGGGCTGGAGAACCGCTCTGGTGGACACGGCGAATTCATCTGCACCAGTGGTCTGGAGCCAAGACCCAGGCGAGTATCAAGACGTTTATGGCAAAAAGAAGATTCGGGCCACTAGTCCCGTTATCGTTTTCTGCGGTTACGAGTCATGGACGATCCTTTACGCTTGGACAAACAACACAGTATCCAAAATCTGGCTCTCCGATTAGCCAGCTTCAAGTACGATCCGTTCGGCAGACGCATCGGGTCGGATCGAATGTTTCTCAACGTACTACTACTGTCTCAAGCCCACTTTTGACAATTCCGACAGCTCGAATCGCGCTTCAGGCTATGACGTAAGAAATACTCTTACAGATAAGGACTTCGAGCATCCCTCTGCATCGCTCGGATTGAAGAATGTTCAAGACTGCGTCGCGGGTAACCCGAACTGCGGTAAGAAGTTGGAAGACTGTCTTTCCGGTGTTGTTGCTGGCGGTATCTTTCCGCATTGACGATGCTAGCGGCCCAGAGGCTACTGGAGGAGCGAATAACCATGTGGCGACAAGTCGTGGCAGTCATCGCGGGGATCATATTTAGCTTTTTGGCAGCCGCAGCGGGCGGTTACCTCCTGTATCAACTCTCGGGTCAATGGCCCCAGGCGGGTCCTGTTCTTGCCAGATATGTCCTTGATCCAGTCATAGCGCTATTGGTAGGAGCGTTAGTGGGCGCTCTTGCAAAGTCTAGTCCGGCACTTCTTGCGGTGCTGAGCCTAGCCCCGTCTGAATTAGTTCCTCTCGTGAGTCGGCGGCTAAACGCGGCCCATTTGCTGCTCATGGTTTTACTCGCTGTTTTTTGCCTGCTTATTGGAGCGGCTTCGGCTTGGCTGACATTTCGGAGTCGCGCACGAAGCACACAGAGTGTCCCCGCAGGGACATGAGCTGGCGCAGCCGAATGGGGGTGTGGTCCTGGCTTCAATCTTGCTTTGGGCGGGTTATGCACTATGTTTCTTACGCCGCCATCGGCAAATGAATCGGCTGGAGTCTCCTCGGCCTACCAGCGGGCGGTTACCGCCTCGCGCCGTAGAGCGCCGGACGGCGATGGGGGAACAAAAAAGCGGCCCCCGTTGCCGAAGGGCCGCTTCTATCCTCCCGAGCTGTTGTCAATCCTATGCAGCTTTCGGTAGCACCCACGTTTCATCGTGGAGTACGCGCCAGATCGTTGAGCGCGATACGCCGTAATCCCTGGCCAGCCGCCTGTGCGATGCGCCGGCAACGAAGTGCATCCAGCGAATCGTTTCGGCCTCCCTGTACGAAAGTTTCGCATCTCGTTGCCGTTCGCCGCGCCCTGGACAGTGGCGGCCCTTCTTCACCATGTCGAAGCAGTTGTCTCGTCGCGTTCCTGCAAACAGGTGAGCCTCGTTCACAACACGGCGGTAGGTCACAATGGCCGCGCCAGTGGGTTCCCTGTTAGGACATAAGGTAAATTGGTATGATTCTCCACCAACATGGCCGGAGACAATGACAGCTTCGTTCGCTGGCAGAAAATTGCGATTGACCATTTTGGTTACTGCACCAATCTGATCTTGGTGTTGGCCGTTGCTGCCCTCGGATACACCCTTACATTTGCCAAAGACCCTGATTTCGTTGGTGCGAAGCCGCGATGTTATCTGGGAGTGTTACTGCTGGTTGGGCTGTTTGGCCTGTGTGTGTCCATCATTTGCGGGCTATGCTGCATGGTCAACAGGCTCCTCGATTTTCGTGGAACGGCGCAACGCGCCAAGAATTCTCCCGATGCCTTATCAAAGGAAGTGCTGGATCGTAAGGGGGATCTGACGTGGAGTCTCTTCTACGGTCAGACTGGGGCGTTCTTGGTTGCGGTTCTTCTTATTGCCGTCGTTGTTGGCGTGGCTCTCGTACCTAGATTGCTTCACAGCAACTCACCATCCGAATCTCGCGATTGGATTCTTGAGAGCTACGACGAGCAAAAAGGCTACGTGTTTCGCAAAGATGGCATGCGCTATAAAACGCATTGTACCCGCTCCTATCTATCCGGGACGGGGAATCTTCCCGAGGCAACTTCGGAAAGCGAGTGTTCCGCTGTCTTGCCCTACCTACACAAGCCATTGCCTCTCGAACAAGGCCCTCGCGGTCCTGATTCGCAAATCTTAAAGTTCACCGAAACCCATGAAGGTGGGACCAAAGGCTGGCACTGCGAGTTCACTATCGGCGAAGCCAATTGAAAAAGAGCTGTGGCCCGTCACTGGTGGTGCCGAGCTGCCCCGTTTGCCGGGAGCCGCTTGTCCTGAATTGGTTTTTCCTCTGTCAGCGCGGCGATGTAAAATGGCCCGCAATGGTGGGGGGAAAATGAGAGCACCAAACGAAGTCCGTATCTTTCAGCAAGCGCTGAAGGAAGCACAAAAGCACCTCGTTCGATGGGCGAAACTCGGTAAGCGACTTCGCAAGACCGCCGATCCTGTCTGGAAAAGCACGTTGAGTTCGAGGAGAGAGCTGGTGAAGCGATTAAGAACGCTTGTCAAACTGGCTAAGCAAAGATCGCAGCATTAGGACCTCCGCCTTGTACGGAGCCGTGAGACCTTCCCATGTTTCTCGGCTTACTCCCTTCGGGCGCGGCTGATTGGCTTTGGCGCGAACAATTGCCAGTTCCTTTCGCAATGCCTTTACCCACTTCGCATCGCTTACTTGCCTCGTGTTATTCATCAACTCTTCCCCTCCCCTTGTTCTCATTCTCACCGGCGAGAATGCTGTTCACTCCCGCAACGGCTGCAGCCCAATGCCAAACGATGAAGCTGTTGGACTGGTCGGGGCTGGCCCACCGCCGTCCTCAAACATTTGAACGAGCCGCCTGTAAGTCCGATCCTTCGCCCGCGCCTCTGGTCTTTCGTTGTACGCCTTTCGCACGTATGCGTTTTTCTTCTTGATGAATTCCTGCGTTAGTTCAGCCTTTTCGCTCGCGGTCGCGGCGTCCCAAACCTCAAGCGCATCGCGCATTGGCAGCCGTGCGAAGCGGGCTTGCAGTGCCGTCAGCCGGGCATTACGTCTGATCTCGCGGCGATCATTAGGGTCGAACAGGAGTAAGTTGGGCTGCTGTCCCTGGCGCAATTCATCTTCAGCCCGGAGCTTTTGCAGGTGCTTCGCCAGTTGTGCAGAATCCACGGGGCCGGATGGTGCGCGGTTAGACGCCAACTGACCGGCCAGCTTTTCCGCCTGCGAACGGTACACATAATTTTCCGCACCCAGCGATTGCATGACCTGGGCGAAGCCGTCACGCTCTGGCCCCTCAGCGTTAAAGAAATGGAGCGCGCTTTGTGCCGGGATTGGCGTGGCGTTGCTGATTGCGTTCAGGGCGGTATCGCCGGGTGTCACGGCGCGACCACGCACATCACGGCCTATGGCAATTTCCACGCCGGACTTAACCGCGGGCGAGAGACGGTTGAGCATGAACGAGCGGGGGTCCTGCGCGAGATGGAGCGCATCCGTCAGTGGCGACCGTAGGGTATAGACGTGTTCCTTGCCGCTGTTGTCCTGGACGGAGACACCGAATGGCGTTTCGTTGTGCGGCTGCCCGGATGTCAGGTAGTTCGTGATACGCGCGGCGACCCACATTGTTGCCGCCAACTTCACAAGCTGCTTGCGCGCGACCGCGCCCGAGGGTCCGAGCGAACGCCCGATAAGGCGCATGTTGCTCTCCGTCCAGTCCGGCGACAACGAAGCGAGCCGGTAGAAGTCCTGCGTCCGTGCGGATCGGCCCAGATAACGCCAGTTGATGCCGCCAAAGAGTTCGTTGGTGTGCGCGGCTGCCTGCTCGTACACCTTCGCATCTTCCCACTTGGGGTACTCACGTTTGTATTGTTCGACAAGCGTTTGGAACGCGGCGGCCTTCCTGCTAGGGATGTACCGCTCAAAAATCGTGTGATGGATGAATTGGTTGATGTCGCGTAGGACCGGGATTTTTCCGATGACCTTACTGTCGCCGCCGCTCATGCCTTCGCTGAAAAGCTCGCTGCTCTTGTACTCAGGGTTGAGTGTCAGTCCGTGTTCCACGCCTTTGCGGAGCACTGGATTGGATTCGATGTTCCAATCGTGGGAGTAGTTAAAGGGGTTGATTCCCGCCATGAATGAACGGACGTGTTCCTGGACCAGATGGAAGGGACTGAGCGAAAACAACAGCCGCTTGGATTCCTGCGAGAATCCACTGACTGCCTTCGCAATGCGCGACGATCCGAGCAGCGGCGTCTCCTCCCCGATATAGCGTTTCAGTTGGTCAAACACTTCGGGGTGAACGCGCAGCTCACCTTTGACAAGGACAGGATTACCAGCGGTATCGTCTGTAGCGTAGTTCCATCCACGGAATGCTGGATGCTCCATCGTCCTATAATCGCCAGCATTCCAACTGTACCCGCCGCTTTTGCGCTGGATTATCGTGCCATCGGCGACGAAGTGTTGCAGATCGCCGCCCTGCTGGAGTTCTTTTAGGAGCGCGTCCGGAATACGGATATTGCGAATCTTGAACGGGTTTGCCAGAGATCCGGCTTCGTCTCCAGTAATCGGTTCGCCCGTGCCGCTCAGCGCAACCATCTGGCGACCATCGGAAGCGCGGAGGCCGCTGTTGCGGAGGCGATCCAGGAAGTCTCGGGCTGCCACGGTTTTTCTGATCTGCGCCTTGTTCCATGCGGAGAGTTCCACCGGGTCCGTTGAGACGAGCCGATGGCCCAGAAGTTCGCCCATGGTTTCAGACTCCCATAGCCTGTGTCGCGCCATGGAAACATTCGTCTGGAAGCGCCCGTTGCTGGCTGCGTTGGTGATAGTCCGCGCCGCGGGATTGTCCTGTTCCCACAGCCTGTTTGCATAGTTCTGGATGGCGTTGCCCAGTACTCCACGGGAGTGTGCGAGTTCAAAATCTTCGCCGTAGCTCTGGCGGGTCTTGTCAGCGACGGCCCGCTCCTCGGGGCTGAGTTCCATCGCTCCCTTAGATTCGCCGAGGATGCGATCCACATATTTAGCAGGAGCGTCCGCCAATAGCTTTCGTTTCGCCAGCTCGGCAAGTTGAGGCTCCATTGGCTCCGGGACGAGACTGGGCACGGTAGGCCGGAGTAAGTCCCTGAGCGGTCGCCCCGACACCTCTTCGGGGAAGATCATCAAAGCGCGACGGATTACCTCCGCTGGCTGGGTCTTGATTGGCTCAGCGATGCCGAACTCACGGAGCTTCTCGGCGATCTTGCCCGTCACGGACTCTGCCGTGAGCGGTGTTTTCCCCTCGTTCAGCGCCGCCGTGATTCCTGGGTGAGCGGGATGTTCAAACTGGTGGACTCCCGACTCTGGCGTCAGCTCGCCTTTATAGACAAGGTCCTGACTCCTGATGATGGCTTCTGGAGTGGTAGCCGGATATTTTGCGGCGTACCTGATTCCATCGTAGCCCTCAGCAGCGACCACCTTTTGGAGTGCATTCATCTCTTCGGCTACGCGCTCTGGTGCTCCCGCTTTCTCGTGGACCTGGTTGACGACTTGCAGCCAGGTGGAATCCTTCGGGACTACTTCACCAATGTGACTGGCTATCTTTTGCCGGAGCGCGTCAGACAGCGGCGTGTTCCCGTCAATCAAGTTCGCATCGGGTGACAGGACGCCAGCGAGCACGCGGCCACGTTGCCCGTACTGCCCAGCCTGGGAAGCCTCTGCGGTCATGTATGCACCGACGCCCGCCACACCTGGTTTCCCATGTGCTGTAGGGTTGAGGGCGGTTATGTCGGGAACTTCCCCGCTCGTTCCGTGGAACACCTTCAACGGCTGCGGAGCCGGTAACTTTTCACGTCCCGCGCTTTCCGCGATGGCGTTGTACCGTTCAATGAGTTTTGCGCGCGATCCACCGGCTGAAATGTTCCGATAGATGGCTCCACGGTTTGCATCATCGGGCAGTGCTTCTTCTAGGGATTCCTTGTGAACTTGCGCCGTCCGGTTTCCGGACTCAATGTCGCCCTGGTATTTTCCGAACTCTCCCCTGAGGGCTGCATTCTGTTCGGCAGGGCGAAACACGCCCGATGGCGAATAAACGTCCTTGATGGCTTCGCGTCCACCGAGTGCGGCAAACGCAGTTCCAGCGGCGACGTGCACAGCAAGTTGCTTTGCAGTGGTGTAGTCTCCCTCTCGCAGTGCGTCCAACACGCGCGGCGATTCTTGTATCACCTGACTTACTTGGGTTGCTGTAAGGCCCGCCGACATGAGGGCCTTCGTGCCGCGCAAGACAAGTGGGAGTTCTGCGGCTCCTACACCAAGAGCACGGAGCGCAGCACCGCTGCCAAAGGTGCCAAGCGCAAGTGCGATGCTCAGGGGCGATGTAAAACCGCTGGCTACGTCTTCCGCGCCAGCCTCAAATCCGGTTGCACCTTCTCGGTGCAGGTCAACGAGCGGCTTGTTCGCCCAATCCCACGTCTTTTCGTACCAAGGCGCGTTCGGGTCCTGCGTTGGTGCTTGTCTTTCTGGCTGCCGGATTGTGGTCCCTGATCGTGGGATGTCGTTGAGGGGATTGGCTGCAAAGGCGGGAGCGGTCGCTGGGCCTGCGGACGCACCTGTTGTGCGCGGAATGTCGTCCAAGGGATTTCGCGAGGAAAGAGCGAGGGCATCCAGGGGATTTTTCTGTCCACTCCGCGGGATGTTGTCGAGGGGATTGTCAGTTTGTGCCATGGAGGAGTTCCGTTCGGTGAAACTTGGAGCGGACGAGCAGAAGGTTCGCCCGCGGTGAGGTGTTATTGGTGGGAGTTAATTTTCGTCGCGGCCAGACGGGGTGTGTGGCTTGGCTGCGTCGTTCACGTTGGGATGCTGCTCACCGTTTTCATTGAAGTTCGATGCGTTCGCGGCAACTTCGCCTTGCTGCAAGAGTTTTTCGTATTCGGCGTTGGTGCCGCCACACTGCCCGTGGAATGGGGTGCTCATCGCTGCGCTTTCGCCAGCTTCGATCACTTCAAAGTCGCGGGGATCGGCGGCGTAGCAGTTCGATTGGTTCGGACTTAACGTTGTCAGTTCATCTTTTTGTTTCATGGGATTTCTTTCAGGTGGGAGTTGTTAGTGCAGTGGCGGGACGGCCTTGAGAGCGCCGTGGAAGAAATTTATCGGATGCCAGCGCGAACTTGGTGGACGAACTCGCGCTTGGTGTCGGTGAAGAGGCGCTCCACCTGGGCATCATCCAAGTCCTCGATCTGCCGCGGAGTCGGCGGTGTGGCCTGCTCCTCCCGGACGCGGGTATTTCCGAACAGCGCGGCTGTGTACTGGCTCTTCTCAAACGCTGTATAGGCTCCGTCAAGCAGTTGGTGGGTGTAGGGACGGCCACCCGCGTAGAGATCCAAGAACTGACTCCACTCTTCGGAATCTTGCACATTGGGGCGGCCCGCAAACCAAGTCAGTAAGCTGCATTCATCAAACACTTCTGCCAGCGCAGGATCGCCAAGCATCTCCTCGGGACTCCGGTAGCGGCTGGCGCGCTCCACGCCGATGGCAAATTCCAAGTACCGGGCGATGGCTCCGTTGGTGTTTCCGCTCTGAGCGAGGCGCACGACTTGTAGGCGCTCCGAATCTGTCAGCGCACGGATGGTGTTTTCATTGACGGCGCTTGTGATCTTGGGGAACAGGCCATCGCGCGTTGCGGCTGTGAACTTGTGGACCGTGCCGTCCGGCGTTGTTCCTTTCGCACGCCATTTCCCTTCACGCTGGTAGATTCGGAACGGGACGTTGCTGGCGTAGACAGTCGTTCCCTTGCCGTGTTGCTCGTCGTATTGCTTCAGCAGCTCCGGGTCCTTTAACCATTCGATTGCTTCGCGGTCGGGTGCGGTTAGGAATTTCTTCAGTTCGCCAGTGTCGCGTTTCTGTTCATGCGGCAACGGCGCGAACTTGTCATCATCAACCGGAGCGTCGGCCAGCGGGGTTAGGTGTGGGTACGCACTGAGATCCAGACGTAAATCATCAGTCCTCCACGGATCGCTTTGACGGATTTCTTCCACTGTTAGTTTTGCAGTTGCCATTTAGTTTGCCATCCTGCCGTTGGAGAGTCGGCGCTCTTGTGTGCCAGTGCGGGACCGGCGTGAATTCGCTTTGCGAGAACTACTGCTGAATTCCATGAGCTTGTTTCGCTCTATCGCTTCAAGTGCGCCCTTCGCTCCGCGCACTCCGTCTTCTTTCAGCTTGCAGAGCAAATCGAATGCGTTCTGCCTAACCGCAACGTTAGTGCTGGTGCGCAACGTAGTGAGCAGGTCTGCAATCATGTCGCGGCTCATAGTTCAGTCCTAAATCCCCAGCGTACCGCTCCACATCCCGCCGTCAGCGTGAGTGGTTTTCTTGGCTTCCCGGATTCGATCTGGCAAGGCCATCAGTTCGTCAACGCTCCACTGGTTGCGGAGCCTTAAATACTCCCGCTGGGTCGCAATCTTTTTCCGGGCCGGACGGAGACGCTCATCGGGGAACTCCGCCAAGGTGTTTATGTCCGGGAACTGCACCTGCGTTTGGCGCTCCCATTCCACAAATTCACCTTGCAGCAGGTCGAGTCTCTTGCCCTCTTCCCGATTTCCAGGGGCCAGATAGAATCGCTCCAACTGCGAAAGGATCGCGGCGGCCAGCTTGCGACCGCGCGCTAATGGTTCCAAGTCGCTCATGGTTGCGCTTCCAGTTCGGCGAGCTTGCGCCGCGCACGGGCTGCAACGTCCGGACGGTCGCCGCAAGTGTCCAGGCTGTGTTGCCAGCACCAGCGGCGAGCGGCTACAACATCAGTCGTACCGACGATGAGGCACAACAACCGATCATCGGGGGCCACCCAGTTGCCGAACTCCCGAACCACCGGGTCCGATGATGGCTTGACTGGATTCCGCGCGATGTACTTCTCAATGTCGGCATGGGAGAGGTCCGCTATCCGCTCTTTGCCGAGGGCAAGGAGCATAGCGATTGCCTGTTCGCAGAGCGGGGCATCTGTGGCCGTCTTATCCAGCGCCGCTTGCGCCGCTGCCTTCTCCGTCTCAGTGCTGCCCTTGTCACGTAGGATTGCTTCCAGTTGCTTTCTTTCCACGGGTCAGTTCCTTTCGCGCCATCGCCAATGAGTATTTTTGAGCCGCCAGCATTCGCAGCTTGCGAGGGGTGCGTTCGGCGGAGAGTAGCCGACGAAGCATGCTGAGTGATGGCCGGGGAATTTGCTCCAATGCGTAGAGCCGGTCCTTGGCGCTGAACCTTCTGTTCTCGACGATCCATCGCCATGCGGTTGCGGGCTTTAGTCGGCTCATGCTGCCAGCCGCTCTTCAAACAGGACGGAACCATCCTTGGCTTCGTAGCGGATGGCGTGGACTCCGACTTCACGATAGCCGTTGAGCTGCCACGCATCAGCCAGCCATGTCCGGCACTGCTCCTCGGTGTCGAACACCAGGTCGCTCTTTAGCCCGTTGCAGATTTGACAGACTGCGTGTCGGTTGTGCTCATTGCGCGCACCTGGTAGTTTGCGGGGGATAAAGTGCTCATCTTCGATGCGCAGTGGTTCAGGCTTTGCGGAGTGCTTTTGGATGAAGGTCCCAAACTGGCGATCACAGAAGAAGCAACGGTTCCCCTGAAGAGCCGCATGATAATCCCGGTGTGCTGTTGAACGTGGTGAAGACTTCGCCGTCACGACTTCGCGGGCACGATAGACGCCTCTCGGGAGAGGCGGAAGGATCAGCGGCTTGCGCTGCTCCCGAACCGTAGCCATCCGCTCGGCATCACTCTCCCACTTGCGCGGTCGGCCTCCAGCTCTGGGTTCCTGTCCGTTTCCGGACTGTATTCCGAATCAGAATTCTGTTCGGAAACCCCCTCCTGGATGCCGATAGGCATGTCGGTGCGATCTGCAGCCAGAACGAGGCTGTGCGGTGGCGCTAGGGACGATTGCGAGGGTTTTGTTGGAATGCTCTTGATAGTTGGCAACGCTCGGAGCTTGGGTCGCGGCATGGCAAGAGTGACTTCTGGGGGTGCAAGCGGCCAATCAGCCTCCTGAGGACCTTTATCCAGCTCATCGGCCAGGGCGAGAAACTCTGCACGATGGACTACGGCAGCGACGTACTGTTCTAGCGGAGCTTTGTAGAACTTGCGGGAGTCGAGTTTGCCGGCTGTGCGACGAAGAAACTCCGCCACGGGATTTAGCCGCCGTGAGCGGGATACTGGTGCTGGCGGCCCTTCCACGACCTCGGGCTTCACGCCATACGGCAGTTCGCCCGGCCATAACTCCGCGAACCATACCTTCGCACCACACTCAGGACACGGCTCGACTAAAACACCGGTGCCACAATACCGGTCGGCTCTCCATGAACAGGCCGTGCATTTAACTTCACGCTTTGCTGCCATTTTTCTCCATTTCTTTTTCGGGATGGATTCGGACACGCTACGGGCTGGATTGGGAACGGTTCAGTGGGAACCGCAAAACGGACCCATGACACCCCTTCGTTAGGTGAGTCACCACCAACTTCCAGAGGGCGAGGGGGTTGGGCCGGGTCGAAGTCGGGCAGGGATGGTTAAGAAGGACCCAAGAAAGCGGTCAGAAATTCAGACGGACAGCTCATCCCCCGAACGTCCGCCCACTCCACCAAGACTTTCCGCAACACGCTGAATCCAAAGTGCTTTCCGAATAACGCGAGGGTTTGCAGAAGATTGCGAATGCTTCCACAGACGGTCGTTGTTGGAACGCCGCGAGATGCGCGAGATCGCTTGTGTTTTCAATCGCTGATCTTGCACACGTTTCTGGAATTCCGCCTGAGTCTTTGTGTTCGTTTGCCCTGGTTTGCGGTGAATTCGACGCGGGCAGGGTAGTTTCACCGTGCTTTAACTGCAATTTCCGCCACAAATCGCGGCACAAAGGAGGCAATCGCACAATGCCATGTAAGTGAATGCATGCACACCCGCGCGAAGCGGGTGTAAGTTTTCCCGTTTGTGGAAAATTCTGCGCACTTTCGAGCAGTTCCACGTGTGGTACTTCATCTAACCTGAATGCATGCATTGCGGTTCGTTCGGGTTTCGGATTGCTCTTAGTCAGTACATGCATTCAAGTATGCAGATTGCAAAATGGAGGGCAAGCGAAATGCCGAACGTCTACGAAATCGTCACAAACCAGATAATCGAACAACTAGAAAATGGGGTAGTTGCGTGGCAGAAACCATGGTCCAGCGAATTACCCTGCAACCTGATTAGCCAGAAACCCTACCGTGGTCTCAACGTGTTCTTTTTGGCCACCGCTGGCTATGAGTCTAGGTACTGGCTGACGTTTAACCAGGCCAACAAACTCGGCGGAAGGATCAAGGCCGGGTCGAAGTCTCGCTTCGTAACTTTCTGGAACATTGGAGAAGAGAAACTAAACGCGAAGACTGGCAAGCTACAGAAACCCTTTTTACTGCGTTACTACAACGTCTTTAATCTCGCACAAACAGAAGGCATTGATCTGCCGCGGGCAGTGTTTGAGCGCAACAAGCGGAATGAGTTTGAGGCCATAGAGGCCGCCGAATCCTTGGCGGAGTCCATGCCCAATCCCCCGAAGTTTGAGCACTCTGACCGCGCGTGGTATTCGCCAATGCAGGACATGGTCGGATTGCCATCACGTCATACCTTCCGTACCCCTGCGGAATACCACAGCACGCTCTTCCATGAACTGGCCCACAGCACGGGCCATGCTTCTCGTTTGCATCGGGACAATTTCGATAACCCCACTCACTTTGGCAGTGATTCCTACTCTCGGGAAGAACTCGTTGCCGAAATGACTGCCGCGTTTCTTTGCGGCCTTTGCGGGATTGAACGGGAAACCGTCCCGAACTCTGCCGCATATCTCAAGTCTTGGATTACTCGCCTACGGGGAGATAGCAAGTTGATCTTGTCTGCCGCGTCTCAGGCCCAGAAGGCCGCTGATTATATTTCCCAGGGTGCCCCGGTGGATTGTACGGAAACCGAACGGGAAAGCGAGGTAGCAGCATGAGTCTCTTCGACGGCACGGCGCTAATCACTGGAGCACCAAGGGCAGAGCAGGGGAGCATGGTCTTCCCTGCCTCTCTGTCGGAGAAATACCGGCCACATACCCTGTCTGACTTTGTGGGATTGGACAAGGCTAAGCGGGTACTGGCGAAGTATGCCGACTCCCCATTCCCTAATGCTGCTTTCCTGTTCGTTGGGCCATCGGGCACGGGTAAGACTTCAATGGCTCTCGCCTTATGTGAAGCGATTCGCGGAGAACTGCATCACATACCGTCTCAGTCGTGCAACGTCGCAGAGGTAGAAAACGTGGTACGGCAATGCCACTACGTTCCGCGGAATGACACTCTCCACGTTGTCCTGGTGGATGAGGCCGACCAGATGAGCACTGCGGCGCAACTGTCTTTCCTGTCCAAACTGGACGGCACTGCTTTCCCCCCTCAGACACTTTTTGTTTTCACTGCGAATGATACCGCGAGGCTACAGGACAGGTTCCTGTCCCGTTGCATGGTCCTGCCCTTCTCTTCTCAGGGATTGGCCAAGCCTACGGCGGAACTCCTGGAGCGAATCTGGACGCATGAAGCCGGGGAGACGGGTGAAAAGCCGAACTTCCTTCGCATGGTTCAGGACAGCAAAAACAACGTCAGAGATGCCGTGAACTCTCTGCAGGTCGAATTACTCGCGCTCTAGGTGTCCGTCCAGCGCATTCCCTGAGTGTCCTGGCCGATTCGCAAAACGCAGACCTTCCGTCCGTTTTCCGGACGCTGGACTATGCGCCTGCGCGTATCAAGTACATTAGAAATCCAGTCCCCGGCGCGAATGAGGAGAGCCATTATCCGGTGGGCGCAGGCTGTATAATCGGGGCCACTATGCCACGCAAAGGTGAAATCGATAAGGAATTGCGCGAGAAGATTGCCAAGCTACTCAAGGCCGGAAAGTCCCAGGCTGAGATTAGCCGGATGATTAACCGTGTACCGGGGGCCATCGCTTACCATGTCCGCGCGCTCGGCATTGCACCGAAGAAGTATTCAGCATTGCTGCCCATCAAACACGGTAAGCGCCGCTGTGTTACCTGTCGCAAGATGAAAACTCCCGGTGCATTCCCCGGTGAACGGAATGCGGAATGTACGATGTGTCTCCGTACCAAGAGAGGGGATCGCTAATGCGTATCGCAATCTACGGCAGGGTTTCGACAAAGGATCGCGGCCAAGAAGTTGAGAATCAGCTCATGGCTCTCCGGGAGTTTGCCGCAAAGCAGGGTTGGACGGTCACGCGCGAATACATCGACCATGAAAGCGGATCGCGCGCCGACCGGCCTGAGTTCAAGAAAATGTTCCAGGACGCGTCCCAGCGGCGGTTTGATTTGGTGCTCTTCTGGAGTCTTGACCGCTTGTCCCGCGAGGGGGTGTTGCAAACCCTGAACTATCTAAACCGCCTAGCGAGCCACGGCGTAGGCTACAGGTCCTTCACCGAGCAATACTTCGATAGCTGCGGAATCTTCAAGGATGTCGTGATTTCGATTATGGCAACCGTCGCCCAGCAGGAGCGAATTCGCATTAGCGAGCGTACCAAGGCCGGGCTGGAAGCCGCGAGGCGAAAGGGTGTTCCGCTGGGCCGCCGCCGCGTGCGCATCGATGGTGCGCTCGTCAGGCAGCTACAAGCAGAGGGCAAGAGCTTCGAGCAGATCGCCAAGCAATTGAAGTGTGGCGTCGGCACTGCGTTCCGTGCGTCTAAGGCTGCATAGAGGGCTTCGGTAAGGTCCTGGTACGGCACATGTCCGGTAAGCCGACTTACCAGGATTTGGCCTCGATTGTTCCGTGCTGGGAAACGGATGTCGGGAGAAGACTCAGCGACATTACAGGTTTAAGGTCCTGTGGTTTCTTACTAAGCTCATCGACTTTAAGGCCTTGGTCCAACTCGATTTTGTTGACACGAATCACAGCTACAGTCGCACCATCTTTAATCATAGAAATGCGGTGAGGAAATTGAATTCCCTGCACAGCGCTCCATTGTTCTAATCGTGTTTCAGTCGAACCGTCCGTTTGTTTGACGGGCAACGCCGAAACTGGGTCGAGGGTGATGTCTAGCTTGTTTTTCTCATCGTTCTTGTCCGAGATGCGGATGACATTTCTTGCTGGAGACTCAACCGCGTAGCTAGAGTCGCGGTCGGCCAGCCAAAGTCTCAGCCTGAGGCCAAACAGGTATTTCTGAGCAAATTTTAGTTCGTCTCCAACGAGCGCTAAGACACTTTTGTCGGGCAGTATCTCCCAGCCCGATTTACCGTCGAAATAGAGGACGTAAGTGTCATCGGCACCCACTTGGTCGAGACGGAGATAATTAGGCCCTATCCAGCGAGTTCTTTTGCGGACTTCTCCATTCAGCTTTCCTTCGTTGTTCCAAGTCTGCGCTCGAACGTTCTCTTCATAATCGTGGATGGCAGCGATTCGCTCACTTCCGCCAAGCGCGGCCTGCATTTTACGTAGGAGTTGGATGCCCTCCTGCGCAATCACGGGAGATTGAAAACCGAGTAGGAGGGCAGCACTTAAAGCCAATGCACGGAGGTGAGCAGAGACTCTCATGGAATCTTAAGTATAGACACCGGCCCGACCCTTCAGGTTCCCCAGGTAAGGAGAAAGATACCGCACAATCAGGGCTAGGTCCTGGTAAACGCGGTAACCGGACAAGTGGATTCATTCATGCCGCCGCGCCTGCCTGGTTTTCCAGACGGATGGATCGCCTGTCCGTTTTTCGGATTCGCAGCGGTCGTCCCGGACGTAGCTCCGTTTCCCGCGTCCTACCCCTTGGACTAACGTAGGGTTTGCAGGTCGAAATTAACCTCGCAGTGCTGTCCGTCAGGCGTGTCGATGAGAATGATGAGGGTGGAAGAATCAATCTGAGTGGATTTGAACTCTAGGCGTACCTGCTCTCCATTAGCAGGAAGAGTTGCGAGTTCATCGACCCTCGGAACATAAGGATTGCTCTCCGCAGACAATGGCGTGATCTCTTTCTTATTCTGGGTAACTTTGACTTTGATGGCGTTCAGCGGAGCATTTGGCTTGTAGCAGATGTCCAGATAAACGCGAAAAAACATTTGCTTCCCATAGAACTGCTTCACAGCGTCCTGCGAACTAAAATTTGGCGCGGTGCTCGCGTAGTCGGCTACCTGAAGAAACGGAGTTTCAAGCCGCGCCTGCGAAGTGCAGATGGTTCCATCTTTGAGTTCAGGAATCCAATGGGCGTAGCGGGCAAGGAACTCCGGTGTCAGACTTCCTTGGCGTGTACCCAAGAAGTAGGCATCCCGTATCGCGTTTGTTGAAGTTGGGATGTCGTCGTAGGCGCTGAGGGCAAAGGCGAGGAATAGCGTCAGTAAAAGGGCAAGCCAACGAAGCTGAGTGTGCGCCGGGGCTTTCTTAATCACGATTTGCTCCCATCACCTCAATGCCAGACTACTACTTCTCTTCTTGCTTTGGGTTGGGTTTAGCTTCAGAGACCTCAATAGGAGTAGGGAGTGTCTTCGGATCGGTATTCATCTCAAGAGACAACTGGCCGGACATTTTCTCTGACTGTTCTCTTCGGCTTATTGTCAAGACAGCGGGCTTGCAGAGAATCTCACGCACAATCAACTCGCCCAACATTCGATCTGTGTTGGAAGCCTGTGCCAGGATTGCCGTGTCGGAAGTCAACGCTATTACGTGTTCTCCAATTTCCACTTCGCCGGCGTCACATCCCATCGTGATCGCTTGTACGCACAGTGCCATGCTTCCACCGAATATTCCCAGTGCTTCGCTTACAAGGCTGAGGTCTTGACCCAGCATTCCGCTACTTTTGAAAAATGGAGTAATCGGGTCGAACGGCAGATGCCCGCGCACAAGAGGAACATTGTTCGCTTTGAAAAACTCCAAATCTTCTGGCGAAATTTTCGCTTCGATTCTTTCACCCTTCTTGTCAGTGAATATTTTTCCGTTCGCAAATGAGACAGCCACCAACTTAATGTGGGAATACTCTTGCTGCGAACGAAATGACTCAAGCGCAATGCGGACTCCTTCTCCCTGCGCTGTAAAGATGACAATTTTTGAAACATTTTGCTGTTTCGCTGACGCAAACGCAATTCGCAAGCAATTTCTGAGATTATCTCGTCCCTCTTGCAGGAAATATGCTGTCAGTGCTGTGAATTGTGTCTGCATGGCTCTACCTAATCTTAAACTTGAAAATGGATTCCAGGGGCTTTTTCGTCGCTCTATGCCTAAAAATCCCTTTGACAAAAATGAACATATCGACGGATTCCAAGTCTAGTCCGATAACGGAAGATTGGGAGATGTGTGGGTTTTGGGACTGGTAGTGCAGATGAATCGGCGCACAACTGTTGTCAATTCGGATGTCAACCTGATCTGTACCTGCACTCACATATCCGGGTAAGTTGTCATCCGGATTGCGACGAACAATGTCCCCGTAGTGATAGGCGACAGTCATTCGTTTCGCTATTCCGGTCAAACCCGGCCATCGTTGAAACCTCTCAACTGCCCGGATGTACTTGCCGTCTGTAAATTCTAAATACCACCGCGAAGACCAAGCCACGTCATTCACGGGCGTGAAGATGAGCTTTAATGTTTCCGTGCAGTCGGACGGTATTGCTAAGGCGTCGTATTCTGAGTCGGCGTAGGCGCGATACTTTCCGTAAGTCGTCGCCAGCTGGGCCATTCAATTCCTATGCTGCAAGTGCGAGGTTGTTATTTGCGGGGTGCGTTTCGTCAGTAGACTTCTTCACATTTCCAAGATAAGCGCTACGAACCCCTTCGGCCACGCGCTCAAGTTCATCTCGATGAGCATTGAAGGCTTCCCACTGAAAAACTTCATCATCAAGCATGTTCGCGCGCAACGCGGTGCTGGTCAGGAATTCGGTAGTCGATACCTGATACTTCTCTTCAAACTTATGGATCAACGCCTCAACCTCAAGCAGAGTGAGGACCTGTTCACGGACGGGCGACATATTTGCCTCCAATTGCGGAGCGTGCCATCGTAGGTACGCTATACGTTGCTGTCAAGCAATCTGTTTTCATCTATTATGATGCCACACCGAGAGCCGCCGGTATACCTCTTGTCCTCAAGTAAACACCCTATTTTGAATAATTTAACCGCGTACCTTGTAGGGTGGATGGCTCATCTTAGCCATGATATCGGCAGGAACTGCGAAATCTTGACGCATTTTCACTGAATGAGAGTATGACGGATTTGCCTGTTGGAATCAATGGGCAGACATCCAAAGGCCGGAACGGCGGTCGAAGCGTCGATATTCGGTGTTAAACGGTAGTCGTTCATGCTGCCACCCCCGCTGCTCGTTGGACGGACTTTTCTCTTGCCTGTTGCTTGAGGCGCGCCCATTCTTCGGGATCGGTGATGCCGGCGCGCCGCATCATCATATCGTCCTGCCAGCGTAAGCGGGCGACCGCAGCGCCTTGCGCCGCGCCAGGGTCTTCCAGATGCGGTGCTGGTTCCGCCATCTCAGTTTTAATTTCGACCACCTTGACTCCCTCAATCCCCTCTTCCTGTTTAGGCGAAGATTCCTGACGGTTCTCTTGGTGTTGGGGTTTAACGGCGCAAGCCGGATCGTCGGTCGGTGACGGTTCAGCCGCAGCCCTCTGCGGCGTCAACTGTACACATCTCTCTACTGTCTGAAGATCAACTGATTGTGCGTACTTCCCACCCCGCACGGTGCGCGTACTTCCCACTACTAGGTCCGTGCGTACTTCCCACCCCGCACGGCTCGACTGATCGTCACCCTTCGCCGTGCGTACTTCCGCTTCTTCGTCCGTGCGTACTTCCACGGCATCGGTGGCGTCCGGGCGTTTCCTCTTATAGGCGCGGCCTCCCGGCTTTACTTTTGAGACCTGGACTTGGACTGGTTCTGGATCACAGGGGGAATGGCCAAGTTCAATCGCCTTACTCTCTGACCACTCGTTGTGCGAGATGGGCACGTAACGTCCACCGCCCCACGTCCCCGTCTTCGATCCTTTGCTGACGCCTTGGAATTCGAGCCAGCCGTTACGCACCAGTGCCGTCTTGACGCGCGTGATGTGGTCTCCGCGCTTGCCCGCATGGGCACCTATCAGTTTGGCGATCCGATGGTTGGTGATTGAGATGGAGCCGGTCTTGGATTTCTTCGCCAGCCGCCAGAACAGATTGTAGACCTTCAAGGCGTTGCCGCTTATGTGGCGTTCGTGATGGCAGGAGCTTTTGCGAGAGGATTCAGCGCGGGAAGTTGTTGCGGTGTTCATTCTGGTGGGTTCCCCCCATGCCATCCAACCTTATGCTTTCAGTGCGACGGACCAGCGTGATCTCACCGTTGCGGAAGGTGATCTCAATCTGTCCCCATAACTTCGCAGTCTGGGCTTTCTTCAAAAGTTCTAACACTTCGTTCACGGGTTCCTCCCTAATCCGCCGCTACCTCAACTCCTTCGCTCTCTTCATTGGTTAGCTCGTCTTCCCGGCCCTCGTCCGCGTCCGTTTTCCGTATTTTCGTCCCACGTAGCTCCCGATGAAGTATTCCAGGCCGTCCCATTTGTTCTGGTGGATACGTTTCCATAATCCACGCCGCCCGCTCCGGGGATACGATGAGCGCCGCCAGCGGCGACCGCCACCGCCCTGGCTTGTATTTTCCGTCCCGGGTCGCTTGATTGCTGCTCATCGGTCTCTTCCTCAAACCACGTAATGTGCTCGTATGGATAAAGCGGCTCGCGCAGGGGCAAGCCGATCACAGCGGATTCGTTTTGGGACAGCTCGCGCATGGGAAATAAAAAAACCGGGACCGTGGGGTAAGCACGATCCCGGCTGGCGGGGTCCACTTGCGTGGGTTTTGCCTGATCGCTCAGGGCAAATTCAAATTTGTCTTCCCCGCCAGGGGTAGGCGCTAGTCGCCACTTCGGGAAAAAGAACAACACAGGGAAACGCTAACGCGATCCCCCTCCATACATAACAAGTGGTTTTCCGGGACAAAGTGCTCAACTATTTTTTTGGAGGGTGTGGATAACTTCCAGCCATCCCCGTCCCCATAAAAAACGGCATCGCCAGCACTGGAAGGGAATCGCTCGCGCGATCCCCTCATATAATAAAGAGTGCTCCCCACGGGCCATGTGCTCAAACTATTTTGGCGGTGGTGTGGAAAAGCCGTCCGGTTCCGAACGGGCGTCCGCAGAAAGAATGGGAAAGCGTTAGTCCAGGAGGAAGTTTGTGAGACCTAAATCCTTCATCGTCCTTGGCGTCAGTCACCGAGTCCAGGTGGATGATCCGAACGCCCCTTTCAAGACATTTGATGACCCTGTTTACAAGAAAATTGTGAGGGAAATAGTCTCCAACGAACACATTGATTTTGTCGGCGAAGAGGCTGGCAATAAGACCACTCATGCTGAACAAATCGCTCTGGAATTACTCGGACCGGGACACTACCTCAACGTAAACCCATCAGCCGAAGAGGAACAGACACTTGGGGTGGTGAGTCCATGCCATGGTTCTTCGCTCGGAGAACCACCCGTTATGCACTGGAGCGTCGAAAAGAATGAAAGAAGAGAGACATTCTGGGTTGACCGTATCGTTAAGGCAAACGCCACGAGGGCTTATTAATCTGCGGGTTCTTCCATGCGTTCAGCATTGCAGCCAAGCTGTTTGAACGAAAATTCAAAATCGAAACGCGCACCTACATGCCGTGGACTAAATTGGCGGAGTGAGGGCTGGTCTCCCGTTCGTTTTCTTTTCGGAATTGACAAGCGTTATACGGCAATTGACACAAGTACGCCCGTTGGGAAGATGACGTTCACAGTTTTAGGTGCTGTGGCGGAACTTGAACGCAGCCTCATTGTAGAGCGCACCAGGGCCGGGCAACGCAACGCCAAACTTAACGGCAAGCACATAGGTCGCCCCCGCGCCTGTGTGAACGACACAGAGATTCGTAGTCTGCTGGACGCTGGCAATTCCATGTCGCAGGTGGCCGAAATACTCGGTGTGAGTGCTGCCACGATCTGCCGGAGAACACAATCCGCAGAATGGTAGCAAGCGAGTCCGTTTTCCCGTAATGGCCCGGTTTCTCACAAGAGCCGGGCTTTTTCATTTTCGGAGTGCGTGCCGAGCTGCGGGGATCAGCGCACTACGGAACCATTCCTTTTCCTTGGCAGCCCGCGCCAACAGACGCCTCATTATATGGACTGGCTCCGTGATGGTCGTCTGGCTCGCCCACCGGATTCTGTCCCCAACCTGACGATAGTAGCCAATCCTAATCCAGAGCCGATGCTTATCACCGTGAAACTCAATGAGATCCACCACGTCCCAATACTTGGCACCAGACGGACTTGCGGCGCTCCAACAAACCACCCGTTCTTTCAAGATGCCCCGCCTGTTATCCTTGCCACCACCAGGGTAGTTGAATGCTACTTTCCTGCCGACCGCCTCCATCAGCTTCACCTTGACTTCCTTTTTCGTTAGGCTCAATGATGGGTCCTCCGTTTTCCGGATTTGGCCCGGTTCAGGGTCTCGTTGGTGATGGGAAAATGAACTCTTCGCGTAAACAATTGACACCGGGGATCACGCCATCCAGGAATTTCAGATTGTACAGCGTGGCCAATCCACTCCTCGTCGCCACGCTGCCAAGCTGGATGACCTCGGCTCGGCATCCATTCCTGTGCAACACAATGTCACCGATTATCGGGTTTTCCATACTACCCCCCAGTAGCACCTACTCCATTCTTTCGTGGCCATTACTTGCATTCCACCCAGAAATTGTGAGGAGACTCAGTTCCTAATCCTGGGCAGTGGTACTCTGCCCACTCACGTTGTCCGCCATCTGTCCGCTTGGTCTGTCCCGTCGCGTTGCTTTGAACACTGTGCATGGGGCAAGTGGCTTGGTAGGGGCAGACTGCAAAGGCGACCGACGCTGCAACCACTACCAGCAAGGCCAACGCAATTGCCACTCTAACCTTCATGGTTTGCTCCCTTCGCTCGACCTCAGTAGTGCCACGTGTTCAATTGCTTGCCGTTCAGCCAAAAGTTTGATTGCCTTTCCATCGAATCCCGTTTCCGCAGTCTTTTTCGCGTCATTGTAGGCGTACAGGAAACCAGCAACAAAGCCTTCCTTAACAAGTTTCCACTCGTCGTCTGTTCGTTTCGTCATTAAGCCCTACCTCCCCCCGCTGCTACGAAAATACCATCGTGACGGGACGCCGCTGAGGTAAAGCAGCTGGTTAGTGGCCTTCTGGTAAAGAGCGGTGGTTCATGGAAACCTCTTGTGACTGCGGACAACTGGGCGTATCCTCGCCCTATGAGTTGGGTCACGGATAGAGTCGAACAAGAACGGAAGGCAAGTGCGATGGCCGCGAAGCAAGAGCCAAACTATAACCCGCCCCCACCTGCGTGGCTGCCGGTGTGGGATGAGATTATTGCCGCTATGTCACGTGTTGTTCGTGAATTTAACCACGCGCAAGGAGCGGAGCAATTCAGTGTGAGGGACCAAGTCCATAAGTTTGTAGAAGTCGTGCCTGTGCCCGGTTCGCACCTCAGAATCGCGACCGCTGTCTTGCAGGTGGCAGATGAGCGGGGAAACTGTATTTTGTCTGTCCGCCCGAGGGAGAGGGCGTAGGTCGTCGCGGCTATTTTCACATTCGCGATGGCGCGATCAAGGCTCTCCCAAATTTCGTGGGACAACCGCCGCCGCAGACAATGACGCCAGAGGAATTTGCCCGCTTCATGTTAGAGCCGATGCTATTCCGCGCCCAGCGCGCCGTTTCCGCGTAAATCTCTAGCGTCTGTTTTTTCGCTAGCGCATCGTCACGATGCCATGAAGTTCCTGTTTCGCTTTTCCTTTTTCATCAGTATAGAGAATTTGGAGCATCCCGTAGTTAGTCCGCGTTTCACCAACCCGAACGAACTGGACGGTATCGCCTACGTTGAACGTGACGTGTGTCCGGGAAGCAAATGCC
>Ga0210410_10001391_pt1 | contig 22874 bp, 19 predicted proteins | sample IncBWC4MmetaG_FD_161058 | JGI IMG/M metagenome (GOLD analysis project Ga0210410, IMG submission 161058) | Forest soil microbial communities from Barre Woods Harvard Forest LTER site, Petersham, Massachusetts, United States - Inc-BW-C-4-M | ecosystem: Environmental > Terrestrial > Soil >... | reverse complement strand
AGCGGCCTGTTCCAAAGGCCAAGTGACTCTCTGACGCGTAGCCCCGGGGAAATTACGTCTGAAGCGAGCTCATGGCGCGATGATGTTAATACCGGCCTTCGGAGGTACTTATATGAAAAGAAAGCTGCTGATCGTCGCGGGATGCGTGGCAGGGATAGTCGGCGTGCGCATACTGATCGCAGCGCCAGGGTGGTTCAAGCAGCGGCGTGACAACCGGCAATTCATCGCGGTCAACAATTTGACTCCGGAACGACTCATCGCGCGGTGCGGGCCGCCAGCTTCGGATGAGACCAGAAATCTGTATCCGATTATCGCGCGAGATCTGAGCTATAAAACAGAGACTAGCGGAACGATTTTATTCAAGTTCAGCAAGACGGCTGAGGAATCGAGCGATTGGGTGTTCATGTCCATGCAGGATTCCAATGGCGGAAAAGAGTATGAGTCGCCGGTAGCGAAGATCTCTGCGCTTTCGTGCCTGGATTCGAAGAAGTAACAGCAAAGCTAGTGGAGCGCGGCTTCAAAACACTTTGTGATAACGAACGTCCACGCCGTAGCCATCGTACTCATCCCGGATTACCGAAATTCTCCATTGGGGCTTCGGCTGATATTGAACCTGAATGGTTTGCTGCTGCGTTGAGGTGACGTCGGTAGCGAAGGTGAGCAGAATAGTCCCGGTCACGCGCTGTTGGATCGCCACTTGCGAGCCCGGATTTTGGCTCGTCCCGGCTGTCGGATCAATCGTGAGTTGGGAGATTCCGGCAAGGTTCTGAACACCTTTTGCGAACTGACTGGCTACCCCTTGCGCCAGTACCGACTGTGCCGCGAGCGATGTGGGCACGGTGGCATTCGACGCTCTCTCTGCGGTCGTTTGCCCGAATGCGAGCAAATTAATTATGTCGATCGGCGGCAGCGAAGGGTCGGAAGTATAGGTCGTTTTCATCCGGTCGATGGGGCCGGAAAAATTAATCGTAATGTTGTACTGCTCGATCGTGGTCTTTACGTAGAGATTCACCACCGGCTCTGTTCTAGCCGGATTCGCGAAGGCTATCGTGCCGCTTTGAATCTCGAAGCGCTTTCCCTGAAAGAATAGCTCCCCATTCGTGAGTGTGATTCTGCCGAGTATTACCGGATGCGCGGCGGTACCGGTAACATTCAGATTCGCGCTACCCGCAATGCTCACTTGACTGCTCGCCAACGTCAGGTTTTGGGCGGAGTTCACGGTGATGCTCAAGTTCATGTTGCTGGCCAACGCGGACGGCGCGCTTACGGTCGAATCGTCGGAAAGCTGGCTCATGAACGAGGCAAGGTCAAAACCTTCTTGGAATGAGAGTCGGTCCACAATCACCCGGCCGCTCAACTGCGATTTCTGAGTGGTGCCGCTAAGCTGCAGATCTCCGTCCACCGTCGAGCGAATACCCGTTGGGTGTACACGAACGCCTTTGGCGTGCAGATCCATCGCGAAATTCGGCTCTTTTCCGAAGGTCGCCGAGCCGTTTGCGGAAATCGTGCCGCCTCCCGCCGAGGCACTCAATTTGTCGATGCGCAATTGATTTCCGACAATCGAGAGTTGGCCATTCATGTCCGAGATGGAGACAGGCGCCCCTTCCATCGTGAAGCCCGAATTCACGATTCGAATGCTGCCTGCCGTTTTCGGTTGCTTGGTCGACCCGCCCTCGCGCAGATCGATTTCCAGTTTGCCTGACGCAATTACATCGGGCGACAAAAGTTGCAGAAGCTGCACATCGATTCCGCCCTTCGCGGAAACGTTCAGGGGTATTGTGCTTTGCACCGGCACAACGCCCTGGAGGCTCACGTCGGTTCCCGTCCCTTTAATACGCGCTTGCTCGAACGTAGCCACTCCATCTTGATAGCGGATGCGTAGCGGACCATCATTGGCGAGCTGAATATTTTTGTAGGCAAGATTCAGCCGCGGAATTTCTACGTGGCCATTCAGGCGCGACGGATCTTTCAGCGGTCCGGCGAGCGAAGCATGAATTTCGGTAAAGCCCTGCAAATCCTGCGCCGCGCCGGTTGTGGCGGAAAACTTCGCGAGCAAAGGTCTAAGGGGAAGAGCACGAACGTCGACCGTCGCATTCGTCTGATATTGACCGACAAGATCGATGCCACCTTTGGCCTGAACGTACCCTTGCTCCACGACCGATTCCAGCGACACGTTTGCTTGCTGGTGCGCCAAGTCTATCTGCGCCTTGACCCCAGAAAATGTCTGGCCGCTAATCTGCAGCTGCGGTATCTGCACATTTCCCGATACCTGCGGGTCTTTCACGGTGCCTTGGCCGCTGAGGTTAAGGCTCAATACGCCCCTGAGTGAGCCTGCGCGTTGCTGCACGCTTTGCAGTTGATCCAACTTCAGGCCGTCGGCGGTCAAAGTCATATCGTAGTGTTGGGTCTTCGGGGCGTAAGTGAGCTTCGCATCCGCTTTTCCTGCGGACATTTGCAGCTCCACTGTCGAATGCACAGTCTCCCTATCGCCCTGAAAATCCAGCTTCAAAGCTCGAACCGGTTCCTTCCAGGCCGAGCCCTTGGTCAGCTGCAGGGAGCCGTGGCCCATAGGCTGCACTTCCGAACCTGCTAACACAATCTCGCCGGATAAATCTCCAGTAATCGGGTATTCGGCTTTAGCAAGACGTTCGAGATCGGCGACAGATAGTCTGGCCACCTTCGTCTGCAAGGAAAGCGGGCTATCCGGGGTAAACGACCAGCGCTGCAATGCCGTTGAGCCATTGAAATTGATCTCACCTTGCTGCGCGCTTTGCAGGTACCCGTTTTGAAAGCGAACGCCGGAAGATGCGGCATCCAGATTTACTCGCACGGTGCGCCACTGGCTGCCTTGTACCTCCAAATTCGAGCCGGACAGTTGGCCGCGAATCCGCGGATCGGCGGTTGGCCCGCTGATCTGCCCGGTGAAGTGCGCGACACCACGAACATCATAGGGCGCACTTACCGGTTTAGCGTCGGTGGAATTAGCGCTAGCAAATGCGGACGCAAGCATTGTCAGTTCATGGAGATCTTTGGCATTTACATCAATATTGAGATTTGACTGCCGGCTCACCACTCCGTTGAGCACCACCTCCGTGTTTGCAACGCGCAGGTCCGACCGGCCAAAGGATGCACTCTGTTTCGCGCCGTCGTAATCCACGTCCACAACGCCATTCACCGGAATCTGATTGGCTTGCGAGGGCAGAGTTGTAGGACCACTGAACTCGACGTGAGTTTGCGCCTTCAGTGCCGAAATGTTGCTAGACCAATTCGCTTGCGCAGTCAGATTCATGCGCCCAAGAAACCGAATGTTTTGCCGCGTGCTTGCCGGCAATGCACCGGTAAGCCTCTCGAGCGAAACTCCGCGAATTGTAGCGTTCACGCTGGAAATGGGGTTTTGATCAAGATGGAGCATGTCCATCCGCGCAGAGAGATGCCCCTGCAGGACATCCGCATCGAGCTTTGCTATCCGCAGGTTCCCATCCTGCAACTGAAATATTCCGTGTACGGACTGTAGCGAGGTAGAGACCTGGCTTTCCCGCACGGCCAGTACCTGGCTCTCGAAGCGGCCGGAAACCTTAACGGTTTTCAGAAAAGATTCCTTCGGCACGCTTTGATAGCGAACTGTTCCGCTCACATCGACATCGCCCCGGGGCAACGAAGGGTCCTTCAGAATTTCCGCAATTTCCCGCGTCACGATGAGTCCGTCATATTGTCCGTCGATCAGAGGATTGGCAAAATTCGTGACGTTGAGATGCGCAGCCACATGGGTTTTTCCGCTGGAAATAACAATCGGATCGAGAACTGCCCCATCGCGATTTGCCACGAAGTCCACGCGAGCGTTGTGCTCAATGGGACGCATGGTCTTGGTTACGATGCAGCCCTGGCGATAGCCCAGCGAGCCCCGATATTTGCCCACAGCCGTATCGAACTGCACCATGGCACGAAAGTCGTCGAGTTCCGCGGCGAGCGGAATCTGCTCATCGTTGTAAATCACGGTGCCATCGCGAAGAGACGCATGCCGGACAATGAAGTTCAAGTTGCTTGATGATTGCGAAGGCGGCGCCTTGGGCAGATTCGTGTTGCCGCGCGTGTCGACCCGCAGGTTCACAATGGGCCGATCCACGTTGATAGCGTACAAGTCCACTTCGTTGTTTAGCAGCGCTCGGATCCCGAGGCTCACACCCAGATGTTCCGCCTGTAAAAGGGGGGCCTCGTCGCCCTTCTCCTGCCCATGCACAATTATGCCGTAGACGTTCGCAGTGAAAGGAAACCAGTGGATGTCGAGCTTTTGAATGGCGATGTGAGCGCCAGTGCTTTGTTCTGCTTTTTGCACAATCTTTGTCAGCAACAACCGTGTAAATGTGTGCGTATGCACAATCAGAACACCTACGACTACAAGCAACAGCAATAATGCTGGAATCCCGATTAGTACAGCGCGAATGACTTTCTTCCTGGTCATACAACCTCTGCTTCCCAGCTAGAACGCTTGCCCCAGCGTCACAAAATATTGCGTAGCGTTCACGCCCGGCGGCGAATTCAGGTTGTGGCCGATGTCGATGCGTATGGGGCCAACGGGCGTGTGATACCGAATTCCGAAACCAATGGAGTTCGTATAATTGTTATAAAACTGGCGAAAATTCACCGCGCTGTACACGTTGCCGCCGTCATAGAAGACCACTCCACCCAAGCCGCTCTTCAATGGAATAGGGAAGCGCCCCTCGGAATTCACGATGGCCAGCATTCGCCCCCCGACGGGGACGCTGATCAGAGTGCAAGTCGCAGGATTACTTGGATTGCTGCACACGGGGACCGGCCGCTGCGGTCCGGCGCCGTCGATCGGGAATCCGCGGAGTGAGTCCGCGCCGCCTGAGAAAAACAGCTCACTCAGGGGCACGAAGCTGCCGGAAAATGGCGACGCAAGGCCGATACGAAAATTGTTGGCCCACGTAAGCCATGGCCGAATGGGTCGGTAGAACGCAGTCTGGCCCAGAAATCGGGTGAAATTGCTGTTGGAACCCAGCGCCGTCGGGGAGACGCCGAAACTCACCGTCTGATAAATGCCGTGGTGGGCGTCGAGCGGTTGGTCGCGGGTGTCGCGGACAAACTGCAACGTGAACGTGGAAAGCCGCACGTGCTGATCTTGCGGCAACACAAGGTCGGGAATGAGGATGTTGCTTAGAATCGTGTGCTGGAAACCATACTGGACGCGCACCGTCTTCGTGCGCTTGGCGTCCAGAGCTCTTTCGAATTGCCAGGAGGCCGTTGCCAAATTCGCTGTATAGATGGGATTTTCTGTTGTTCGTTCGGCTGAAAGACTGAGCAGCGAGCCCCATTTGGAGGCGAGAAAGCGGGGATCGGAATAGCTTGCCGTCCCGCGCTGAGTGAGAACCGAATAGAGGACCCCGATCGAAGCCGTTTCCGCGCGGCCCCGCAAGTCACGTCGGGAATAGTCAAACTCAAAGCGTGGACCGAAGAAGCTCTTTTGACTCGCTGTAAATTTGTTCCCCAAACTAATGGGTGGCAGTCCCGGTATAGCCACGGCACCCACGGGAATGTTTCCGCTCCGTGGAAGGACCTCGAATCCCCCGCCGACGTCAAGTACGTTCCGCTTCGATTCGTGCACTTTCACCAGCACTTCTTCGTATTCCTGTCCCTCAATTGGCCGAAGCGGGCTGATGGTGGCCCAGTCGAAGATCCCGAGTTCGTAAAGGTCGCTTTCCGAACTGAGCAGCTTGCCTTCACTAAGCGGCTGGCCTTCTTTGACCTTAGGATCGGTGATGTTGCGAATAAATTTGGGTTGCGCGTGCAGAACTCCCAGCAGAGTTACTTCTCCGACCTTCGCCAGCGGTCCGGGGTCGATTTTGTAAACCACGTTCACCAGAAGATGGTTTGCTGGATCCGGCGTGGCTGTGGAGTCGAAATGTGCGTTCAAGTAACCTTCGTCCATGTAATCGGCGAGAACCTGGCTACGGTCGTCTTCCAGCAGCTTGCGGGAATAGGGTTTGCCGGGAGCGAGGTTCAGTGGACGCTTGGACGCTGGCTTTATCGGTTCGTTTCGTGCGTCCACGATTTGCAGCGTGTTGACTCGCTCCTGGTCACCTTCAAGGATTCGAAACGTGACATCGATCTGCGGCTCGTGATCGCGCACCTGCGGCTCGACCTTCACTTTCTCGAAGCCCTCGTTCTTATAAAGATTAGTGATCGACGCTACGCTCTTCCGGACTAGCTCGTTGCTGATTTTTCCGCGCACAAATAAGAGGCGCGCCTTCTTTATCGGGATATGTGCAAGGAGTTGCTGGTCGGAGAAATAGTGGTTGCCCTCGAAATGCAGCTCGTCGACCTTATGCTTGCCTCCCTTGTGGACGTCATAGACCACGCGAACTGCGTCCGGGTTCTGGTCAAAATGCGAATCCACTTTCACATCAAAGTAACTTTTCGATTGGAAGTACGAAGCGAGGTTGCGGCCGCCTTCTTCGACCAATTCCCTGTCGACGGTGTTTTCTTCGTAGATGGGAATCAATCTCTTTAGCGTGCGCTTCCAAACGCGAGCACCAGTGACGTGAATGGATACGAGCGGCCCAGGGTGGACCTCAAAAGTAACGTGTGCACGCCGGGTCGCCGCATCATAGGAAGGGGGCGAAAGACGAACGATCGGAGTCAAGTGACCCGATTTCTCCAGGCGCTGACGCAAATAATCAAGAGACTTCGTGAGCCGCGTCAGCGTGTAGGGCTGACCACCCCGCAATGAACCGCCCTTCAACTTCGCCCAAAATGAAGTCAATGCGGCCCGCAACTCAACCTTTTCCTTCTCCGTTGCACCCTGAAAAGTGACCTCCCCGATTTTTGCCCGAGGGCCCAGCGTGCAGTGATAAATCAAATTGACGATAAGGTGTTTTTCATCACGTTGCGTTTCTGCATCGATCTTGGCTTGGAAAAAACCATCATTCTTAAAGAGTTCAAGCAGCGCTCCCTTGCCATTGGTTACCAGGTCTTCCACGAACGGCGTCTGGTCGGGGATGTTCACAGCTTGCAGCATGCGCGTATAGGACAGTGCATTGGCGCCTGGAAAAGAAACCATGCCCACGTAAAAGGCTGGTTGGAGCAGGAATGTCACGTGCAAGCCGGACTGCTCCGGCTCCACTTTCACTTGTACTTGCGAAAATAACGCGGTCTTTTGAAGTGCGGCAACACTGTCGCGAATCGCCGCCATCGAAAAGGAGTCTCCCTCCTTTTGCTTGATCAGCGGGTGAAAGGAGTTCACATTCATCACCGGGCTAGCGGCAATGTCCACTTTAAAAACCCTACGCCCTTCGAAACCCTGGTACGTAGTGGGCTGATTTTCCTGCGCTCCAGCAGTAGCCCCACAGAGATTAACCATCAAGATCAGAACGCCGTTCCTTATTGTGCTCAACCACTTTCGTTTTCTCGAGCATGCATAAGACGGTGTGCCGCGCATCAGCATGAGGAGGCCCTCGCAGACCTCGTTCCCAAGAATTCGCGGCTCCAGGTGTGATTAGCGGTCACGGACCGGACGTTCGCGTCCGGAAATGACCAACGTGTATAGATGCTCCCTATAGCCAATGGTCCTAACCTCAGAGTCAGTTCGTACTCGAGATGCTGTTGGCGGGCTCGACGGAACCAATGCTTTAGTCTAGGTAGACCTAAGGGGTTCGCTATCCTGTGAACGCTGTAGCCCTATGTACTTGTCGTTGTAACTTCCCGGTAGGCTGCTCTCGCACTCCGAAGGAACGTGCCGGCTTGAATAGGGAGACAAGTCGGGCGAATAAAGTTAGGACCGCGGGGAATGGTAAAGTGGTTGGCGCTTGCTTGCAGACAAGGACGGCACGATTCTCGATGAGCGAAGACTATTTAAAGGCGGCGGTGGAGATAGCGCGCGAAGCCGGCGCGATCTTGCGCGAGGAGTTTGACCGCCCTCCGCAGATCTCTTACAAGGGCGACGTTGACCTGGTGACTCAGGCAGACAAGCGCTCGGAAGCAGCTATCGTAAAGCGCTTGATCCAATATTTTCCTGAGCACGCGATAGCCGCGGAAGAGGGATCAGGGCATGAAAGCGCCTCTCATTCTGAATATCGCTGGCACATTGATCCGCTGGATGGCACCACGAACTTTGCTCACGGTTATCCATGCTTCTGCGTGTCCATCGGATTGGCACACCGCGACACGGTGATCGCCGGCGTCGTGTTCAACCCGTTTTACAGCGAACTTTTCGCGGCCGCGCGCGGCGAAGGCGCAACCCTGAACGGCAAGAAAATCCACGTGTCAAAAGTTGCTACGCTTTCTACCAGCCTGCTGTGCACGGGATTTCCGGTACACAAGCGCCTGGCGAATCCGAACATTCATTACTACTGGGATTTCACGCTGCGCTCCCACGGCGTCCGTCGCGATGGTTCCGCCGCTCTCGATCTCGCGTGTGTAGCTGCGGGGCGCTTCGATGGCTTCTGGGAGTTCGGCCTGCAAAAATGGGACACCGCTGCCGGAGTTTTGCTCGTCGAGGAAGCAGGAGGAAAGGTCAGCGATTTTACGGGGCAGCCGTACCGGCTCGGCGGTCCGACGATCTTGGCCACAAATGGGACCATCCACGAAGAAATGCGCGGAATAGCGCTGGAGATTTCGCAGCGGGATCCAGCATCTCCGCTACGGCGCTAAGGATTGCGCCAAATGGCCAGCGCTGAATTAGTGGACCTCAGTGGTGGCGGCGAGCACTTTGGCGCGCAGCTTGTCCGGCAAGATGGCGTAGCCCCGGTCTTGCGCGATCTGCTGGCCTTCACCGTAAACCCATCTCAGATACGCAATCACGGCGCGGCCTCGCTCGGGGTCTTGCGACTTCACCGGAATATAAAGCCAGGTAAAACTCGCGATGGGGTAGCTTCCCTTACCGGGCGCATTCGTGAGCGAAGCCCGGAAATCGTCCCGCACGTTCGATTCGAGAGCCGCCGTAGATATGGATTGTGTCGTGGGCAGGACAAACTCACCTGCAACATTCTTTATACGCGCCATTCGCAAGGAAGCCCCTTGCGCGAGGTTCGCCTCGGTGTAGCCAATGGACCAGGGCGTCGAACGCACCCTGTCGGCCATGTCCTGAGACCTTGCCGCGCTGACGCCGGCCGGCCACTTCGGCGACTCCCCTCGACCCGCCTTCGCGAGAAAATCGGGACTGAGCTTGCAAAGGAAATCCGAGAGGATGTAATTTGCGCCTTTGCCGTCGGTGCGATGAACCACTTGAATCGGCAACGCAGGAAGCTTCATCGTAGGATTCAATTTAGTGATCGCCGGATCATTCCAGGCCTTCACTTTGCCCAGGAAAACATCCGCGAGCACTGGGCCAGACAGCCGGAGTTCGCCCGGTGTGTTAGGCAGGTTGTAAACGATTGCGATGCCAATCAAGATGGTGGGCAATTCCAGTACCGGGACGCTCGCTCGCTTCAACTCGTTTTCCGGAGTAGGCGCGTCGCCCCCGCCCAGATCACCCACGCCTGCCAGAATCTTGCGGGCACTCTCGCTTGTACCTTCGGGAAGGTACCGCAATTGCGTTTCTGGATGCTGGGCGTGGTAAGCGTCACCCCATGCAACATACAAAGGCTCAGGAAGACTAGACCCTGTCGCCACCAAAGTGACCGGCGTTTGCGTTTGACTCGCCACCGGCACGCTTGCAATCGACGCAGCAAGCAAGAAACACAAAGTTCTGCGCACAACTTGGGCCCGGCTGTTCACAATGTCTCCTCGAAGGAAATGACCTTGACGTCTTTACGCTAATCGATTGAGCCGTGCGGACGAATGAAGATGTTAATAAGCGTGCCGAAATATGTACTACACGTAACGACTTATTCTTGGTCGAGTATGCTTGCTCCTGCGGGGTTTTTTGTTCCTCAACCGTTCCCGTTACACTGCATCTGAGAACTACGCTCAATCACAATGGAGATAATCGTGCGAACCATCGTGCTGCTCACCATCTCCAACATCTTCATGACCTTTGCGTGGTATGGCCATCTCAAATACCGCAGCGAGGCTCTCTGGAAGGTCATTCTCGCAAGCTGGGGCATCGCCTTTTTCGAATACTGTTTTCAGGTCCCGGCAAACCGTATCGGTTCGTACGAATTTACGACCGCTCAGTTGAAGACCATTCAGGAAGTGATCACTCTGGCTGTGTTTTCGGTTTTTTCCGTCTTGTACCTCGGCGAGAAACTGAAATGGAATTACGCGGCGGGATTCGCCTGTATCGCGCTTGCCGTCTTCTTTGTGTTTCACAAATGGTGAGCGCCCTCACGCAATTCTGTGCGGCGCCCAGGCCACCATGTCCTGCCGGCGCGCGAAATGCAGCAAAGGCCTCTCGACGGGCATGGCTAAACCCGCGGCCTCGGCCACTGAGTTCTGCATAAACCGCGCCTCAGCGACTTGCAACAGCCATGGAGGATGGTGAATTTCACCGCGATAGATGCGCCCTTTCGACGCCGCCGAATACAGGCAATAGCGTTCTGTCAAGAAGTGGGCCAGGGTGCCCGGGTGCGCTCGGAAGAACTCGCCCACCCCCCGGTATCGTCCCTCCAACGCAACGTCGGGTGCTCCCAAGTGCGAGCAATGACTTTGGTACTCAATCCATCCCGCGACTTCCCTGCATTTCATGCGCGCACGAAAGTAAGGCAGATGAAAAGTCAGCCGAGCCGCCGCTACCGCTAAAGCATTCGCAGCGTCCAGACTGAAGAACCAAACACCGGGTTTGCCCTGTGCCGTCACATACGTCCGCACGTTCAACTCCGGAAACGCTGACAGCCAGGGCAGCGGAGGAGTCCAGCGCAGCCGCACGCCCGTCATGGAAAAAGGCACGATGCCGAGCCAAGCCTGCCCATCGAATATGTCAATCTCCAGTTTTTCCGGAATGTGCGGGCGCAACACAGCCGCATCGACAGCCCAATGCGCGAAAAGGAGATCATGCCATGACTGCGCCATGATCCACGGTCCGGACGGCAGCGGCCACGGCCGGTGCGCCGTGCGATCAAGTAGGGAGGTCACCGTATGCGACGCGCATCTCTCGACAGCTTCGCCCATTCAATATACGCTTCGAGAGCAATATACCCTTAGCAAGCGTCAAAGAATCGAATGCCTGCACCTCCAAATCGTTCAGAAGCTTCAAGCTCTAAGGAGAAATAACATGCAACGCAAAGCAAGCGCCGTCTGGCAGGGCGACCTCAAGACCGGCAAAGGCGCCATTTCCACCGATAGCGGCGTCCTCAAGCAAACTCAGTATTCCTTCAGCACGCGTTTCGAGAACGGCGTCGGCACCAATCCCGAAGAGTTGCTGGCGGCGGCGCACGCCGGATGTTTCACGATGGCGCTCTCCGCGCAACTTGGCGGCGCAGGCCTGACGGCACAGAAACTCGAGACCACCGCGACCGTGAGCCTGGAAAAAGTCGGCGACGGTTTCAGCATTACCAAAAGCCATCTCGATTTGGTCGCCCGCGTTCCTGGCGCCGACAAAGCCAAATTTGATGCAGCTGTGAAGGCCGCGGAAACCGGCTGCCCCGTCTCCAAGCTCTTCAAAGCGGAAATCTCCGTCAACGCGCGCCTGGAGTCTTAAGTCCGCTCGTTTCGCTTGCTACTGAGACAAATCGATGACCTCCGTGATCCCACACCCGGGCGAGTTCGTGGCGGGCGTTGCCCTCTTCCTGATCGTCATGTGGGACGCGTTTGAGGCCATCATCTTGCCCCGACGCGTCACACGAAAGTTCCGTCTGACCAGACTTTTCTATCGCTCCACATGGAAAATTTGGCGGCTGGTTGTGAACCTCATCCCTGTTCGCAAAACGCGCGAAGCACTCCTTGGTTTCTACGGCCCGATGTCTCTAATTCTATTGATCGCGGTATGGGCCATCGGCCTTGTTCTCGGGTTCGGGCTGATGCAATACGGAACAGGCTCAGCCGTCAATTCCGCAGGCTCACAGCCGGGTTTCTGGACCGACCTTTATCTGAGCGGGACCACATTTGTCACACTCGGCCTGGGGGACGTCGTTCCTCGCTCAGGGTTCGCGCGGGCACTCGTCGTTGCCGAAGGCGGCTTCGGTTTCGGATTTCTGGCGGCGATCATCGGCTACCTCCCCTTCATCTACGGCTCTTTCTCAAAACGCGAGGTCAATATTTCCCTGCTGGACTCGCGCGCCGGCACTCCGCCGACCGCAGGCGAACTCCTGCTCCGCCACAGCTACGAAGGCGGCCAGGAAGCCTTGCGCGAACTTCTGAAAGATTGGGAATTGTGGTCCGCTGAATTAATGGAGAGCCATCTTTCCTATCCGGTCTTGGGCTTTTTTCGCTCGCAACACGACAATCAATCCTGGATCGCGTCGCTAACCGCAATTCTCGACACATGCGCGCTGCTCAAGGTCGGCATCGAAGACGCTTGCGAACGCCAGGCAGAACTGACTTTTGCGATTGCGCGCCACGCGGTCGTAGATCTGTCGCAAGTTTTTGGCACCGCGCCGCGACCGCTTCCGCACGATCGACTCCCGCCGACGGAACTGAGCGGCATTCGCGACAAGCTCGCGCAGCATGGCTTAAAATTAAAAGACGGAGACGAAGCGGATCATCAACTCATCGCTCTCCGCGGCATGTACGAGCCCTATATCTTCGCGCTGGCGAATTATTTGAATCTGTCTCTACCTCCTTGGATCCCACAAAAAAAGGGGAAAGACAATTGGCAGACCACCGCATGGGGCGAATCGGCCGGCTTGGTGGAAAAGAAAACGCACGCGGTAGGTGTTGACGACCATTTCTAGCGTCGCGCGTATTTTCCAGGACGCGTAAACACGCCGTTTTCCCTAAAATTCTTAGCTCCCAACTAAACGGAGAATTCACATGAAAGCCATACGCGTGCATCAATTCGGCGGCCCCGAAGTCCTAAAGCTCGAAGAAGTCCCCACACCCAAACCTGACGCCGGCCAGGTCCTGATGCGCGTACGCGCCGTCGGCGTCAATCCCTACGACACCTACATGCGTGCAGGCACGTACGCCATCAAGCCCCCGCTGCCCTACACGCCTGGCTCTGACGCCGCGGGCACGGTGGAAGCTGTCGGACCTGGCGTGACCAAGGTGAAGCCTGGCGATCACGCTTACACGTCGCGAACCCTCACCGGAGCCTATGCCGAATATGCGTTGGCTCTGGAAGAACAGGTTAATCGCCTACCCAACAACGTTTCCTTCGAGCAAGGCGCAGGAGTTTGGGTTCCATACGGCACGGCATACCACGCGCTGCATCACTTCGCGAAAGCCCGCGCCGGAGAAACCGTGCTGGTTCATGGCGCCAGCGGGGGAGTAGGCACGGCCGCTGTGCAAATTGCCCGCGCGATGGGAATGACCGTTTTCGGCACCGCCGGCACGGAGAAAGGGCTCGACCTTGTGAAGCGCGAGGGTGCCCATCAAGCGTTCAGTCACCGAAGCGCCGGATATCACGAAGAAATCATGAAGGCCAGCGGCGGCAAAGGCATGGACGTGATTCTCGAAGTGCTGGCTAATGTAAACCTCGGCAACGACCTCAAGATGCTGGCTCTGGAGGGCCGCGTCGTCGTTATAGGCAGCCGCGGCGATGTCACCATCACTCCCCGCGATCTGATGAGCCGCCGCGCCTCGGTTCGCGCATTCACGCTATGGGCCGCTCAGCCCGCGGAAGTCGCCGAGATCCACGCCGGTCTCTACGCTGGCATGGAGAATGGTACGCTACGCCCTGTCGTCGCCAAGCAACTGCCATTATCCGAGGTGGCTCGCGCACACAAAGAAATCCTGGAACCTGGCGCAAGCGGCCAAATCATCCTGGTTCCCTGATCGCCGTAGCGCACCTGAGCAGTGGGAAATGGCCGTGACTCTGCCTAACGTCTACGCCTGATTGTTTGTACCGCCGTTTTACGTATAATCGATAGCTCCGCAGCCATTCACCAGCTCGGACCGAAGAGACTCTCGTCGTGCACATACACCTTCTCACTTCGGCGCTGCTCGCCGCGCATACTGCCAGCATCGGCCAGTATTGGCGCAAGATCATCGACCCGACCTTCAAGGGGATCTACCACGTCAACGCTTTTGATCTCGCGATGATGATTCCCTATTTCCTCGTGCTTTTTGTTCTCGCCACCTACGGCTTGCATCGTTACTGGCTCGTCTACGACTACTACAAATACCGGCGTAACATTCCGGGGCCGCCTCCGCGGGCCACGCGCTGGCCGCGCGTCACCGTGCAGCTCCCCATTTTCAATGAGCGCTACGTAATCGAACGCCTGGTCGAAGCCGTTTCCCGTTTCGATTACCCGCACGAGCTCCTCGATATTCAAGTTCTGGACGACTCCACCGATGAAACGCAACAGGTTGCCAGCGCCTGTGTTGCCCGCTTCGCCGCGCTAGGCCTCCCTATCACCTACATTCACCGCGCGAACCGGGAAGGCTATAAGGCCGGCGCTCTCGAGAATGGCCTGAAAACCGCGCAAGGCGAGTTCGTCGCCATCTTCGACGCAGACTTTATTCCCGCTCCCGATTTTCTACGGCGCAGTATTCCCTATTTCGAGAATGAAAAGATCGGAATGGTGCAGACCCGCTGGACCTATTTAAACCGCGATTATTCGTTGCTTACGCAGGTGGAAACGATCCTGTTAGACGGCCACTTCGTTGTAGAACACGGAGCCCGCTCGCGTCGCGGCACCTTTTTCAATTTCAATGGCACAGCCGGGGTCTGGCGCCGCCAAGCCATCACAGACGCAGGCGGCTGGGAGCATGATACCCTGACGGAAGATACCGATCTTTCCTATCGTGCGCAGTTGTACGGGTGGAAATTTCTCTATGTGCCCGACATTGAATGTGCTTCGGAGCTTCCGGTGGATATGAACGGCTTCAAGGCACAGCAGGCGCGCTGGGCCAAGGGCTTGATGCAAACGGCCAAGAAAATCCTACCTCGCGTGCTGAAATCCAATGCGCCATGGCACGTCAAAGCCGAAGCGTTCTTCCATCTCACCGCCAACATCAGCTATCCATTGATGGTTCTGCTCTCGACCATGCTACTGCCCGCGATGATCGTGCGCTTTTATCAAGGTTGGGTCCAGATGTTGGTGATTGATCTTCCGCTCTTCCTCGCTTCCACCTGCTCGATCTCCAGTTTCTACCTTGTCGCGCAAAAAGAGTTGCGCCCCAAAAACTGGTGGCGCACCTTTCTGTACATGCCTTTTGTTATGGCCACGGGCATCGGCATTTCCGTTCGCAATGCTCAGGCCGTCATCGAAGCCATTATCGGCAAGAAGAGCGAATTCGCGCGCACGCCAAAATACAAAATCGAAGGCAAGGGCGACTCCTTCGTTACCAAGAAATACAGGAACAAAGCTGGTTGGATGCCCTATGCGGAAGTTCTTCTCGGCGTCTATTTCTTCTTCACCGTGCTCTATGCCATCTTCAACGAGAACTATGCCACGGTCCCCTTCCTGCTGCTCTTCGTTTGGGGATACCTGTACACCGGCTTCATGTCGCTCGGGCAAACATACTTCGCGCACCTGCGCTTTGGCGTGAACGCCCCTGAAATGCGTCCTGCTTCCTCCGGCGCTCCCGGCTTCTAATTCCATTCACAAAAAAATCTCCGGGAATCGCGGGTGGGGTGTGTCGCGATTCCCGGAGGCCTGCGTAGCGCCGTGCTCCCTTCACTGAGCCGTCGCGGCAGAAACGGGGTGATACGGGGCATCCACGCGGGGAACTCCAAGATTTCGCTCGCGCCGCGTCGCCGCCATCGCGTACCGCACGATGGAGAAAATGCCGGCAAGCAGAATCAGTACAACGCCGGCGTCAACAATCGCCATGCGCGCCACGCCTGCTTCCAGCGTCGCTTCCTTGCTAACTGCCAGCGTCAACGCACTCTCCCTCGATCCATTCTCGCTCGCAGCCGGCGAACTCTGCGCCACTCGCACCGCAGCTGCTTTGCTGACCGCCGGTGTTCCAGGCTTAATGTCGAAATATGTGGGATCCACGTCCTGCTGTGCGCGAGCTGAGCCCGCCATTAACAGCGCTGCTCCCAATCCCACCATCGCCATCTGCATCCGAATTTTCTTTTGAAGTTCCATGTTGCCCTCCACTTCGGCCTTTTAATTCCGATGTGTTCTGAAGAATGCAGGTGAGATGCCACTGCGTTCGCCAATCTCACGTCTTTCGATCGCACGCTAAAATAATGACAACATGGCATTTAGAAGACACAGGCCTCACAACCCTCCTCCGTAACCCGCGCTGGCAGCGAGTTAGCTCTCTTATCGGAGATAGCCCACCTATCTATTCGGATAGAGTTTCGCGAGTGGTAGCGTCACGCTCTTTGGAGCTAGAATACGCAGCAGCCCGGCGGCGGTATGTCATCCGCCTCCCCAAGACTGCCTGTGCAATTAAAACTCTTAGCGCTCAGTGGTCCTCTCGGAAAGTCCGAATTCCGCTTCCCCGCGCCTTTGTCGATCGGACGGGGTTCCTCCAACCTCATCTGTATCGACGATCCTGCCGTCTCTGCCCTGCACTGCCAGATAGCGCGACAGAATGAGAGCTTCCTGCTCACGGATCTGGAAACCGCTTCCGGTACCTACGTCAACGGCATTCCCATCAAGCAGCGGCTTCTGAGTCCAGGCGACCAAATCGCAGTTGGCAACTCGGTTTTTCTGTTCCAAGTGGAGGGCGTCGCCGCACCTATTAGCCCGGTGCAACTTGACGACACTTCCCTGGCAAGTGATAAGGAACAGCAGCTCCGCCACAATGAGCTCGTCTACTTGCATCCGGAGTCGTTAGCGGCCCTGCCGCAGTCCGCGCGGCTGGATCGCGCCCTCAGTACGCTTCTGAAGATCAGCACCGCCATTGGCTCGATACGCGATGCCGAGTCGCTTCAATGGCAACTCCTGGGGATGATTTTCGACGTCATCCCCGCCGAGCGCGGCGCGATCCTGCTGTGCGACGACAGCGCTGCCGAGGTTTCCTCGCCCGTGGCGTGGGATCGCGTTTCCGGCCCCGATCAACCCGTACACGTCAGCCGCTCGCTCGTCCGTCGCGTAATTACGGACGGCATCGCCATTCTTGACAACGAAGGTCGAAACATCGAGCCGCATTCAGACGGCCAAGCCGCAGCGGTCCGGTCGCTGCTGTGCGTGCCTCTCGTTGTCGCCGATCGGGTGTCCGGAATCATGTATCTCGATTCCGCTAATCCCAACGCCGCTTTCACCAAAGACGATTTGCAACTTCTCGCCGCCATCGCCGGTCTCGCCGCAATTGCCATTGAGAATGCGCGCCAGTTTGAGCGTCTCGGCAGTGAGAACCAGCGCCTGCGCGCCGAGATCAGCCTGCAGCACGACATGGTGGGCCACAGCCCGCGCATGCGTCAGGTTTATCAATTTATTGAGAAGGTCGCGCCGAGCGATTCCACAGTCCTGATCCGTGGCGAAAGCGGGACAGGCAAGGAGCTGGCCGCGCGCGCCATCCACAAAAATAGCCCGCGCAAGGACCAGCCGTTCATGGCCCTAAATTGCGCCGCGCTGACGGAAACACTTCTCGAAAGCGAGCTGTTCGGGCATGAAAAAGGTTCGTTCACCAGCGCCATTTGCCAGAAGAAAGGTTTGCTGGAAGTCGCCGAGGGAGGCAGCGTTTTCCTGGACGAAGTTGGCGAACTTTCTCTGACTCTGCAAGCCAAGTTGTTACGCGTTCTTCAAGAGCGGGAATTCGTCCGCGTCGGAGGCACGCGCTCCATCAAGCTCAACGTGCGCTTCCTCGCCGCTACAAACAAGGACTTGCAGAAGGCCGTCGCCGGCGGCAGCTTTCGCGCCGACCTCTTTCATCGGCTGAACGTCATCTCCTTCACATTGCCGCCACTGCGTGACCATGGAGATGACATTCCGCTGCTTGCGGAATACTTTGCCGCGCGCTATGCGAAGCGATGCAATCGCGACGTCAAAGGCATTTCCGCGGAGGCGCGCGCCTGCCTCGCCCAATACGACTGGCCCGGCAATATCCGCGAGTTGGAAAATGCCATGGAGCGCGCCGTGGTCATCGGCTCATCCAGCTTTATTCTTCCAGAGGATCTGCCGGAAACGCTGCTGGAATCTTCGCCGGCTTCCACTGTCGCATCCGCTGGCTATCATGACGCCGTCCGTAACCTCAAGAAACAATTGATACTCAGCGCGTTTGAACAAGGCGGCGGTAGCATCACGGAAGCAGCCAAGGCGCTTGGCTTAAACTCGAATTATCTGCATCGCCTGATCCGCAATTTGGATATGCGCCTGGCGTTGAAAAAAGAGGCCAAGCTATAGCATTCGATAACGCGTCAAAAAAATGGGCAAACCCTGCGGTCTGCCCACAACCGAATCTAATTGCCTTGTCTGGGAGGTCGTGCCTGTCAGGCTACTGTTCGCCCGCGCAGGAAGTGCATGATGATCGAGATAACCGCCAACACGAGCAGGATATGAATGACCCCAGTCGTAACGTGAAACGCGACAAATCCGAGTAACCACATCACCAGCAAAACCAACCCGATTAAAGCCAACACAAAACCTCCTGGACGAAATAATTCGTCTTCGACACGGGATGTTGTCACCCTCCGCTCTGCTCGCACATCGGGCAATAGTCGTACGGGGTCCCCAAAGTTGTGGTAGCGACACGCGATTGAAGGTATTTTCCTAGGGTTTTCCTGTAGTTCCGTTTGGTGAAACACAATGATGGGAGCTCCAGTGGTTTCCAATTCCTATTTCACGTCTATGCGCTCACGAATCTGTGCATAGCGATCCTCTGAAAGCACCCGTTTATCCACTAACTCATGCGGCGAGTCATAGGGACGGCCCGCAATGATTTTGCGCGCATCGCGCCGCGTAATCCCGGGCAACTCCATCAACTCGCTCTCGGTTGCCGAATTCACGTCGATGCTGCGTTTTCCGCTGCGCTCCCAACCTTCCTTGACTCCCTGCGCCGCTGCGTGAGCCTGCTCAGCGGCAGTCTTCGCCGCCTCTTTCAGTTCCCGGCCGGCCTTCTGCAACTCGGGCTTGGCGCGTTCAGTAGCTTTCGCTACCTCGTCGCGGGTTTTCTGCTCGCTTTCCCGTTTCTGTTCTTCGGTCCTGTTATCGCTTTGGAAGAACCCGCAACCACTGAGACCGCCAGCCACCACCACAAAAAACACAAAATACAATACTCTTCGCGAACGAAGTGACATCGAATTCTCCTGCACTCAGAAGCCACCGACTGGGCGAGTCTGCTCTGTTGGATGCTTTGCGAGATACTCCGGACGGTGCAATTCCGGGCGGACGGGGGCACTCTAATGGGCTATCAGCGTCGATTGGCTGGCGACACACTGCCACGCGCCATTTTGATTCACCCACGTATCCGTGAACCGGCCACGGCGCAGAAAAGGTTTGCCCCTTTCGATTCCCTTGTCGCGGTACAACCCCGTGACCACCGCGGCATTCCCGTACACGTGTACGGTCATTCCGTCATTATTGATCTGCTCCTGTTCCACGTTGTTTTGCAACGTGTTTTGCAGGAATTCCTTTTTGTTCAGCAGCGTGCCGTCGTAATCGACGTACACCAGCGATTCACCCAAAAGTTGGTTCAGCGCTGCCGCGTCCTTGCTCTGCTCTGCATGGTTCCATGCGCTCTCGAGCGCCAGCAAATGCCCCTCCTCCGCGTTTCGCTTCGGTGAATCCTGCGCAATCACTAGGACTGAGCAAACCAAAGCCAGTAAACCGGCTATCAGCAAAGTGCGCATCGAGTTCGTTCCTCCGCATCAGACGTTGAGCCCAACATCTCCACTTAACGCGGCAACCACACTGAGGCAAATACACAAAAGATGGTTTGGAACTCTCCCAGAACGCTCTCCCCTTTTGTACACTCTATGTAGCACAGCAGCGCCCCGTCACCAAGACCCGAAACCAACGCGTTTGCCCGACCGCAGGCGCTTTGATACAGTGCCAGCACCGCCCGCGATGCTCAATTCAGGAGGAGGCCCGTGGCCATCTCGCAACAGTTACTCGAAATTCTTGTCTGCCCGGAGTGCAAAACTCCCGTCAAGCTGATGCCTGACGGCAAGGGCCTGAAGTGCCAAACCTGCCGCCGCGTCTATCCCGTTCGCGACGATATTCCCGTGATGCTCCCCGAAGAGGCCACCGTGGCTTCCGAGTAGCGAGGTCACCTCCGCCCCAAATCGACTTCGCACTATGCCCAGCAACATCAAGAGTAATGCCCAACGTCTGAAGCGCCTGATCCCCCGGTTGCTCGGGAAGCCCGTCGGTGTTCTCGGCGATCTCATGCTGGACCGCTATCTGTGGGGCACCGCCTCGCGCCTTTCGCCCGAAGCCGCGGTCCCCGTTGTTGATTTCGTAGAGCAAAGCGAATGCCTCGGCGGCGCTGGCAATGTGGCCGCGAATCTCGCCGCCCTCGGCGCGCGCGTCGAATGCTTTGGCGCAATCGCAAATGACGAGCCTGGTGCCGCGTTGCGCAACTGCCTCCGCGCCGCGAACATTGCCGACAAAGGCGTCCTTGCCGATTCCCGCCGCGTAACCTCGGTGAAAACGCGCATAATCGCCCGTCATCAGCAGATCGTGCGCGTCGACCGCGAGCGCCGCGAGCCTCTCCGCCCCGAAACCGAAGAGCGGCTCCTTCGCAGCCTGTTTGCAGCACTAAAGCACCTCGACGCCCTGGTCCTCTCCGATTACGACAAAGGCCTGGTCACAGACAATTTTGCCGAACGCGTTCTCAGCGCATGCCATCAACTGCGCGTAGCCGTTTTCGTCAAGCCAAAAACGTCGCGCCTCTATGCCTACCGCGGAGCACGCGCAATCGTCTGCAACGCAAAAGAAGCGGGTTTTTTCGTCACTCGTTCGTTGGCGGATGAAAAATCGGTCGAAGAGGCGGGACGCGCCCTGTTGGCGCATTTCGGCTGCGGCGCCGTCCTGATCACGCGCGGCGAAAAAGGCATGAGCCTGATCGAAGAAACCTCGCCGCGCCCGCTACACATTCCCGCCACCGGGTTTGAAGTCACTTACGCCCGCGTAGGCCAACCCGGCGTCGATCGCGGCACAACAGGCCGCCAGGTCTTCGACGTAACCGGCGCAGGCGACACAGTTTTGAGCGTGCTCGCCTTAGCCGCCGCCGCGGGCGCGCCGCTCGCCGACGCCGCCACACTCGCCAACGCCGCCGCCGGCGTAGCCGTCAGCAAACTCGGCACCGCCACCGTAACGCCCCTGGAACTAACCCGCGCCCTGGACGAACTTCACCGCTAGCAGCGCACGCATTTCTCACATTTTTTGGAGTGCTGCGGTTTGCCCACTTCAACACAGAGGCAGAACGCCTGGTAAAAATTCTCTCTTTGAAACGCTGATCGATCGTCTCTACTATGGCGGAAAACTAAACGACTTATCCTCGGTATTCATCCAAGTCGTAACCACCCGCGTCCGTCGGCTCTTCTCCGCGTCCGATGCGTCCGGCATTGGCGAAAACGGGCTAACCGCCACCTCCACTACGACGCTGTTCCTTGATCCCTTCGGTTCACTTATTTTTATAATCTTGTAGCTCTTCACCGGACCGTAGTAGCCGTACGGTCCCCAGTCAGTCAAAAAATCCTGCATTCGATAGCTCGGTTGCGGCTTCCAAAGCTGGTAAGCAGTCTTCACGTCTCCTGCAACCAACGCGTCAAAAAATCGCTGCACCGCGCGCTGCTCCGGATAAAACCGGAACGTCAGATACAACACCACGGCTGCCAAAACCACCAGCGCCCCTGCCACAAATTTCAAATGCCGCGTTTTGCTTGATGTTTCAACCGGCGGATCAAGAAGGGCCATGCACACTCTCCGCCTGCGAGCGTAGCATACGCACTCTTGCCTGTGCCAACCTGCACACCCTGCTGACGTTATCCGCCCGATCCCGTATGCAAACGCGCCAAAATCTTATCCTTCCAACGCCCCGCCGGCGCCTTCCGGCAACTCGATCGCATATTTCGTCCGCGCCTTTTCCGCGTGCTGCTCCAGCGCAAGGCCAATCAACTTATCAATCAGTTCGCGAAACGGAATCCCGCTCGCCTCCCAAAGCTTCGGGTACATGCTGATCGACGTGAATCCAGGAATCGTATTTACTTCGTTCAGAAAAATCTTTCCGCCCTTCTTCTCCACAAAAAAATCCACTCGCGCCATCCCGCTCAATTCCAGCGCCCGAAACGCCGCCACGGCCATCGCCTGAATCTTCTTTGCCTGTGCCGTCTTCAGTTTCGCAGGAATTAAAAGCTGCGTCCCTTCCTCCAGATATTTCGCCGCATAATCATAAAATTCCCGGTGCGGCACAATCTCTCCGGGTATGGAGGCCGCCGGCTCGCTGTTTCCCAGCACCGAAACTTCAATTTCCCGCGCCACCACTGCCCGTTCCACCAAAATCTTCATAGCAAATTCCGAAGCAAGATCCAGCGCCGGACCAAGTTCCTCCCGCGAGTGCACCTTCGTCATCCCCACCGAAGATCCCAGCGTTGCCGGCTTCACGAACACCGGATACTTGAACTTCCGCTCCACGCTCCGCTGAATCTCTTTCGGCCCTTTCTCCCACTCCGCACGATGCACCGTAATCCACGGCACCACTGGAATCTTCGCCACCTGCAGCAGCCGCTTGGCAACATCCTTGTCCATGCCAATAGCCGAACCCAGCACACCGGCCCCGACAAACGGCAGCCCCGCCAAATCCAGCAAGCCCTGAATCGTTCCATCCTCGCCAAACGTCCCGTGCATCACCGGAAACACCACGTCCAGCCGCTGCCCGCCGCCGCTGCCATCCAGCCGCACCAGCGCCGCATCCGTCGGGTCCGCCGTCATCATCACTCGCTGGCCGCCCTTCAATACTTCCGGCAGCATCTTCTG
>Ga0210410_10001390_pt1 | contig 22886 bp, 19 predicted proteins | sample IncBWC4MmetaG_FD_161058 | JGI IMG/M metagenome (GOLD analysis project Ga0210410, IMG submission 161058) | Forest soil microbial communities from Barre Woods Harvard Forest LTER site, Petersham, Massachusetts, United States - Inc-BW-C-4-M | ecosystem: Environmental > Terrestrial > Soil >... | reverse complement strand
GCAGAACGCACCGCAGCCCTTGACGGCTGGCTCTGGCACTACAACCATCACCGCCCACACCAAGCCCTCGGCCGACGAGCACCCATCACCCGCCTGAACAACCTGCTCGGGACTTACACCTAGACTCTTCTGTACCGGTTTGCGCGATGGGGCGAGACCCGGACTCGAACCGGAGACATCACGATTTTCAGTCGGCTCGAACGGTCCAGGTGGAAGGCGGCTGTCAGCAGCGGGGAACTGGTTCGCTCTGGTGCCCGTAGGGCGCCCGAGATACGTGCAGATACGGGCGGATTCGGCGGGGGTTTTGGCCACGACGGGCAGCTCGTGGCCAAAACCCTGGAGCAGTCCCCCGGCTCGCAGCACGGATGCCGATGATGCCATCGCATGTCACGATCGAGCGGGGTACGTCGTCAGTTCGGCATGAACGAGATCGTGATCACCGGATCCACGGGCGTCATCGGGCGGCGCGCCGTCCGCGAGCTGCTCGCCGCCGGCCACCGCGTCAGGGGCGTGACGCGCTCCGCGCACGGCCGCGAGCGGCTCGAGAGCCTCGGGGCGCGTGCCGTCGAGGCCGACGTGCTCGACGAGGCGTCGCTGCGCCGCGCGTTCGACGGGGCGGACGCCGTCGTCAACCTGCTGACCCACATCCCGAGCGCCGATCGCATGGCCGATCCGTCCGCCTGGGAGGAGAACGACCGCCTGCGCACCGAGGCGTCGGCGGCGATCGCGCGCGCCGCCCAGGCCGCCCGCTTGCGACGGCTCGTGCAGGAGTCGATCGCGTTCGTGTACGCCGACGGCGGCGACGCGTGGCTCGACGAGGATGCGCCGGTCGCCGGCGGCGGCGTGACGACGACCGCGCTGACGGCCGAGCGCAACGCGCGCGAGCTGTTCGACGGCGACACCGTCGTGCTGCGCTTCGGGCTGTTCATGGGACCGGACAGCGGGTCGACGCTGGCCGCGCTGGAGGCCGCGCGCGGCGGCGCCTCGATCGCGGTCGGACCGCCCGGCGCGTACCGGCCGACGCTCTGGCTGGATGACGCGGCGGCGGCCATCGCCGCGGCGCTGCGCGCCCCGGCCGGGACGTACAACGTCGCCGACGCCGACCCGCCGACGAACGCCGAGATCGATGCCGCGCTGGCCGCCGCCGTCGGGGTCGAAGCGCTGCGCCCGCGGGCGCCGCAGGACGGGCCGCTGGCGCGCTCGCAGCGCGTGTCGAGCCGCCGGCTGCGCGAGGCGAGCGGCTGGGCGCCGCGCGTGCGCGCGGGCACGGAGATTTGGGGGCCCGCCCACCGGATCGCCGCATGACCGCCGCGGAGCGCTTCGCGCAGGCACGCCCGCGGCTGCTGCGGCTCGCGTACAGCGAGCTCGGCGACGTCGGCGAGGCGGAGGACGTCGTGCAGGAGGCGTGGCTGCGGCTGGAGCGCGCGGACGCGGAGGCGATCGAGAACCTCGACGGCTGGCTGACGACGGTCGTCGCCCGGCTCGCGCTCGATCGCCTGCGGTCCGCTCGCGCGCGCCGCGAGACCTACGTCGGTCCGTGGCTCCCGGAGCCGCTCGTGTCGGACGACCCGGCGGACCGCGTCACGCTCGACGAGTCGGTCAGCTACGCGCTGCTGACCGTGCTCGAGCAGCTCTCGCCCGCAGAGCGCACGGCGTTCGTGCTGCACGACGTGTTCGACGTGCCGTTCGGCGACGTCGCCGAGGTGGTCGGCCGCACGCCCGAGGCGGTGCGGCAGCTCGCCTCGCGCGCCCGCCGGCACGTCAAGCGCGAGCACCCGCGCTTCGCGGCCTCGCGCGACGAGCACGATCGCGCCGTGCGAGCGTTCGCGCAGGCGGTCGCCGAGGGCAACCTCGAGGGCCTTGTCGCGGTGCTCGACCCGGATGTCGTCTGGACGTCGGACGGCGGCGGGCGCGCGAGCGCCGCGCGCAAGCCGCTGCGCGGCGGAGCGCGGGTCGCGCGCGCGTGGGCGGCGCTCAGCCGCAAGTCCATGCACGAACCGATCGAGATCAAGCTCAACGGGCGGCTCGGGCTGGTGCTCCCGAGCGGCGACGGCCATCGCGCGGCGCTCTCGTTCGTCGTCAGCGACGGTCGCATCACGCGCATCGACGCGATCCGCAACCCGGAGAAGCTGCGGCGCCTCTGAACGTAGGTTCCGCGTGGGGAGGTTGCGGGCACCTGACGGCCCGGACGGCTGGGTGGCTCGCCTCGCTCGCGTTCCCACGCCAGGCCGTTTGACGTCTCGCGCGCGGCGCGAGACGATCGGGGGCGGCAGCACCCCGACGAGAGGAGCGCAGATGGCCCGCAAGATGGCGGACTGTCGCCGCTGGCCGAGCGATGCGAACTGCTCGCTCGTGATCATCGGCGAGGAGGACGAGGTCGTCCGTGCCGCGGCCGAGCATGCGGCCTCGGTGCACGGGCACGAGGACACGCTGGAGATGCGCGAGCAGCTCCGCGGCTTCCTCGAGCCGGCCGAGGAGTACTCGCCGGCGCCGCGGGCGCAGGAGCCGCTGCCCGGGTAAAGCACCCTGACCTCACGCGGTGGTCCGTGCGGGCCGCGGCTAGGCTGCTCGCATGGACTACCGCACACTCGGCCGCACCGGCATGCAGGTGAGCCCGCTGTGCCTCGGCACCATGATGTTCGGCGCCTGGGGCAACACGGATCACGACGACTCGATCCGCATCATCCACGCCGCGCTCGACGCGGGCGTCAACTTCGTCGACACCGCCGACGTCTACGCCCGCGGCGAGTCCGAGGAGATCGTCGGCAAGGCACTCGCCGCCGACGGCCGTCGCCAGCACGTCATCCTCGCGACGAAGGTCCACGGCACGATGGGCGAGGACCCGAACGAGCGCGGCAACTCGCGCCGCTGGATCGTGCATGAGGTCGAGCGCAGCCTGCGCCGCCTGCAGACCGACTGGATCGACCTCTACCAGGTCCACCGTCCCGAGCCGGACACCGACGTCGAGGAGACGCTCGCCGCGCTCACCGACCTCCAGCGCGCCGGCAAGATCCGCGCGTTCGGCTGCTCGACGTTCCCGGCCGAGGAGATCGTCGAGGCGCAGTGGACCTCCGAGCGGCGCGGCCTCGGGCGCTTCGTCACCGAGCAGCCGCCCTACTCGCTGCTCGTGCGCGGGATCGAGCGCGACGTGCTGCCGACCTGCCAGCGCCACGGCATGGGCGTGATCCCGTGGAGCCCGCTCGCGGGCGGCTGGCTGAGCGGGCGCTGGCGCAAGGGACAGGACCCGCCGGACACGAACCGCGCCGCGCGCGTCCCCGGCCGCTACGACCTGTCGCTGCCCGAGAACCAGCGCAAGCTGGAGGCGACCGAGGCGCTCGCGCAGCTCGCCGAGGAGCTGGGCGTCACGCTGATCCGCCTCGCGATCGCGTTCGTGCTGCAGCACCCCGCCGTGACCGCGCCGATCATCGGCCCGCGCACGATGGAGCAGCTCGAGAGCCAGCTCGGCGCGGAGCAGCTGACGCTGAGCGCCGAGGTGCTCGACCGCATCGACGAGATCGTGCCGCCGGGGACGAACTTCAGCGCCGCCGATGCCGGCTACACCCCGCCGACGATCGCGGACGCGGCGCTGCGCCGGCGCTGAGCGCTCAGCGCGGGATCCACGTGCGCGACGGCGTGGCCGCCGCGTCGATCGGCGCGAGCGGTCGCAACGCGGCGGCGAGTTCGCTTCGCTACGGCACGTGCAGCAGCCCAAGCGCCGCGAGCCGGCCGAGCGCCGCGTCGACGTCGCCCGCGGACCCGTCCGGCGCCGCCTCGCACAGCGCGGCGCGGTCGCGCGTGCCGTCGAGCAGCGGGAGCAACGCAACGTCGAGCGGTTCGTCGAGGCGGACGTTCGCGTGCAGCAGGGAGCTGAGGACGCTCGCGCCGGCCGCCAGCTGCGCGCGCGCGAGCCCGCTCGCGCGCGGGCGGACGGGCGACCTCGTGCTCGCTTCGAGCCCGCTCCCGCGGGGCGGCTTGCCTGCGCCCACGCCGCCGCCGACCGCCCCGCCGGCCACCGGCGGCGGGCAGCCGTGGAGGCCGACGACCCGTGCGAGGTGCGCCTGGAGCATCACGTCGCGTAGGCGCGCGGCGACCAGCTCGCGCGGCGCGCCCCGACCGGCCGCGTCCAGCGCGCGGTCGAGCAGATCGGGGAAGCCGACCGCGGCCGGCCACGCCTCCGCCAGCGCGTGCATCGCCGCGAGCACGAGCGGCTCGGACGTCGTCATCGTGAAGCCGTCAGGCGTGGAGAACGTCTCCCCCTCCCCCGCCGCGGAGGCCTCCGCGGAGTCCGCCGACGCCGGCTCCTCAGCCCGCGCCGCCGACGACAGCCACAGCCGCTCCAGCACGCCGTCGGCAAGCCCGCGTCGCACCGGCGCCTCCCCGTGGCACAGCAGCGTCTGGCGGAACATGCGGTTCTTGAAGAAGTCGAGGTACTGCTCGCGCACGACGGCGTCGTCGGGCAGCCCGGCCATCAGCCGCTCGGCGCTCGCGGGCACGTCGCGCATCAGGCTCTCCGCCAGCTCCGCCTCGGCGAGGAAGCGCAGGCCGTGCGCGGCCGCGTGCTCGACGATCTCGTGCAGGTAGAAGGGCGTGCTGATCTCCGCCAGGTCGTCGTGGAACAGCAGCGCGTCGCCGGCGCGCAGCATCCGCTCGAGGTGCTCACGCAGCACGCGCGCGTACGGCGACGGCTCCTCGATCGCGACGATCGTCTCCATCAGCTCGTGCGCTCCGGCCAGGCGCGCCTGCGGGTCCTCGACGTCGCGCAGGTGGTAGCGCAGCATGTCGCGCGCCATGTCGCGCAGGTAGCTGCCGGGGTAGGCGTTGTAGCTGACGAACGCGATCCCCTCCGGCGCCAGGCAGCGCCGCACGCACGCGAGCAGCGCGACGCGGGCGGCCGGCGCGATCCACGAGTAGACGCCGTGCGCGACGACGTAGTCGACGCCGTCGAGCTCCTCGGCCGAGAGCGACTCGAAGTCGCCGACGCGCAGCTCGACGTTCTCCAGCCCGGCCGCGCGCGCCAGCTCGGCCCCGCGCGCGACGGCGGCCGCGGCGGCGTCGACGCCGATCACCTGCGCGCCCGGCAGCGATTGCGCGATCGACAGCGCGTTGCCGCCATCGCCGCAGCCGAGCTCCAGCACGCGGCAGGTGGCCGCCGGCGCCGGGTCGAGCCCGAGCAGCCGGCCGACGGCCTCCAACCGCGCGGGGTGCGTCGCGGCGTAGGCGTAGCCGGGGTAGGAGAGCTGCTCGTAGGCGCTTCCCGCGGGCGCGGGCGCGGGCGCCAGCTCGGTCAAGAACCCTTGTTCTGCGCGCCGACGTTGATGCTGATCTTCTGGATCGGCTTGCCGTTGGAGCCGAGGAAGATCTCCTCGATCTTGGCGAAGCTGAAGCTGATCTGCTCGGTCGGCACCTGGCTCTGCGAGCCGCCGTCCTGGAAGCTCGAGATGAGGACCTGCGACATCTTGTACTCGAGGTAGTCGAGCTGCTTTCCGCCGGCCTTGCGCGCGAAGGAGACGACGGCCTCCTTGTAGTGCTGCCCCGTTGCGGCAGCTCTGAACAGCAGCGGCGATGCCTTGTCGATCCGCTTCGTGATCGTGAAGCTCGAGAACGTCACCTTGCCGGCGCCGCCCCCGCCGCCGGAGGCGTGCGTGCCGCCGTTGGCCCCGATCGAGAACGAGCTGATGTCGATCTCGCCCTTGTGGGCCTTGTCGGTCGACTCGCCCTTGACGCCGTCGAGCTTGAGGAACGTCCTGCCGCCGCCGGAGAAGCCGAACGAGGTCGAGCCGATCAGCGGCGAGCCCGGAGCGCCGCTCGCGCCCGCGGGGCCGGGCACGCCCTGCGCGCCCTGCGGGCCTTGCGGCCCGCGCTGGTTCCAGGTGATCGTGGCCTCGCCGTTGAGGCACGCGCCCTGCTCGTTCGGCCCGCCGGTCGGCAGGGTCGGAGGCTGGCTCGGGTCGATCACGCGCAGCTGCCCGTAGTGGAAGAAGCCGCTCGTCGGGTTCGGGGCGGTCACGTAGCACCCCGTGATCGTCCCGTCGCCAGACGGGATCGAGCCGATCGCGATCGCCGCGCCCGCTCCGAGCGCCGCGGCGGTCGGCAGCGCCACCTTCAGCGCGGCGCGGCGGGAGCGCCGTGCGCGCTCGACCGCCCGAACGATCCGATTGGCCTCTTCCCGGCTCATCGCGAGTCGGACCCAACCAGACGGCCATGGCGCTGTCAAGCGCAGTGGACGACTCGTTCACGACCTTCGCGTCAGCGCTTCGCCACCAGCGCCCGCAGCCGCTCCGTCGCCTCCGCGGCGACCAGCGGCTTGGCGAAGTGGAAGCCCTGCGCGAGCGGGCAGCCGTGCTCGACGAGGAAGCGGCGCTGCGCCTCGCTGGTGACGCCCTCCGCCACCGTCAGCATCCCCAGCGCGGAGCCGAGCTCGATGATCGCTCTCGTCATCGCCGCGGCCTGCGGGTCGTCGGGGACGCCGCGCAGGAACGACTGGTCGATCTTCAGCACCTCGACCGGCACGTCGCGCAGGCGCGAGAGCGACGAGTGCCCCGAGCCGAAGTCGTCGATCGCGAGCCGCACGCCCATGCCGTGCAGCGCGCGCACGATCGGGTTCGCGCGCTCGGCGTCGAGCATCGCGGCCGACTCGGTGATCTCCAGCGTCAGGCAGGACGGCGCCAATCCCTCGGCCGCCAACGACTCGCGCACGGTCGTCGGGTAGTCCGGCCGGCGCAGCTGGCGCGGCGAGACGTTCACGTGCACGTGCGCGTCGAGCCCCTCCACGCGCCATTCGCGCAGTTGCGCGCAGACCGCGTTCAGCACCCAGCCGCCGATCGCCTCGATCAGCCCGGCGTCCTCCGCGAGCGGGATGAACTCGTTCGGGCCGACGATCCCGCGCTCGGCGTCCTGCCAGCGCACCAGCGCCTCGAACGCCACCAGGTCGCCCGTCGCGGTCGCGACCAGCGGCTGGTAGTGGACGACGAAGTCGTCGCGCTGCAAGGCCCGCCGCAGCTTGCTCGTCAGCGACAGGCGCGCGAGCGTGTGGCGCGAGTCCCCGCCATAGCTGGCGATGCCCCCGCGGCCGGCCTGCTTGACCTCGTACATCGCCGCGTCGGAGTGGCGCAGCAGCGTGTCCGCGTCGGACGCGTCGTGCGGGTAGATGGAGATGCCGATCGAGGAGCCGATCTCGAACTCCGCGTCGGCGATCGAGAACGGCTCGAGCAACGCGGCCTCGACCTGCTTGGCGACCGCTTCGGCGCTCAGCCGCGGGTCGCGGTCGAGGTCCGTCAGCAGGATCAGGAACTCGTCCCCGCCCTGGCGCGCGAGCAGGTCGGTCGAGCGCACGACGCCGCGCAGGCGCACCGCGATCCGCCTGAGCAGCTCGTCACCGGCGGCGTGGCCGAGCGAGTCGTTGACCGCCTTGAAGTCGTCGAGGTCGACGTACAGCAGCGCGACCGCGTGGCCCGAACGGCGCGCACGCGCAAGGCCCAGGGCGAGGTGCTCGTCGAGCAGCGCGCGGTTCGGCAGCTTCGTGAGCGAGTCGTGGTAGGCGAGGAAGGCGATCTGCTCCTGCGCGCGGCGGCGCTCGGTGATGTCGCTGAAGGCCGTCACCGCGCCGTACGGGCGCGACTCGCCCTCGCGCACGAGCGGGTGGCTGGAGATCGACGTCCACACCTCGCTGCGATCCGGCCGCACGATCTTCAGCACCACGTCGCGCTGCGGCAGGTGGGTCTGCAGCGCCCGCTGCGAGGGCATCGCGTCGAGCGCGAGCGGCGTGCCGTCCTCGTGCAGGATCTCGATCGGCCACTCGCCGGCGACGCGGTACAGCAGCTCCTCCTCCTGCAGGCCGAGGATCCGCATCGCAGCCGCGTTGCAGCTCAGCACGCGCCCGTCGGCGCCGTAGATCAGCAGCCCCTCCTCGAGCGCGTGCACGACGCCGCGGTTGCGCTCCTCGCTCTCGGCCAGCGCCGCCTCGGCGATCCGCGTGGCGGTGACGTCGGTGATGATCCCCTGCGTCAGGCGCGGCTCGCCGTGCTCGTCGCGGATCACGGTGTCGCGCTCCCACACCCACATGATGCGGCCGTCGGCGGCGATCATCCGGTACTCGCAGTCGAACGCCTTCTGCTCGCGGAACGCGTAGCGTGTCTCTGCCAGCACGCGGTCGCGGTCCTCGGGGTGGATGTGCTCCTCCCAGACGCCGGTGTCGCCGAGCCAGCGCTCGCGCGGGAAGCCGAGCAGCTCCTCGATCTGCGGGCTGACGTAGCGGAACGAGCCCAGCTCGTCCCAGTCGGCGATGTACGTGACGGCGGGGATCGTCTCGATCAGCGTGCGGTAGCGGGCCTCGGCCTCCTCCAGCTCGACCGCGGAGCTGACGCGCGCCGTGACGTCGTGCAGCACGCCGATGTAGCGCCGCACGACGCCGTCGTCGTCGGCGACCGGCGTGAGGAAGACCTCGTTCCAGAACGGCGAGCCGTCGCGACGGTAGTTGCGCAGCGTGACCCAGCACTCCTCGCCGACGCGCAGCGCGGCCGCCATCTCGGCCACCGGCTCGGGGTCGGTCTCCTCGCCCTGCAGCAGCGCGAGCGAGCGGCCGACGACGTCCTCCGCGCGGTAGCCGGTGAGCAGCTCGAACGCCTCGTTGACGTAGCTGACCGGCCAGCCGCCGCCGTCCGGGTCGGCGTCGGCGATCACGATGCCGTTGTTGGTGGCGGCCAGCGCGTGCTCGTGCAGGTCGAGCATCGCGGCGCCGCGGCGGTAGCCGAGGTGCAGCGCGAGCTGGCTGGCGAGCGCGGCGACGTCGGCCATCAGGCGCGCGTCGGGGCGCGCGCCGGGCGCGAGGTGCAGCTCCAGCACGCCCTCGCAGGCGCCGCCGGCGACGAGCGGGACGGCGACGTGCGGACCGTCGGCGACGGTCGCCCGCGCGAGCGCGGCGCGCCCGGCGAGGTGCTCGTCGGGCGGCGGGACGCTGCCGGCGGCGGGCAGGGTCGCCTCGCCGTGCGCAGCACGCGGGATCAGCTCGCCGCGCTCGGCCGGCAGCTCCCAGGCGACGCCGCCAGCGGCGCCGAACAGCGCGGCCAGCACGCCGAGCGCCTCGCGCAGCAGGCCCTCCGGGGGCAGGTCGGCGGCGAGGTGGTCGGCGATCGTCTGCTGGGCGGACAGCAGGCGCTGCGCGGTCGCGGCGGCGCAGCGGTCCTCTGCGCACGCGTGCTCGCGCAGGATCGCGGCGGCGAGGCGCCGCGGGTCCGGCTCGTGGGCGGCGCAGCCGCCGGCGGCCGCGGCCGTGGCGCCGGCGTCCGGGTCGGTCAGCACGAGCCCGACGCCGGCGACGTCGGTCGCCCGCCGGACCGCGTCGAGCTCGGGGGACGGCGGCAGGCCGCACACGACGACGTCCGCCTCGCCACGGGCGAGCGCCCTCGTGAGCGTCGACGGATCCTCGAGCGCGGACGCGGTGAGGCCGCCGCCGTTCGCCGCGCCGAGCACGGCGACGAGCGCGGAGGCAGCTTCGGTATCTCGGTGGACGACGAGCGCGCGCAAGTGGGCTTTCCCGGTCGACGCCGGGCGGGTTCACGACGGTATCCGATTGGATCGTCCGATCACCCTGATTGGTTGAGCACTGCACGGGGGATTGCCACGGATGTCGTGCAGTGGTGGCGCACTCCGATGCACGAGAGCCGAAACGGCGCGAGTGAAGCGCCTCCGGCCGGGATGGCGATACAGTGCCCGCGGGCGAGGGCCACTGGCCCTTAGCCCACAGTCTTTGAGCGAGACTCGACGGTTCGCTTTTCCAGCTGTATACGGCACGGTCCCGGATCGCCGCCAGATAGCCCGCCTCGCGCGTGCGCGCGTATCGTTCGCGAGGCCCCACCCACCCCTGCCCGGAGGGAATCCGCATGACCCGCACGATCGTCGTCGGCTACGACGGCTCCGACCACGGCGACGACGCGCTCGCGCTCGGGCGCCTGCTCGCCGGGATCGCCGCCGACGCCGAGCTGGTGGTGGCGTGCGCGTATCCCGACGACCCGCTGGGCGAGAGCGCGGCGGCGCTGGAGATGGCGCAGGGGATGCGGGAGGACGCGGAGAGAACGCTGGAGCGGGCGCGGGCCTGGCTGGCGGGCGCGGGCGGCACGGGCGACGCCGGCGGCACGGGCGGCGCAGGCCCTGCGGCCGCGAACGGCGGCGTGAGCCTGCGCGCGATCGCGGGCGCCTCCCCCTCGCACGTGCTCCACGGCCTCGCCGAGCAGCTCGGCGCCGCGGCGATCGTCATCGGCGCGACGCACCACGGCAGGGCGCTGCGGCTGCTGACCGGCTCCACGCCCGAGGCGGTGCTGAACCACGCGCCGTGCCCGGTGGCGGTCGCGCCGGAGGGCTTCCGCGACGCCCACCCGAGCGCGCCGCGGCAGCTCGGGGTCGCGTTCGACGGCTCGCCGGAGGCGCAGCACACGCTGGCCGTGGCGGCCGACTTCGCGCGCAGCGCGGGCGCGCGACTGCGGGTCGTGACGGCCGTCAACAGCGCTGCGGCGGGCGTCTATCCCCCACCGCCGCTCGACGTCGTCGCCTACGAGGAGCTCTCCGAGCTTGCGCGTGCCGAGGCGCGCCAACGACTCGACGACGCGATCGCCTCGCTCGCGCCGGACGTGCAGGCCGAGGGCGCCGTGCTCGACGGCGACACGGTCACGATGCTCGTCGCGGACGCCGCAGGGGACGACCTGCTGTTCACGGGATCGCGCGGGCAGGGGCCGTTCCGCCGCGTGCTCGTCGGCTCGATCTCGGCGCACCTGCTGCGCGACGCGCCGTGCCCGGTGGTGGTCGTGCCGCGCGGGAGTGGCGAAGGCGGCAGCGAGGCGGCGTGACCCGCGCGCGGCTCGTCTGGGCCGTCCGCTACGGGCTGCCGGCCGCGATCTGCCTCGCCGGGCTGATCTTCCTCGTCGTGAACCCGAGCGCGAACTTCGAGGGCGCGATGGCGCTGATCGGCGCCGGCCTCTCCGTCCTGCTCGTCAACCTGCTGTTCCGCTTCGGCCTCACCAGCGACCAAGACCGCGCCCGCGAGGCCGCCGCCCGCCGCGAGTTCGACCGCACGGGGCGGTGGCCTGACGAGACGAAGTAGCGGGCACCCGATAGACCGGAAGTTGGGATGATGTCTCCCTCGCGGCTTGCGACGAAGGGGGAGCAGCGTGCGGATCGCGTACCTGCCCGACGGCAGAACGGCGAACGCGGCGTACCGGTCGATCGGACCGATGCTGGCGCTGGCAGAGCGCGGACACGAGACCCGTCAGCTCGAGCTGGACAGAATCGACGCGTGGCACTCCACGCTGCGCTGGTGCGAGCTGCTGCACCTCCACCGCGTGTGCGACGGCGGAGTCGTGGAACTCGCCCGCGCCGCGCAGGCGACGGGTGCCGCCGTCGTGTGGGATGACGACGACGACGTGACACGCGTGCCGAGAGGCACCGCCGGCTACGCCGACGCAGGCGGGGCGAAGGGCAAGAAGCGCCTCGCCGCGCGCTCGAAGCTGTTCGAGGCGGTCGACCTCGTGACGACGCCGAGTGCCGTGCTCGCCGACGTGTTCCGCGAGGGCGGCGCGCCCGAGGTCCAGGTGATCGAGAACTACGTCCTCGACGCGTTCCGGGGTGATCGCGCGCCGCGCAACGGCGGCTTTCGCATCGGGTGGGTCGCCGCCGGCGAGCATCTGCTGGATCTCGAGCACGTGCCCGTGGCGAGCGCGCTCCAACGCCTGCTCGACGCGCATCCGCACGTCCACGTCACGACGATCGGGGTGAGACTCGGCCTGACGAGCGACCGCTACCTCCACATGTCCGGGGTTCCCCTGACACGACTGCTGCACCACGTCTCGGCGTTCGACGTCGGGATCGCCCCGCTGTCGACCCAGCTCGCGATGAACCTGGCACGCTCGAACGTCAAGCTGAAGGAGTACGCCGCGGTCGGCGTGCCCTGGCTCGCCTCGCCGATAGGCCCGTACACGGGCCTGGGCGAGCGGCAGGGCGGCCGGCTCGTCGCCGACGATCGCTGGCACGACGAGCTCGACGCGCTCGTCACCAACGACCGCGCCCGCCGCAAGCTCGCCAAGCGCGCCACCCGCTGGGGCAACGAGCAGTCGATCAGACGCAACGCCGGCTGCTGGGAGCGCGCGTTCGCCCACGCCATGGACCGCGCGCGCAGCCGGGTGGCGGCCTGAGCGCTGGCAGCCGCAGGTGACGTCAGCGAGCGTCGCGGGAAGCGCGAACCAGTGTCGCGGACTCGAATCTTCCAGCGGCCCTGAGCGCTTCCCGTGCCGTTGCGATCAGCGCATCGAGCGCCGCGGATCTAGCCGATCTCGTCATGTCCGCAGTATGCCGGCGATCGAGGTCACAGGTACCGCAGCGCGATGTACGCGGTTGCGAGGGTCAGCGAGACGAGCGTCGCGGGGATGCCGGCCTTGAGGAAGGTGACGAACGTGATCGGGCGGCCGGCGCGGGCCGCGAGGCCGGCGCCGGCGACGTTGGCGGCGGCGGCGATGATCGTCGCGTTGCCGCCGAAGCAGGCGCCGAGCGAGAGCGCCCACCAATACGCCTGGTCGATCCCGCCGGGGCCCTGGAGCTGGTCGACGACCGGCAGCATCGCGGCCGTGAAGGGGATGTTGTCGACGAACGCAGAGCCGATCGCGGAGGCCCAGGTGATGCCGAGGATCTCCGCGCTGCGGTCACCGCCGGTGAGCGAGCCGATCCCGTTGGCGACCTCGCGCAGGACGCCCGTCTGCTCCAGCGCCCCGACCATCACGAACAGGCCCATGAAGAAGAAGATCGTCGGCCACTCGATCCCGCGCGTCAACGCGTCCTCGGTCGTGTCGCGCGTGAGCAGCAGCATGATCGTCGCGCCGCCGAGCGCGACGGTCGCCGGCTCCAGGTGCACCAGCCCGTGGAGGAAGAAGGCGACCATCGTCAGCGCAAGGACGGGCAGCAGCCGGCGCAGCTCGGCGGGGTCGACGATCGCCCCGCCGGCGTCGAGCTTCATTACACGCGCGCGCGCGGCCGGGGCGACCTGCAGCCGTCTGCGGTAGCCGAGGTACAGCAGCCCGACGACCACCACAAGCGTCGGGATCACGATCGGCGCAAGGTTCGTGATGAACGCGCCGAACGACAGGCCCGTGTGCCCCGCGATCAGGATGTTCGGCGGGTCGCCGATCAGCGTCGCCGTGCCGCCGATGTTCGAGGCGACGATCTCCACGACGATCAGCGGGATCGGGTCGACGTCCAAGGCGTCCGCCAGCACGAACGTGATCGGCACCATGAGCAGGATCGTCGTGAGGTTGTCGAGGAAGGCCGCGAGCAGCCCGGTCGTGCCGGCGAGCGCCGCGAACACCGCCAGCGGCCGCCCGCGCGAGAGCTGCCCGGCGCGGATCGCGACGTACGTGTAGACGCCCGTGCGCTCGGTCAGGCGGACGATCACCATCATCCCGGCGAGCAGACCGAGCGTCCCCCAGTCGATCGCGTCGATCGCCTGCCGCTGCGTGAGCGTCTGCGTCAGCAGCATCAGCAGCGCGCCGAGCATCGCGACGCGCGTGCGATCGATCCGCTCGCTGGCGATCAGGGCGAGCGCGGCGGCGAAGATCCCGATCGCGACGGCCATCCGGTGGGGCGCAGCCTATGGGATGGGGTGGGCGCCGTTTCATCGGAGCCACCCGATTCGCCGACTCAGTAGCCGAGCCGTCGTCAGCGTCTCGACGAGCCGGCGACCTCGATAAGGGAGCGCCGCTCAAGCTCGTCACGGCCCTCGCGCACGACCGTGACCGCATCCGCGCCCGCGCCACGCAGCCGGCCACGCACCTCAGCAAGGTCGGCCAACGCCTGCTCCAAGTCGAACTCGACCGGAGCAAGGTCCGCCTTCACCAGCTCGTCCGCCAGCGCATCCGGCGCCACGCCGCGACGCTCCGCCTCGCGCACGAGGCGGTCATAGGCGTCAGAGCTGACGTGGACAGTGCGGGTTCGCGTCGCCATCCTTCGAAGAAGGATAAGCGGCCGACGGCGCCGGGTCGCTCGATCGCCACATCCCCCAACTTCGCCCGGCGAGGCGCGGATCGCGGCTTGCCCACCTCGCATCTTTGATGCACCGGAGAACAGCGTAACGTTAGCGGGCCTGCTACGATCGCATGGATCCGGTGAGCCATTTACCGGAGCGCCAGCAAACCGGAAATGAGGAGAGGTGCGGTGCTGGGATCGTTGTGGCGCGCGTGCGCGCGGTTGGTCGCCCCCGTCGTCGGGGCTGTCTTGGCACTGTACGAGGGTGCGAGCGCGGCGTTGAACGCCGGCCGGCACCGAGATCGCGGCGCCCGTCGGCGCGCCGCACGCTACGCGGGGCTGCTGCCGCTGGCCGTGGCGATGCTGGCATGGGCCGCTCCATCTGCCGTCGCCGCTTCCGCCTGGCAGATCGACGCGCTGGCGAACTCGCCCGCGGCACCGGGCGCGGACCTCACGTATCTCGTCGAGATCCGCAACGGCGGCGACGTCGACCTGGACGGGTCGACCGAGGTGATCTCGTTCACCGGAACGCTGCCCCCAGGGTTGACGATCGCGAGAGTCAACCCAGCCTCGAACCTCGACTGCTCGAGCCTCGTCCCCGGCAGCCAGACGTTCACGTGCCAGCACACCGGCCTCATCACCACCCAGGCGCACAGCGTTTCCAACAACACCCGAGCGTTCGTCGTCCACGTCACGGTCGACGGAAACGCGTCCGGCGTGCTGACGAGCAGATTCTCCGTCATGGGCGGAGACGCGTCCGACGGCGATCCCACGACGCCGTCGGCGAGCACGGTCGCGCCGGTGACGGTCACCACCGCGCCGCCGGCGTTCGGGATCGCGGCGTTCGACGCCCAGGTCGTGGCCGACACGGCCGGCACGCCGTTCACGCAGGCGGCCGGCCACCCGTTCGAGGCAACGACGTGGATCGACTTCAACGCACACAGCAACCCCGACCCGCTCAAAGGCGACCTGACTCCGATCGAGCCGCCGAAGGACGTCATCGTCGACCTGCCGCCGGGATTCTTCGGCGATCCGAGCGGCGCGTCCCAGTGCACGCTCTCGCAGCTCTCGAACGCGATCCTCGGCGACGGGCAGCCGCTGTGCGCGCCGACGTCGCAGGTCGGCACGACGACGGTGCGGCTCAACGGCAGACCGGCGCGCCTGCTGTTCGGACCGGTCGCCGTCTACAACATGGTGCCGTCGCCGAATGCGCCCGTCCGGCTGGGCTTCAACGTGCTCGGCACAGTCGTGACGCTGGACGCGAACGTGCGCAGCGCAAGCGACTACGGCGTCACCGCGACGGTGCGGAACATCTCCGAGGGCGTGGGCATCGCGGGCACGAACGTGACGTTGTGGGGCGTGCCGTCGGATCCGGTGCACGACCCCGACCGGGCCTGCCCTGGCGCCTCGGGGCCGTGGCAAGGGGGGCCGAGCTGCACCAGCGGCGCGCCGCGCAGCGCGTTCCTGCGCAATCCGACTTCGTGTCCCGATCCGAGCGTCGGCCTCCCGACCACCCTGCGGACGGACTCGTGGGTCCACCCCGGCGTGTTCACGCAGGCGACGACCCTGAGCCATCGGCCGAACGGATACCCGTTCGCGCCCATGGACTGGGGTCCGCAGCAGGGCGTGACCGGATGCGAAAGCGTGCCGTTCGACCCGACGCTGAGCGCGACGCCGGCCAATACGGCTGCGGGCGCACCGACCGGATACGCGTTCGACGTGGGGCTGCCCCAGTCGAGCGATCCGAACACGATCGGCGAGTCGGACCTGAGAGACACGGTCGTGACGATGCCGCCGGGCGTCCAGTTCTCGACCTCCGCGACCGACGGCCTCCAGGGGTGCGCGCCGTCGGAGATCAAGCTGCACTCCGAAGAGGGCGCCGCGTGCCCGCCCGGGTCCAAGCTCGGAACCGTGACGATCACGACGCCCGCGCTGCCCAATCCGCTGCAGGGCGCGGTCTACCTCGCCAGCCCGCATGACAATCCGTTCAACAACCTGATCGCGCTGTACCTCGTGGCGAGAGGGTCGGGCGTGACGGTCAAGCTCCCGGCGAGAGTCGACCTCGACCCGCTGACCGGGCAGGTCACCACGACGATCGAAAACGCCCCGCAGACGCCGTTCTCGAACGTGCACCTGCAGTTCAAGGATGGGTCGCGGGCGCCGCTCGTGAACCCGCGTGCGTGCGGCCCGTATACGACGACCGCGATGCTGACGGGCTGGAGCGGCAAGGTCGTCTCCTCCGGCAGCAGCTTCACCGTCTCCCAGGACGGTCACGGAGCGCCGTGCGGCGGGCCGAAGTTCTCGCCGGGCTTCTCGGCCGGCACGGAGAACCCTGCGGCAGCGAGGAGCTCGACGTTCCACGTGCGCCTCACGCGCGACGACACCGACGAGGAGCTCGCGGGGCTCAGACTCGACATGCCCGACGGCCTGCTCGGCTACATCTCGAAGGTCACGCTGTGCAGCGAGAGCGATGCGAACGCCGGGTCGTGCTCGGATGCGTCGAAGATCGGCTCCGTCGCGGTCGGCGCGGGTGCGGGACCGGACCCGTTCTACATCACGAACGGCCGCCTCTACCTGACCGGCCCTTACAAGGGCGCCCCGTTCGGGCTCGAGGTCGTGGTGCCGGCGGTCGCCGGCCCGTTCAACCTCGGTGACGTGATCGTGCGCCAGTCGATCTTCGTCGACAAGCACAACGCGACCCTGAGAATCATCAGCGATCCGCTGCCGACGATCCTCCAGGGCGTGAGAATCGGCGTGCGCGACGTGCGCGTCGCGATCGACAGGCCCGGGTTCTTCCTGAATCCGACCAGTTGCGCCGAGAAGCACATCGGCGGCGAGATCGACTCCGCGATCGGACAGACGGCCGCGGTCTCCGAGCGCTTCCAGGCAGCAGAGTGCCAGGGGCTGCCGCTGAAGCCGAGAATGGTGCTGAGCGTCGGCTCGAAGGGTCACACGGGCATGAACGCCGTGACGCCGTTCACCACAGTCCTGACGCAGACGCCTGGGCAGTCGAACCTCAGATCGGTCAAGGTGAGCCTGCCGACCACGCTCAACGCACGGCTCAACATCGTCAACAGAGCGTGCACGCGGGCGCAGTTCGAAGCCGGCAACTGCAGACAGGCGCAGGCCGGCAGCGCGATCGCGCGGACGCCGCTGCTGAGAGGTCCGCTGACGGGCGGCGTGTACTTCGTCAGAAACGGCAAGCCGCTCCCCGACCTGTTCGTCGCACTGCGAGGCCAGGTCAGCTTCGACCTCATCGGCAGAGTGACGATCCCAGGCGGGACGCACCTCGCGACGACGTTCAATGCGGTGCCCGATGTGCCGATCACGAGCTTCGAGCTGCGGCTCGTGTCCGGATCGCACGGCCCGGTCGGTGCCGCGACGAACCTCTGCACCACACGAGGACGCACCGCGACGGCCTCGGTCGACTACGTCGGCCAGAACGGCAAGACGCTCCACGTCGCGCCGCGGGTGAAGATCGTCGGCTGCCCCAGGACCTCCCACCACAAGGCCGCCAGACGCAGAAGAACGCACTGACCAAGCTGCGCCCGGCACGCACATAGCCGCCGGGCCACACAAGCCGCGCGCGCAAGCCTGGGGGTTTGTGCACGGGGAACGGGAAAGGGGGCCGGCATCTCACAAGGTGCCGGCCCCGTTCTCGTCGGGTCTCGGGTAGTCGCTTCCAGGCCGGTCCTCTGAGGAGTGGCAGGCGTATGCTCGGGTCGGGAGCAGGTTCCTTCGCCGCACCGCGCGCCAGAAAGGAGATCGCCCGTGGCGTTCTTCTGATCTGCCATGGTCGGCTGATAGCCCGCGTCTCCTGCGGCTTGCGGCGTGGACGGCGGAGCGCCATGCGGAGCGTTGCTGCAAGCGCAGCGGAGGCCGCCTGAGGCGGCCCCCACGACTTTCGAACAGACAGACAGATCCGGCGCCTATATTAGGGTGACGGTGATGCGCGTTGTGTTGCCTAGTAGTGTGACTTGTCCGGTGCCGACGAGTCCCTCTCTGGCTGGGCAGTTTTCGGTGAGGCCGGATCCTCTGACGAACGGGAGGCGTATGGCTGGGTCAGTTGTGAGGGTGTTCGCGGAGCCGGCTGCTGTGAGTTCGAGTTCGCCTGCGGCGTTTTCTGTTTGGTTGTTTCCGGCGTCGGCGTATAGGCATTCGACGAGTCCGCCGAATATTTGCTGAATGTATGCCATCCGGCGGAGTAAGAGTCGGATGCGGGTTATGTTGGGTAGTCTTCCGGAGAATCCCTCGTAGGTGAGGTGCCAGGGCAGTGTTGCGGTTAGGATGGTTGCGCTGGCTTCGGTGCAGCCGCCCGCTATGGCTCTGCTGACGTAGCCGACTAGGGCGCCGATGGTCTTGGCTATGACTCTTGAGTGGAAGCTGCCTTCGAGCGTGACGATGCACGCTACTCTGATGCCCGTGAATTCCACTATGAAGTTGAGCGGGTTCCAGACGACTCTGAATTGTTGGTTGCTGACGCTGAAGCGGTTTGCGGATGCGGAGCCGACAGCGAGCGCCATGACGAGGGTGGCTGTGAGTGCGGCGAGCGCGAGCTTGGTGTGTGTGCGCATGGGTGGTGTGCCTCCCGGCGGTCTTTAGGTGTGTGCGGGACCCCGGGAATGCGGGGTCCCGCACGAAAGACGACGGAGGTCGCCCAACCTTGAGCGGCCTCCGTGTTCTTCAGGCAGACAGGTTGGCCTGTCTTATATTAGGGTGACGGTGATGCGGGTTGTGGCGCCTAGTAGTGTGACGTTGCCGGTGTTGGTGAGTCCCTCTCTTGTTGGGCAGTTTTCGCTGAGGCCGGATCCTCTGACGAGCGGGAGGCGTATGGTCTGGTCAACTGCGAGTTCGTTCGCGGAGCCGCTTGTGATGAGGACTTCGCCTGCGGCGTTTTCTGATTGGTTCGTTCCGGCGTCGGCGTATAGGCAGTCGGCGAGTCCACCGAATATTTGGGTAATGTACGCGGTGTGCCTGAGTAAGAGCCGGACGCGGCTTATGTTGGGTAGTCTTCCGGAGAATCCCTCGTACGTGACATGCCAGGGCAGTGTTGCGGTTAGGACGGTCGCGCTGAGTTCGGTGCAGCCACCGGCTATGCCTCGGGTGACGTAGCCGACTAGCGATCCGATGGTCTTGACTATCGTTGCTGAGTGGAAGCTGCCTTCGAGCGTGACGTTGCACACTATTCTGAGGGGGGAGCCTTCGCCTATGAAGGTGAGTGGGCTCCAGACGACTCTGAAGAACTGGTTGCTGACGCTGATGTTGTTTGCGGATGCGGTGTTGACGGCGAGTGCCATGAGGAGGGTGGCTGTGAGTGCGGCGAGTGCGAGTTTGGTGTGTGTGCGCATGGGTGGTATGCCTCCCGGCGGTCTTTAGGTGTGTGCGGTACCGCGCCATTGCGGGGTCCCGCACGAAGGACGTCGGAGGCCGCCCTAGGGTGGGCGGCCTCCGTGGTGTTCATGCAGACAGGTTGGCCTGTCCTATATTAGGGTGACAATGATGCGGGTTGTGGCGCCTAGTAGTGTGACTTGTCCGGTGCCGGTGAAGCCGCCTCTGGTTGGGCAGTTTTCGGTGAGGCCGGAGCCTCTGACGAACGGGAGGCGTATGCTCGGGTCAGCTGCGAGTTCGTTCGCCGAGCCGCTGGAGAGGAGGACTTCGCCTGCGTTGTTTTCTGTTTCGCTTGTTCCGGCGTCGGCGTATAGGCATGTGACGAGCCCGCCGAATATGGACTCAGTGAACGAGGTGTGCCTGAGTAAGAGCCGGACGCGGCTTATGGTGGGTAGTCTTCCGGAGAATCCCTCGTAGGTTATGTGCCAGGGCAGCGTTGCGGTTAGGACGGTCGCGCTATCTTCGGTGCAGCCACCGGCTATGGCTCTGGTGACGTAGCCGACTAGTGATCCGATGGTCTTGACTATCGTTCTTGAGTGGAAGCTGCCTTCGATCGTGACGTTGCACGTTACTCTGACAGTGGAGCCTTCGCCTATGAAGTTGAGCGGGCTCCAGACGACTCTGAATGCCTGGTTGCTCAGGCTGAAGTGGTTTGCGGATGCGGTGTTGACAGCGAGTGCCATGACGAGGGTGGCTGTGAGTGCGGCGAGCAGGAGTTTGGTGTGTGTGTGCATGGGTGGTGTGCGTCCCGGCGGTCTTTAGGTGTGTGCGGTACCCCGGGGAATGCGGGGGTCCGCACGAAAGACGACGGAGGCCGCCCTGGGTGGGCGGCCTCCGTGTTCTTCATGCAGACAGGTTCGCCTGTCTTAGCTGTCTTATATTAGGGTGACGGTGATGCGGGTCGTGGCACCTAGTAGTGTGACGTTGCCGGTGCCGGTGAAGCCGCCTCTGGCTGGGCAGTTTTCGGTGAGGCCGGATCCTCTGACGAACGGTATGCGTATGGATGAGTCGCTTGCGACTTCGTTTGCGGAGCCGCCGGTGAGGAGGGATTCGCCTGCGGCGTTTTCTGATTGGTTCGTTCCGGCGTCGGCGTATAGGCATTCGACGAGCCCGCCGAATATTCGGGTGATGAACGCGGTGTGGCGGAGTAAGAGCCGGATGCGGTTTATGTTGGGTAGTGTTCCGGCGAATCCCTCGTAGGTGAGGTGCCAGGGCAGTGTTGCGGTTAGGACGGTCGCGCTGTTTTCGGTGCAGCTACCGGCTATTGCTCTGGTGACGTAGCCGAGTAGCGATCCGATGGTCTTGACCATCGTTCTTGAGTGGAAGCTGCCTTCGAGCGTGATGTTGCAAATTACTCTGACAGAGGAGCCTTCGCCTATGAAGTTGAGTGGGCTCCAGACGACTCTGAAGAACTGGTTGCTGATGCTGAAGTGGTTTGCGGATGCGGTGTTGACGGCGAGTGCCATGAGGAGGGTGGCTGTGAGTGCGGCGAGCGCGAGTTTGGTGTGTGTGCGCATGGGTGGTGTGCCTCCCGGCGGTCTTTAGGTGTGTGCGGTACCCCGGGAATGCGGGGTCTCGCACGAAAGACGGCGGAGGCCGCCCTAGGGTGGGCGGCCTCCGTGTTCTTCATGTGGACGGGTTGGCCTGTCTTATATTAGGGTGACGGTGATGCGGGTGGTGGCGCCTAGTAGTGTGACTTGCCCGGTGCCATTGAGGCCGCCTCTGGTGGGGCAGTTTTCGGTGAGGCCGGAGCCTCTGGTGAACGGTATGCGTATGGTCGGGTCAGCTGCGAGTTCGTTTGCGGAGCCGCCTGCTGTGAGGAGGGATTCGCCTGCGGCGTTTTCTGATTGGTTCGTTCCGGCGTCGGCGTATAGGCATTCGACGAGCCCGCCGAATATTTGGGTGACGAACGCGATGTGCCGGAGTAAGAGGCGGATGCGTTCTATTGCGGGTAGCCCTCTGCTGGAGGAGAATCCCTCGTAGGTGAGGTGCCAGGGCAGCGTTGCGGTTAGGACGGTCGCGCTGTTTTCGGTGCAGCCACCGATTATGGCTCTGGTGACGTAGCCGAGTAGCGATCCGATGGTCTTGACGATCGTTCTTGAGTGGAAGCTGCCTTCGACCGTGACGTTGCACCCTACTCTGACACTGGAGCCTTCGCCTATGAAGTTCAGTGGGCTCCAGACGACTCTGAAGAACTGGTTGCTGACGCTGAAGCGGTTTGCGGATGCGGTGTTGACAGCGAGTGCCATGAAGAGGGTGGCTGTGAGTGCGGCGAGTGTGAGCTTGGTGTGTGTGCGCATGGGTTGTGCCTCCCGGCGGTTTGAGGTGTGCGGTACCCCGCCGATACGGGGTCTCGCACGAAAGACGACGGAGGCCGCCCAACCTTTGAGCGGCCTCCGTGTTCTTCATGCAGACAGGTTGGCCTGTCTTATATTAGGGTGACGGTGATGCGGGTCGTGGCGCCTAGTAGTGTGACGTTGCCGGTGCCAGTAAAGCCGCCTCTGGTGGGGCAGTTTTCGCTGAGGCCGGATCCTCTGAGGAATGGCACGCGTATGGTCGTGTCGGCTGCGAGTTCGTTCGCGGAGCCGTTTGTGAGGATGAGTTCGCCTGCGGCGTTTTCTGATTGGTTCGTTCCGGCGTCTTGGTATAGGCATTCGGCGAGTCCGCCGAATATTTGGGTGATGAACGCGGTGTGCCGGAGTAAGAGCCGGATACGGGCTATGGTGGGTAGTCTTCCGGAGAATCCCTCGTACGTGATGTGCCAGGGCAGCGTCGCGGTTAGGACGGTCGCGCTGTTTTCGGTGCAGCTACCGGTCATGCCCTTGGTGACGTAGCCGACTAGCGCGCCGAGTGTCTTGACTATCGTTCTTGAGTGGAAGCTGCCTTCGAGTGTGACGTTGCATTTAACGGAGATAGTGGAGCCTTCGCCTATGAAGGTGAGTGGGCTCCAGACGACTCTGAAGAATTGGTTGCTGATGCTGATGTTGTTTGCGGATGCGGAGTTGACAGCGAACGCCATGAGGAGCGTGGCTGCGAGTCCGGCAAGCACGAGCTTGCTGCGTGTACGCATGAGCGTGGTTTCCCCTTGTGGTTTGTGGCCCGCGCCAAGGGTGGCGCTAAAGCCGGGTGGTCTCTTGGGTTTCGCGTCGGCGACATGCCGGGGCACAGGGTGCGCCCGTGCTGGTCGCGGCCCGCGAGGATGCGTTAGTGCAACGGCGGTCCCCCTTTTTGCTCGCTGACCCGTCGCGGCACCGACGTGTGGTCGGTGGCCGCCGGGAGCGTGATGGGCTCCCTGGTGGGTCGTCCCCATCGGGAGGATAGGGGGTGTGGTGCGGGAGGTCAATGCACCGGAGATCGGCGTGCTGGGGCTGGGGGTGCTAGGATCACGGGGTCCGGTGTGCCGTTTACCGGAGTGCCAGCAAACCGGAAATGAGGAGAGGTGCGGTGCTGGGATTGTCGTGGCGCGCTCGCGCGCGGTTGGTCGCCCCCGTCTGCGGGGT
>Ga0210410_10001389_pt1 | contig 22897 bp, 15 predicted proteins | sample IncBWC4MmetaG_FD_161058 | JGI IMG/M metagenome (GOLD analysis project Ga0210410, IMG submission 161058) | Forest soil microbial communities from Barre Woods Harvard Forest LTER site, Petersham, Massachusetts, United States - Inc-BW-C-4-M | ecosystem: Environmental > Terrestrial > Soil >... | reverse complement strand
GCCCTTTGAAGACCGTAGGCTCAATATAAAAACCTTCCGCGAGATCGCCAGGCTGCGCAGAGCGTTTGCCGCCGATCAGCACCTCCGCTCCCTCCTGCTTGCCGATATCAAAATAAGAAAGAATCTTCTCCATCTGCTCCGTCGAGGCCTGCGCCCCGATCATCGTCGTCTTATCCAGCGGATTGCCCTGCTTGATCGCCTTCACCCGCCCCAGCGCCCGCTCCATAAACTGGTCATACAGCGTTTCGTGAATCAGCGCCCTTGAAGGACACGTACAAACCTCGCCCTGGTTCAGCGCAAACATCGTGAAGCCCTCAAGCGCCTTATCAAAAAACGCATCGTCCGCCGCCGCCACATCCTGGAAGAAGATATTCGGCGACTTGCCGCCTAACTCCAGCGTGACGGGAATCAGATTCTGCGAGGCATACTGCATAATCAACCGCCCCGTAGTCGTCTCGCCCGTAAACGCAATCTTGTTCACGCGCGGACTCGACGCCAGCGGTTTCCCTGCCTCCAGCCCAAACCCATTCACAATATTCACCACACCCGGCGGCAGAATATCCTGAATCAATTCCATCAGCACCAGGATCGACAGCGGCGTCTGCTCCGCCGGCTTCAGCACCACGCAGTTCCCTGCCGCCAGCGCCGGCGCCAGCTTCCACGTCGCCATCAGAATCGGAAAGTTCCACGGAATAATCAGCCCGATCACGCCCAGCGGCTCATGATAGTGATACGCAATCGTGTTCGCATCGATCTCCGAGATCGACCCCTCCTGCGCCCGAATCACCCCGGCAAAATAGCGGAAGTGGTCGATCGCCAGCGGCATATCCGCCGCCATCGTCTCGCGAATGGGCTTGCCGTTGTCCCACGTCTCCACCGTCGCCAGCATCTCCAGATTGTCCTCAATCCGCTGCGCAATCTTCTCCAGCATCCGCCCGCGCTCCGCCGCCGAAGTCTTCCCCCACATCTTCTTCGCCGCATGCGCCGCATCGAGCGCCCGATCCACATCCGCCGCATTCGACCGCGCAATCTCGCACAGCACCTGCCCCGTCACCGGCGTCACGTTTTCAAAATATTGTCCCGACAGCGGTGCCACCCACTCGCCGCCAATATAGTTGTCATACCGTTTCCGAATGGTTACCGGAAATCCGTAGCTTCCAGGTTGAATCGCGCTCATCGTCGCCATAAACTTCGCTCCTTCAAAATCGATACCTTCACAGCGCTCGAAATTGTAGTCCTCCCGCGTGAAATCTGTCACAACCGCCATCCCTGCAGAAGACGGGCTTCCTCCAACCTGCGCCTTAAGAATGGATTAAGCCTTAAACCGTACTATCGTGTCATGTCCCTGCGGCGCCTGCTGGCTCTCCTCATCGCGTCCGTAGCCTCCTCGGGTTACGCGCAGAACCTGCCTTCGGTACGCGGTTCCGTCGTCGACCCCACCGGCGCCACAGTCCCGGGCGCGACCGTGCGGCTCGAATCCCCCAACGGCGATCTCGTCACTCAAACCACCGTCGATTCCGCCGGAAACTTCCTTCTCCCCAACCTCCACGCCGGCGCCTTCTCTCTTGCGGTTCCCGCCTTCTCCGGCTTCGCCTCCCACACCCAGACACTGCGCCTCACCTCCGGCGTCACCACAGTAAAGATCACTCTCGACCCCGAGTCCATCAACCAGCAGATCACCGTCGGCGCCGAACAATCGCTCTCCACCGACCCCTCCGCCAACCGCGACACCGTCAGCGTCACCGGCAACGAACTAAAAAAACTCCCTGTCTTCGACCAGGACTACATCGCAACCCTCACCCCTTTCCTCGACGGCGCCGCCGGCTCATCCGGCGGGGTCACCCTCATCGTCGACGGCGTCGAGATGAAGAGTGTAGGCGTCTCCGCCTCGGCCATTCAGGAAGTCCGCATCAACAACGATCCTTACTCCGCCGAGTTCAACCGTCCCGGACGCGGGCGCATCGAGATCATCACCAAACCCGGCTCCCCCAACTTCCATGGCGAGGCCAACTTCATCGTTCGCGACTCAACCTTCAACGCGAAAAACTACTTTGCGCGTGTGCGCCCGCCCGAGTCTCGCCGCATCTACGAGGGTCATCTCTCCGGCCCCATCGGCCACGGCGGCCACACCAGCTTCATCACCTCGGCCTCCCACCGCGAGCAGGATACCGCCGCCGTCGTCAACGCCATAGGCCCCAACGGCATCATCAACGAAAACGTCTCCACCCCCAACCGCAACTCCCAGTACTCCCTGCGCGTCACCCACGACTTCTCCCCCAACCACCGGCTCTCCGTCGGCTATAACTTCGAAAACAACACCAGCACCAATGCAGGCGTCGGCGGCATCACACTTGCGGAAGCCGGCTACAACCTGAACTCCCGCGAAGACGACGTCATCTTCAACGACCGCATCATCGTCACCCCCAACCTCATCAACCAGCTTCAAATTACCTTCGAGAAGGACGAAGACGTCACCCGGAGCGTCACCAACGCGCAATCCATCCAGGTCAGCGGCTCGTTCATCGGCGGTGGCGCCCAGGCCGACACGGCCAAAACCGAGAACACGATTCACGTCAACGAAATCGTCACCTGGAGCCACGGCAAGCACTACATCCGTGCCGGAGTGCAACTCCCGCAGTTCAGCCGCCGCGCCGTCGACGACCGCACCAATCGTCTCGGCACCTTCAAATTTGCCTCCCTGGCCAACTACGCCGCCAATACGCCTTACGTCTTTACCGGCCAGCAGGGTCCCGGGCGCGCTCTGTATTGGATCAACGAATTCGGCTCCTTCATCCAGGACCAGATCAAACTCACTCCAAAGGTTCAACTCTCGCTGGGCCTTCGTTACGATTGGCAGACCTTCCTCGCCGACAACAACAATCTCGCGCCGCGAATCTCTCTCGCCTACGCACCGGACAAAGGCAAAACCATCCTTCGCATGGGAACCGGCGTCTTCTACGATCGAACCGGCGGCGACTTTCCCGTCATCGTCAAACTCCATGACGGCATCGTCCTTCACTCGGTGCAGATTCAAAACCCAGCCTTTCCCCTCCCCCCAGGCTCGAACTTCGGCAATCTTCCCACCAACCTGGCCCGGTTCGACCAGCACGTTCGCGCTCCCTACGCCTATCAATACAGCTTCGGCATAGAGCGTCAGCTGCATAAGACACTCACCCTCACCGCCGCCTATCGCGGTCAGGTTCAGGTCAAGAGCTTCCGCTCCCGCGATGCCAACGCGCCCATCCTCCCACCCAACCCCAGCCTCACCGCCAACTACCCGCGCCCCAATCTCAACTTCGGCCAGATCCAGCAGATCGAGTCCGGAGGCCGCAATCTCCTCAACGCGCTCGACCTCTCGTTTCGCAGTCAAGCCGGCCGTTGGTTTACCGGACAGGGTCAGTACACGCTCTCAAGCTTCAACAGCAACACCGGCGGCATCAACGCCTTCCCTCAGAACCAGTACAGGCCAAACGACGAGTGGGGCCGCGCCAATCAGGACCGCCTCCACCGCTTCAATCTGCTCGGCAACATCAATCCCGATCACTGGCTCTCGCTCGGCATCGGCGCCACGCTCTACTCCGGTCCACCCTACGACGAAACCACCGGCGACGACTACTTTCACACCGGCCTGGGCAACGCGCGTCCCGCAGGCGTCGCCCACAACGCCCTTAAGGCCGGCGGCACAGCCTCGCTCGATCTCCTCTACAACCACGACTTTCGCCTGACCAAAGAAAAAGGAGACAAAGCAAAGATCCTGTCAGCCGGCGTCTCCGCCTTCAACGCTCTCAACCACACCAACTTCACCAACTACATCGGAACCCTCAGTTCTTCTCGCTTTGGCCAACCCGCCGCCGCCCTCGCCGGCCGCCAACTCCAGTTCTCTGTGGGCTTCCAGTTCTAGCAGCACCTGCGATTGCACTTACCGTTGCCTGTCCTTGCCCTTGGCTGCCCCTGCGTCCATTGCTTTCCGCCACGAAGCCGTTGCTCTTGCTGTTGCTTCTGAGATAGAGCGGGGCTTTAGCCCCGCGTCTATACCAGCCGCGAAGCGGCCTACCGCTCTGCCGAAGGCATGAGCGAAGCCCGAAGGGCAAAGCGACTGATTATTGCCTTCGTTTTTGCCGTTGCATTATCGCCTTTGCTTTTGGCTTTGCATTTATTTTTTGCGTTTTCAGCCCAAAAATCGCATGTCAAGCCCTGGAAACGTCAAAACCCGGCAATCAAAATCGGAAAACCAAACAAACCAAATCCCTTACACGCCAAAAATAAATCCGCCAAACTTGGCATTTTAGTTTCCCTCAATTCGTTAAAATAGAAACAGTAAGAAAAAAGGAAAAGGCCCGGCCACCAAGCCGGGCCTTCGCATTTACCCGAAGACCTGCCCCGGAAGTCCGGACGCAGGTCTTTTCTTTCGAAGACTTTGCACACTTTCACGGGAGAGGGACCCATCATGCAAGACGCCACACCAACCACCAAACAGTACCAATGCCGCCACATCTTCACCGACGGCCATCGCTGCGGCAGCCCCTGCCTGCGCCAGGAAGAGCTCTGCTACTACCACCACACCACCCGAAAACCCGTCGCCGACCCGCAGCAACGTCGCGGCCGCCGCTCCACCTTCGACCTTCCCTTGCCGGAAGACCGTTCCGCCATCCAGCAATCCATCGGCGAAGTTCTCCGCCGCATCGCCTCCAACGACATCGACTCCCGCCGCGCCGGCCTCCTCCTCTACGGCCTCCAGATCGCCAGCCTCAACCTCCCCAAACCCGCGACCCACCGCAACGCCAAACCCGAGCCCGTCGAAATCGTCGAGGAGATCACCGCTCATCCCGAACTAGGTGTCCTCGCCCCACGCGCCGAACTAGGCCAAGCCACCGAACACAAAAGCCCCGTCACCCTCCTCCTGGAACAGATGATGACAGAACAAATGATGACGGAACGCACGATGCAAAGCGAGCAGAAGTCCGCCACTCCCGAACCCCAAGGCGAACCCAGCCCAGCCACCATCCTCAACATTCAGGCCGTCGCAGCTCCCGTAGCATGCGCAATCAAATCTTGGAGCGCACCTCTACGCAAGCTGCGCAACCACCCGGAAGTCTTCCTGCTCCTCCGCAACCGGCACGTCCCACCCGCCAGGCGGAACAATGCTCTGCTCCACCTCCTTCGGTCCCCAGCTATGCGGCTCATACGGATACACCGGAGTCCCAGCCTTCAGCACCGGATCGACAATCCGCCAGGCCTCTTCCACGTAATCCTGCCGCGCAAACAGCGTCGCATCCCCGGCCATGGCATCGCTCAAAACCCGCTCGTATGCCTCCATCTCTCCCGGACGCGGGTGCCGGCTCGCCACCAGCTCCACCGCCTCCCGATGCCCTTCGCTCGTCTGAGACGAGGCCGACACCGCCATCGCCACCGTCATCTCCGGGCTTATCCGGAAGCGCATGTAGTTCTGCAGCACCTTCCCCTCGATCATGTTCGTCATGGGCGGCTTGCGCAGCCGGCCTATCACCTCGGTGCAGGTCAAGGGAAGATTTTTTCCTGCCCGGATGTAAAACGGCACGCCGTCCCAGCGCCACGACTTGATCTCCAGCTGCAGCGCCGCAAACGTCTCCACCTTCGAGTCCTTCGCAACGCCCTTCTCATCGAGGTAGCCGATGAACTGTCCACGAACCAGGTTCTTCGCCTCGATCGCAGGAATAGCCTTCAGCACCTTCACCTTCTCGTCCCGCATCGACTCGCTGTCATGCCGCGCCGGGCACTCCATCGCCAGATTGCACATCACCTGAAAGATATGGTTCTGGATCACATCGCGAATCGCACCGGTCTGGTCATAGAAGCCCCCACGCCCCTGGATGCCGAAGTCCTCCGCCATCGTAATCTGCACACTCTCGATGTACTCACGGTTCCACAGCGGCTCCAGAAACGAGTTCGAAAAACGAAACGACACCATGTTATGGACCGGGCCCTTCGCCAGATAGTGATCGATCCGAAAGATTGAAGACTCAGGAAACGCCGACAGCAGAATCCGGTTCAGCTCCTGCGCAGAAGCCAGATCATGACCGAACGGCTTCTCCACGATCATCCGCGCAGCCTTCGCACAACCCGATAGCACCAGTTGCTCCACCACGGTCTCAAACATCGAGGGCGGAATCGCCAGATAATGCGCTGGCCTCACCGCCGATCCCAGAGCCTGCCGCATCGCAACAAACGTAGCCGGATCGGCATAGTCGCCATCAACGTAACGCAGCAACGAACTCAGCTTCTCCCAGGCCGCCGCATCCAGGCCACCATGCTGTTCCAGACTGTCCCTTGCCCGAGCCTTCAGCTGGTCAAGGTTCCACCCAGCCTTCGCCACGCCGATCACCGGAACATCCAGGGTGCCCCGCTTCACCATCGACTGCAGCGCCGGAAAAATCTTCTTATAGGCCAGATCGCCAGTCGCACCGAAGAACACCAGCGCATCGGAATGAGGTTGACTCACGCGTTTTCTCCCTTCGCTGAAAAACTACTTACCAACCGGCTTCTCCAAATGACCGCCAAACTCATACCGCATCGCCGACAGAAGCTTATTCGAGAAGTCAGCCTCACCGCGAGAGCTGAACCGCTCATACAGCGCCGTAGTCAACACCGGAGTTGGAACGCCCTCATCGATCCCGGCCTTGATCGTCCAGCGCCCTTCACCCGAATCCGAAACTCTACCGCCAAACTTCGACATCTCCGGATCTTCCATCAACGCAGCCGCAGTAAGGTCCAGCAGCCACGAAGCAATCACGCTCCCACGCCGCCAAACCTCAGTCACATCCGGCAGATTGAAGTCGTACTGGTAGTGCTCCGGATCGCGCAGCGGCGTAGTCTCGGCATCGATCTCAGCCGTATGCTTGCCGATGTTCGCAGCCTTCAACACGCCAAGCCCTTCGGCATAAGCCGCCATCATCCCGTACTCAATCCCGTTATGCACCATCTTGACGAAATGTCCGCCGCCGTTCCCGCCACAGTGCAGATACCCCTGCTCCGCGGTCCCCCCAACCTTCTCGCGCCCCGGAGTACGCGCAATATCTCCAATCCCGGGAGCGATCGTCTTGAAGATAGGGTCAAGATACTCCACCGCTGCATCCGGCCCACCGATCATCATGCAGTACCCGCGCTCCAACCCCCACACCCCCCCGCTGGTCCCCACATCCACATAATGAATTCCCTTCGAAGCAAGCTCCTTAGCGCGGCGAATATCGTCGATGTAGTACGAATTCCCACCATCGATCAAGATGTCGCCAGCTTCAAGATGCGGAGCAATCGCCTCAATCGTCTTCTCCACCACTCCCGCCGGAATCATCATCCAGACAGCCCGCGGCTTCGCCATCTTACTCACCATGTCCTGCAACGAAGAGGAGCCGGCGATCCCCTTCTCCTTCGCCATATCCGCAACCACCTTCGGCGACATGTCGAAGACAACGCACTCGTGACCATGCGCCACCAGCCGCCGAACCATGTTCGCCCCCATCCTGCCCAGGCCTACCATTCCAAGTTGCATACTCGCTCCTTCTCAATAGCTTGCTGGTTCCTTGATATTGAAAACGTCGGGGATTACTCGCGGCGCAGCACCTGCCCTTACTTATTCTTTCTATATCTCCGAATCAGATTCGTCGTCGAAGTATCGTGTGCCAGTGCAGGCTCCGTAGCGCTCTCCAATTCACCAATGATCTTTTGCGCCAGCACCTTGCCCAGTTCGACGCCCCACTGATCAAACGAGTCGATGCTCCAGATCGTACCCTGCGTGAAAACCGTGTGTTCATACAACGCAATCAGCTTACCCAGGACCTCAGGCGTCAACTTCTCAGCAAGAATCGTATTCGATGGCCGATTGCCCTCGAACACCCGATGAGGAACCAGCCAGTCCGGCGTGCCCTCCGCCTTCACCTGCTCCGCCGTCTTGCCAAACGCCAACGCTTCAGCCTGCGCGAAGACATTCGCCATCAGCATGTCGTGGTGCCGCCCCAACGGATTGAGCGTCTTATAAAACCCAATGAAGTCGCACGGTATCAATCGTGTCCCCTGATGAATCAACTGATAGAAGGAGTGCTGCCCATTTGTCCCCGGCTCACCCCAGTAGATTGGCCCAGTGTCAGTAGTGACACGCACCCCCTCCAGCGTGACGTGCTTGCCGTTGCTCTCCATCGTCAACTGCTGCAGATACGCCGGGAAGCGCTTCAAATACTGCTCATACGGCAGCACGGCCATTGTCTGCGCGTCGAAGAAGTCGGTATACCAGACCGTCAACAACCCCATCAACACCGGCAGGTTACTCGCGAAGGGAGCGGTACGGAAGTGTTCGTCCATCTGGTGAAATCCATCCAGCATCGCGCGAAAATTATCCGGGCCGATCGCCAGCATCGTCGACAGTCCAATCGCCGAATCCATCGAATAGCGTCCACCAACCCAGTCCCAGAACTCAAACATATTCGCTGTATCGATGCCAAACTTCGCTACCTCCTTAGCGTTGGTCGAGATCGCCACAAAATGCTTCGCAACGGCCTTCTCATCGCCCCCCAATCCGGCCAGCGCCCAGTCGCGTGCCGAGTGCGCGTTCGTCATTGTCTCCAGCGTGGTGAAGGTCTTCGACGCAACCAGAAACAGCGTCTCCTCCGCATTGAGATCCCGCACCGCCTCAGCAAAGTCAGACCCATCGACGTTCGAAACAAAACGGAACGTGATGTCCCGCTGGCTGTAGTACTTCAGCGCCTCATACGCCATCACCGGCCCAAGATCGGAGCCGCCAATGCCGATGTTGATGACATTGCGAATCCGTTTGCCGGTGTGTCCCTTCCACGCGCCGCTGCGAACGCGATCGGCGAAGGCAGCCATCTTCTCCAGCACAGCATGGACCCCGGGCACAACATCTTCGCCGTCGACAAAAATCGACTCGCCCTTCGGCGCACGCAACGCAACGTGCAGCACCGCCCGGTTCTCCGTGATGTTGATCTTTTCTCCGCTGAACATCGCATCGATACGCGCTCTCAGGCCGGACTCTTCCGCCAACTGAATCAGAAGCTTCAGCGTCTCGTCCGTAATGCGGTTCTTCGAATAGTCGAGCAGCACCCCTCCGGCCTCAACAGTGAACCGTTCGCCGCGCGCAGGATCATCCGCGAACAATTGTTTCAGCTGCTTTCCTTGAATCTGCTGGTAGTGCGCTTCCAGGGCCTTCCACGCTGGGCGCTCAGTGAGAGCTATCAACTTCGTCGTCATCTGCTTACTCCTTGTATCGCTTTTGCCCGCGGAAACAGACTACTACTCCTTCGATTACCTCTAATGTCATCGGGTTACAAAAAACGTCAGACGGTTAGCCTTCGTGTTTTACTCAAAGCTCAGCCTGTTGAAATCGAACGTAAGATAAATTCACCACGAATTGATGACCCGGAGCGTCAGCTTCTAGTCCGCAGCGCCTGCCATTAGATGCCAAGTTCAGTACGAATGGCGGCAGCAATTGTGTCGGCATGATGCCGCATTAACGGTTCAGACTCTGCCTCGATCATGACCCGCGCCAGCGCTTCCGTACCGGAGTAGCGGATTACGACCCGGCCAGAATCCGCGAGCTCTGCTTCGGCAGCACGAATCGCTGCAGCTACGCTGGGAATCCCTTCGAGCGGCTTCTTCTCCCTTACCTTTACGTTGACAATGACCTGCGGAAAAACCTTAAGATCGGCGACGAGCTCCGCCAACGATTTGCCGCTCCGGTGAACGATATCCAGCAGCAACAGAGCGGTCAGCAGACCATCCCCCGTCGTGCTCCGCCCCGTAAAGATGATGTGGCCGGACTGCTCGCCGCCCAAAGCAGCGCCGGTAGCAATCATCTGTTCCAGCACGTACTTGTCGCCGACGGCGGCCCGAAGCATCTGAATACCGCTACGTTTCAGCGCCGCCTCGAGCCCCATGTTCGACATCGTTGTAGCAACAACGGTCGAGTTGGTAAGGAGGCCTCGTTCCTGTAGGTCACGCCCAGCCAGCAGCAGAACGGCGTCACCGTTGACCACGCATCCGTTTTCGTCCGCAAATAAGGCACGATCCGCATCGCCGTCGAAGGTAATGCCCATCGAGGCGTGGCATTGCTTTACCTGGGCCGCAACGACCTCCGGGTGCAGCGCTCCGCAACCCTCGTTAATGTTGCGACCATCGGGACTGGCATGCGTGATGATAACTTCACCGCCAAGGTCCGCGAAGAGCTGTGGAGCGACAGAAGAGGCGGCTCCGTTCGCGCAGTCGATGACAATGCGGCGTCCATCAAGCGAAAGGCCTTGAACGGCAGCGAGCAGGAAACGAACGTATTCAGTGCGGTCGGCCTCATTGACTGCGGGCGGAACGGTCTGCTGCGGAACCGTTGTCAAACTGGCAAGTTGGCGGAATATCTCCTCTTCAATGGCAACTTCCACGGTGTCGGGAAGCTTGTAACCATCAGGACCGAATAACTTGATGCCGTTGTCCTGCCATGGATTATGCGATGCCGAGATGACGACGCCGGCGGCGAAATGGTGCGTATGAGTTAGAAAAGCAACAGCGGGTGTCGTGATGATACCCGCGCTCTCTACCGAGGCCCCTCCACCGGTAAGGCCGGCGGTGAGCGAAGCGGCGATCCAGCCGCTGGACTCGCGAGTATCCATGCCGAGCAAAATGCGTGGAGACGGTGTTGCGGCAGCAAGTGTGTGTGCGAGTGCAAGCCCAATTGCATAGACTGTAGGTGCATCCAGCGGCGGTTGCCCCGCGACGGCGCGGATGCCATCGGTCCCAAAGAGCTTCTTCATGAATTGTCGGTCTCCGTTACATTTACTTCGTTTGTCTTTGTGTGCGTCACTTCGGCTTCAAGTGTGCCATGGGCGAGGCGTGCGCGAATCGTCTGACCGGGTGCAGTCGCGGTAACAGAGCGTAACAGTTTGCCGTCTGCCGTATAAACAACAGCATAGCCACGAGACAACACAGCGAGAGGCGAGAGAGCCTCAAGCCCAGCAGAGGCCCGATTCAGGCGGGTCTGGCGTGTGCTGATGATCTGGATGGTAGTACGGTGCAGTCTTTGGTCTGCGCTCTGCAGGCGACGATGAATGGTGGCGATGCGAGCGGCGATGTCATGACGACGCAGGCGGTCGATGAGAAACGCAAGCCGCTGCGCGCGAACCCGCAAAGGACGCTGTGTTGAGGAATCGAGGCGGAGGCGTAATTCATCGAGTTGCTGGCCGCGGCGGTTAATGGCGTCGCGCAAGCGGACCATGACGGACTCCGGCGAGAGTCGGGCATAACTCTGTCGCGCACGCATTAGATGGAAGTGACCGGCACGCTGCACACGGGCGGCGAGTACCGCGATGCGGTCTTCAACGAGGTGCTGCGCAGCGGTTACCAACTCGGCGGCTGCAGATGGAGTCGCGGCGCGAAGGTCCGCGACAAAGTCCGAAATAGTGAAGTCCGTCTCATGACCGATAGCGGAGACGATAGGAAGTTCAGAGGCTGCGATCGCGCGGGCAAGCCCTTCGTCGTTGAAGCCTGCGAGGTCTTCCAACGACCCGCCACCACGGGCAAGGATGATGAGATCCACGAGGGGCCGGTTCGCATTGAACCAGCGAATGCCGGCAGCCACCGAGGCAGGACTGGACGTGCCCTGCATCGTCGCGGGATAGACAAGCAGGTTGAGCCGCGCATGTCTCCGCCGCACGACGGTGACGATGTCGCGAATGACCGCGCCGGCGGGCGAGGTAACGATACCTATGCACTTCGGGAAGGATGGCAGTGGACGTTTTCGTGCCGCATCGAAGAGCCCTTCGGCAAGCAAGCGAGTCTTGAGTTGCTCAAACGCAAGTTGAAGCGTCCCTGCACCGCGAGGCTCCATTGTCTCGGCGATCAGTTGAAGCTGGCCACGACTCTCGTAGATAGAGACCCGGCCTCGAACCAATATCGCGAGCCCGTCGGCGGGGCGGAAGCGCAGCAAGTTGGCCTGGCGGCGGAACAGGACCACGGGCAATTGAGCCTCGCCGTCCTTCAGCGTGAAGTAGATGTGGCCGGAGGGGGCAGGGCGGCAGTTGGAGATCTCACCCTCAACCCACAGGTCGGTGTAGTCAGTCTCGACGTGCTGGCGGATGTCGGTGACCAGCGCGCGAACGCTCCAGACGCGACGCTCGATCGTGACGGGAGAGCTCAGAGGCGGCTTACGCTTGCGAACGGAAGCTTCGGCTGACTGGCTGTCGAGCCCCGGAGCAACCTCACTGATAGTTGAAAAAAGCCCGGCCTGGCTTAGGGAATCAGAGCTCGAAAGAGGGGGAGGAGGCCTCTTGCCGGCGCGGAGTTTTCCCCGACTCGCTCGGAGGCTGGCCAGGGTCGGCGGCTTGTTGTCGCTCTCGGGCATACCGCCTGAGTCTAGCATCGTGACGCGGGATTTCGGAGCTAGCGGCGGAGGCGGCCAATCGCCCAGAGAAGGATGGTCAGCAGCACGCTGAGGAGAATGGAAGTCGCCAGGGGGAAGGAGACTGACCATCCACGCCCTTTCCAGTTGAAGTCACCGGGAAGACGGCCGAGAGGCAAATGAAGGCGGTTAAGCCCCAGGATTACGACGCCGACAATCACCAGGAGGAGACCGAGAAAAATAAGGATACGGCCGAGGTCAGGCATACTTCGCGATCCTGCTAGACGGTGGCCAGCAAAGCTGCTGCTTCGCGAAGAAGCTCTGAGGGCTGGCACGGCTTGGTGAGAACGCCCAGGGGGCGGGAGAGCTTGCTGGACTGCTCGCGAACACTCTTCAGGTTGGAGTAGAAGCCGGTAAGCACGAGGATGCGGCACGATGGCAGCTCGCGCGTCATATCCTCAACCAGAGACAGGCCGTCGCGGGCAGGCATCGTAACGTCGCAGAGGAGGAGGTGGGGCGCAAATTGGCGGGAACATTCGAGCGCTTCATCTGCGGAGTAGGCCGCTTTGGCGGCAAAGCCGTTCCTCTCGAATATGAGAGCTAGGGTGTCGGCAACCAGTCGATCATCATCGACTACCAGAACTCGTTGCATGGTTTCCCTCTCTCAAATTCGTTTTTGTGTGACTGAAACCGAATCCAGTTAAGTCTAGCTTAGGCTTGAAAACGCATCTTTGTCGAATGAAAATACGATGTTTCCATGGTAGATGACTTGACCCCGTTGATTCAGCAATGTTGCGGGGGCACTGCATTTACCCCGAGTAGCATTCGTGATTCTTGTTCATGCTGCGTGGTCTCTTCGATAGACGAAGCAGGCTTCGAAAGGTCGGCGCGCGCTCTGGTAAGGTTGAGAAAGATCGCAACTTCGAACGGATAAAGGACTTTTTGTGCACGTCGCAGCATTTATTGGCGGACTGTTCTGCATTCTGGGGGTGGCGCTCGACGCGTTTCAGACCATCATCCTGCCGCGCCGCCCGACCGGCCGCTTTCAGCTCACACGTGTCTTCCTCATCGCCAGTTGGGCGCCGTGGGTGGTGATGGCCGAGCGCGCCCGCAACACGAAGGTGCGCGAGCAGATCTACAGCATTTATGGACCGCTTTCGCTCCTGTTGCTTCTGCTGATGTGGGCGCTGCTGCTCATCTCCGGATTCGCGCTGTTCTATTTTTCCATACACTCTCCTCTCGGCGACACGATGATGCTGCATACCGGCAGCGCCTGGGCTCAGTTCGGCACCGACCTGTATGTCAGCGGAACAACATTGTTTACGCTTGGCTTGGGAGATGTTGTACCGCACAGCCGGTTGGCCCGGGCGTTCATCATCTTCGAGTCGGGCGTCGGACTCGGGTTCGTCGCGCTGGTCATCGGCTATCTTCCCGTTCTGTATCAGGCGTTTTCGCGCCGCGAGGTCAGCGTGGCACTGCTGGACTCGCGCGCCGGCTCGCCGCCGAACGCTGCCGAGTTGCTTCGGCGTCACTCCTTTGAGGGCGGACAGGAGGCCTTGACGGTGCTGCTCGAGGAGTGGGAGCGCTGGGCCGCGGAGATTCTCGAATCGCATATCTCCTACCCCATTCTCTGCTTCTATCGCTCGCAGCACGACACCCAGAGCTGGCTCTCGGCGCTGGTATCGATTCTGGACACGTGCGCGCTGCGGATCTCGGTGATCGAGGGCATGCCCTCCCGGCAGGCACAGTTGACCTTCGTGATGGCGCGGCATGCGTTGGTGGATATCGGTCAGGTCTTCGGTGTCCAGCAGCGCAAATCGTGGCAGCAGCAGGCACCGGTCGATCGGCTGCCATCGAAGGACTTCTACCACCTATGCGAGGCCCTTGGCGAAAACAAGTTGAGGCTGTGTGGCGACCCCGCCGCAGCGAAGCGCCTGGAGACGATCCGGGCACTCTATGAGCCGCATGCCCTGGCGCTCTCCGCCTATCTCCGGATGCCGCTGCCGGTCTGGGTCGCGCCCCCCAAGATGAACGATCAATGGAGCGTTCTGACGAAGCTGCGAACCGATGCCGAGTTGGCCCTGAAGGTACGGGAGGACCGTTCGGTCCCATTTGACGATGTGTAGACCTGTCCTCAACCGGATCACAACCGCCCCGGGTGGCCCATCAATCACGCACTTGCGGTGGGGATGTAAACGGTCTATCAGCCACTGAGCCGTTGCCCTTGCTGTTGGTTCTTAGATAAGCGGGGCATCAGCCCAGCGTCAAGCCAGCCGCAAACCGGCATACCGCTCTGCCCTGAGCGCAGTCGAAGGGCCGGAGTGAAGCCCGAAGGGGCGAAGCGACTGATTCTATTGCTGTTGTTTTTGCTTGTTTTTATTTTTCTTCGTTTTCCGCCCAAAAATCGCATGTCAAGTCCCAAAACCACCTAACTCCCTCAAACAGAAGGAAATAGAGGGTTGAAGTTTAGTTATCCTCAATCCGCTATAATTAAAACAGTAGAGAAAAACATGCAAGCCCCGCCGGGATACAACCACCCGCCGGGGCTAACTCATTTAGAAAGAATATTTTGGACGCAACCCATTTGTTATGAATATTTTACGGACAACGACCGCCCGTAAACCCATGAATACAAGGGATTTACACGCGGGCAATAGGGGGGAGGGGGTGCCCCGCAAAAAGGGGACCGTGCTGTGGCTGGGATGGAATCGAGGTGGAGAAGCGGATTTCTCCGCTGCGCTGCTCACAAGGGCGTGAGCCGCTTCGGTCGAAATGACGGTTTTGGGGTGGCTGAGGAGGCTGACTTATGCGACGGACGCAGATTGTCCGCCGCTTCGGTCGAAATAGCGGTTTTTGGGTGGTTTGGAGAAGAGCGACAAACTGGGATTGCTCAAACTGCGGGTAGTGGTCAAGTTTGAACGAACTTGACCACTACCAAACTGCGGTTGCTATTGACCGGCTGGGCCGGTGGGGGCTGGGTTCAGCTTCTGCGCGGCGAGCATTCCGGCGGGGCCTTTGGGGTCCTTGTCCTTGAGCTGCGCGTAGATTTTCTTGGCGAGGTCGGGTTTGCTCTGCGACTCGTAGAGCTCTGCCAGCTGAAGCTGCGCGAGGCCGGCCGGAACGGTGGTGGTCGGCTTGGCGGTGAGTTCGTTGTAGAGATCGATGGCCTGCGAATCGCGGTTGGTCTGACGGTAGAGCTGTGCGAGCGAGAGCTTGGCCAGGGCCGCGAGGTCGCCGTTCCAGCCGCTCGCGACCTGCTTCAGCGTGGTCTCCGCGGGACCATTCTGCCCTTCTTCCATGTAGGTCAGGCCGGCGAAGTAGAGGGCTGTCCTGCCGTCGGGGGTCAAACCGTACTTGTCGGCGACGCCGGTGAAGAGCGCGTTTGCGGCCTTGGCGCGCTCGGCGACCGATGGGAAGGTCTTGACACCGGGAGGCACCTGCTGGCCGGGCGCGGCGAGCGGGGTCTGGTAGGCCTGCATGGCTGCTCCGAAGGCAACAGATGCCTGTGAGGAACGGCTGGTATAGAGGAGCGCACCGCCTACCACGAGGAGGATGGCCGCCAGCACAACGGAGCTGGTGAGGATGACGGAGCGGCGGTTTTCGCTGGCCCATTCGAGGCCGTGAGTGGTGGTGTCGACGAACTGGTCGTGCTTGAGAGCTTTTTTGGTCTGCTGATCCACTGGTTTCTATTTCCTTTTATTTGCTCGCCGCGGTCGGTCCGCTTTGAGAGAGCGTGTTTGCGCGAAGTCACAACGCAGAACTTTAAGTCTACCAGTGCGGCGAACCATGTGCAGCTTTTTGCGCCTAAGGGCCTCGGAAAGGTAGAGGCATGAAGCGATAGATCGGACCTTCAGCCCTCGTAAGCCGGTATTGGGAATCTTATCCCAGGGCGATGCCCTGGGCTGGTATAAGACGCGCCGTTGGCGCTAGAGCAGTTTTCGAATGGGTGCAGAGGATCAAAGAACAAGCAACGGCAAAAGCAAAGACGAAATACGGGGGTTCTTCGCTGCGCTCAGAATGACAATCGTTTTTCTCGCTAAATAGCATTTAGAACACTGCGCTAGACATTTCAAGACAACGGCTTTTCCGCGGCCTCTTTGGTCTTCACTGGTTCGCCGACTATATCGGGTCCTAGTTCTACCTGGGTCCGGACCAGGGTATCGGCCACCATTCGGCCAAACAGCGCCTGGCCTTTGGGGTTGAGATGGGTGCGGTCCACTGGACTTTTCTTGTTCTCGGCCCGATCGTCCTCGTGTCCGGTGGCGTTGAACTCATCGGCCTGGGCCTGGGTCATTGCCTCCAGCAGCTTCACCGACATCGCATTAAGATCGATCACGGTTACATTCTCTTCCATGCCGACGCGGCGGGCTGCGGAGGAATAGTCTTTGAGATCCTGGACCAGCACGTTGTCCCTGTAGTTTCTTCGCGACAGCGACGTGACCACCACGGGCACCGCTCCGATGGCGCGCGCGTCGCGGATGTAGCGCCGGATATTCGCGGCAAAGGTGGTCTCCGGATCGGTCTCGCGCTCCGGCCCCTTGCCCTTCATGTCGTTGTGGCCGAACTGGATCAGGTAGTAGTCGCCGTGGTCGTCGAGCGCCTTCTTCCAGGCTCCTTCGTCGATGAAGCTTTTGGAGCTCCGGCCATTCAGGGCTTCGTTGACGCAGGTTACGTTCGGCGTCATGACGGCGCAGAATCCCTTGCCCCATCCGCCGCCGGCGTTGACGGTCGAATCGCCTACGAGAACGATTTTGACCGGGCCGCCTTCGATGATCTTCATCGCCTTCACGCCCTCGGGGGGCAGGGTTGCGGCCTCCGGGCTTACGTATCTGGCCAGCTCGGGCACGGCCTTGCCCATGTCGACGGCGACGATGCGGCCGAAGGCGTAGGAGCCCTTCCAATCGAGATGCGTCTTATCGAAGATGGTCTTTCCGTCGGTGTCCTTCTTGGTGATGGCCATGGTGTTGCCGGCTCTTTCGCCGATGCCGTCGAGATAGGCGATGCTGTCCTGGTGGAGGTCGATCACGGGCACCTTCATCTCGGCCGCTACGCGCTTCATGGTTTCGGCGTGCGCGGTGAGGTCCGAGTGAATCTTTCCGTCAGCCTCAAAGAATCTGCGGGTCAGGGGCGTGACCAGGACCGGCTTGATTCCGGCGGCGCGGGCCTCTTCCACGTATCGGCGCAGATTCGCCTCGTACTCCGGCATGGTGGTCTGCCGGGGAAGATGCTCCTTGCTCTCGAGGTCGTTGTGGCCGAACTGAATCAGCATGTAGTCGGGTTTGGTCTGGAGGCTTCGCTCCCATAGTCCCTGCTCGCGAAATGTTTTGGTGCTGGCGCCGCCCTTGGCCATATTCACGCAGCCCACCTGCGCGGTGAGGTTCGCGCAGAAGCCTCGCCCGTAGCCGGCGTTGTTGGTCTGGGTGGAGTCGCCGATGAGGTCGATCCGCACCTTTGTTCCGGCAGGCCGGACAGCTGCGGTGGCTGCGTCAAAGGCTCTTGGCGGATCGCCCTGCGCCAGTGCTCGCGACGCGCTCATCGCTGCCATGGACAAAACTACCGCGCCCACCCAGTTCTTCTTCGCAGATTTCGTCATCTTAATGTTCCTTCCATGTTTCTCGCGAAAATCTTACTGTAAATTGGCGGGAATATGGCTGGACCACTTCCGAGGTTGACAGTCCACTTGCGGAGGCGAAGACTTGGAAAGGAGAGATTTAACGCCCCTTATGAAGACAGTTATGACCGAGACCGCCATCATTGCGCCCCCTACTACCAATAAACACCTGATCCGCTGGGTGGAAAAGATGGCTGACCTGACCCAGCCGGATCGGATTCACTGGGTCGATGGGTCGCAGGCTGAGTACGACTTTCTCTGCGACCAGCTGGTGAAGGCCGGGACGTTTACGAAGTTGAACGAGAATCTGTGGCCGGGGTGCTTTCTGGCGCGGTCGTCTCCGAATGACGTTGCGCGGGTGGAGGACCGGACGTTTATCTGCTCGCTTGCGAAGGATACGGCCGGCCCTACGAATAACTGGGAGGATCCTTATGTGATGCGGAAGAAGCTGAAACAGCTCTTTCGCGGGGCGATGCGGGGGCGCACGATGTATGTGCTTCCGTATTCGATGGGCCCGATTGGCGGGCCGATGTCGCAGATTGGGGTGCAACTTACCGACTCGGCTTACGCGGTGGTGAATATGCGCATCATGGCGCGGATCGGGGCGCCGGTTTTTGCGGAGATTGATAAGGACGAGAAGCGGGTTGTTCCGTGTATGCATACGGTGGGCGCGCCGCTCGAGCCGGGGGAGCAGGATGTTCCGTGGCCGTGCAACGACGAGAAGTACATTGTGCATTTTCCGGAGACGCGCGAGATCTGGTCGTATGGAAGCGGCTATGGGGGGAATGCCCTGCTGGGCAAGAAGTGCTTCGCGCTGCGCATCGCGTCGAACATTGCGCGCGACGAGGGGTGGATGGCGGAGCATATGCTGATCGTCGGGGTTGAGTCGCCCGCGGATAAGGACGGCAAGACGGAGAAGACTTATGTTGCCGCGGCTTTTCCGAGCGCCTGCGGGAAGACGAACTTCGCCATGATGATTCCGCCTGCGGGGTTTGAGGGCTGGAAGGTTTGGACGGTGGGCGACGATATCGCGTGGATCAAGCCGGATGAGAACGGCCAGTTGCGGGCGATCAATCCGGAGGCTGGTTTTTTTGGGGTTGCGCCTGGGACCAGCGCGAAGACGAATCCGAATGCGATGGCGACGCTCGCGAAGAACACTATTTTTACGAATGTGGCGCTGACTCCTGAGGGCGGTGTGTGGTGGGAGGGGATGACCGATCGTGCGCCGGCGGAGCTGATCGATTGGCGAGGCAACAGGTGGACGCCAGCTATCGGCAAAGAGACCGGGGCCACGGCTGCGCATCCCAATGGACGCTTTACGGCACCGGCGCGGCAGTGTCCTACGATCGATCCGGACTGGGAGAATCCTAATGGCGTGCCGATCAGCGCGTTCATCTTTGGCGGACGGCGGCCGACGACGATGCCGCTGGTGTACCAGGCGTTCAACTGGTCGGCGGGCGTGTATATCGGGGCGACGATGGGGTCGGAGACGACGGCGGCTACGACGGGCGCCATTGGTAAGGTGCGGCGCGACCCTATGGCGATGCTGCCGTTCTGCGGGTACCACATGGGCGACTACTTCCGGCACTGGTTGAAGATGCAGCGGAACCTGTCGGCTACTCCGCGTGTGTTCCACGTCAACTGGTTCCGCAAGGGAGCGGATGGGAAGTTTTTGTGGCCGGGCTATAGCGAGAATATGCGGGTCTTGAAGTGGATTGTGGATCGGGTGCGCGGCCGGGCGATGGGCAAGGAGACTCCGATTGGCTGGACGCCGCACTTTGAGGACATCAACTGGAAGGGGCTGGACTTTCCTCGCGCTACCTTCGACGTGCTGCAGGAGGTGGATCGCAATCAGTGGAAGCAGGAGGTGATGGGGCATGAGGAGCTGTTTCTTCTGCTGCACGATCATCTTCCGCCGGAGATGATCTACGAGCGTGAGCTGCTTATTTGCAGGCTTTAGATCTAGCGGGGACAGGATTTTTTTCTGCGTGGTGATTTTGGCGTTTTTGGGGGTGGTTTTGGGAAATTGTGCGTGCAGAACGTGGTGTTTTGTGTGGTGAATACGTGCAAAATCGTGGTGAAAGTGTGGTGGGAGATGCCGTGCAAATGAGCTGCGAAAAAACATGCCACATTTTGAAGATTTATTTTTGGTCGGACCTGTCCAGACCCGGACCCGACTGGCACGATGGACAGAGCCTCAGGCGCCCCTAGGACTTTCCGCGCTTCGCTCGACCCCTTGCCGGTTTGGCTCGCTTCGTTGTCTTCGTTTCTGCCAGCTTCGCCTGGGTTGTTTTCGTTTGGGGTGTTTTCGTTTGTGCCGGCTTCGCCTCTATGGCTGATTGTTGGGGCACCTGCTGCTGAGCGCTTCTCAGGCTTCTGTCGGAGAGGGGCTCGAACGGCGAGCGCAACGCACCGGGCACGTTCAGTTGCTGCAGGACCTCGGCGCGTGTGAGATGCGCGCCTTCGGCATATTGTCCGGCTGCTTCCAGTACCACCGAGACGGCATCGATGACCTGTTTCAGGCCTCTCTCGGATGGGGGGTCCGGCCGATTTTTTGCGTCGCTCAAGGTCGCGCTTAAGCCCCAGATGCTCTTGTCGACCGCGGCATAGAACGGGTTGCAACGGCGGCGATCCTTGCTCAGTTGGTCGTTGGCGTCACTCCAGGTGACAGCGACCAGATCCTCGTCGTAGGTGGTTGAAATCTGAGGATCATTGGCGATGCCAAGTTCTTCGCAAAATACCCCGAGCGTTACCGAACAGTTGCCCCTGATGTCCGTGTTCTTCAGGAAGAGTTCACTGCTGTTCCAACTGTAGCGAATGAAATATTGCAGCGTCGTTGAGTTGGTGATGGCGGTCACGGTCCTGTCAGGGTTTCGCACGGTCACCGGGGTGTTGAGATTGATGCTTCCCCAATTGCCGACACTCGGCGTGGAGATGTTGTTGCCATCGATCTGCCAGGCAAAGCCGGCATTGAGCAGGCCGGTGCAATGAGCGTAGAAGTGCGCCTCGACGATACTGCGGGTCTCGAGGAAGTCGTAAGGTTTTTCCGGGCAGAATAGCCCCGGTCTAATCGGGAAGGAGTGCGGCTTTGGATCCGGCACCGGGATCTGTGTGACCTGACCGCCAGAATCGATCGAGACGGTGCGCCGCGGCAGGTCATACAACGGGAAGATATTGTCGACCGCCACAAAGGTCTGCTTGGCGGGGTCTACATGGGCGTTGATCAGCTTGATGAAGGTGTCGAAGGCTGAGCTGGCGGGCTTGCCGGTCAACCGATGGTAGGTCTCGGCCAGGGTGTCGCCTCCGGCTCGAATGACGGCTTTAAGATCGAAGCCCAGTTGATGGACGAGGTAGTTGATGAACAGAATGCCGCAACCGAAGGTTACGAAGTTCTGGTCCGTGGGATCTGTTTTGCTGACAAAGTCTGGCCTGCCGCCGTTGAGCCATTGATTGACCCGGGGGCCCTGACCTGTGGGGTAGTACCCGTACGGATGCAGCAGAGCCCCGCTTATGCCGGAGAGTGCCTCTCCGTTGCTGTATCCCGCGTTCCATCCATATCCGGTGAACCCCATCAGGATTTCTACTAGCTCGGCCACAAAGACGCGTTGAGGAAATTCGATCACCGCGCGCGCGTAGTTTGGTCCGGGGACGGCGGGAGGATCGGTAACAAAGGTTGGAGGGGGAGGCGGAGGAGGAGTAAATGCCCTGCCGATGATGATGCGGCTGGACTCCTCAGTCTCATAGCCGTGATTTTGCCCATTCCAGGTTCGGGCTGGATCATCCTTCAGAACATTGACCCAGACACCGTGGTCGATGGTCTTGTCGTACTGGAACTCGGTGCTGAAAAGATCCTGCAGGGTGTCTAAATCCGACTCGCATATGTAGCCGATGGCAGTTGCCTGATTGCGCGCGACCACATCGTCTTCGCAAGTGATGAGGAAATTTTTTGTGGAAGCGACGATCTCGTATCCAGCGAACGTGCCGGCCATGTCTCACCTCGTGTAGGTCAATTGCGGGGGCCTTTGCCGGACTGCGGCGAAACGTCAATCAATGCAAATCAGGATCTGCGAACGTTGCCGGAAATATAGCCCCGATTCGAACGTGCAGGCAAGAACAAAGCGAAGTGTGCGAAGGTGTGCTTTGACAGGCTAAAAAAAATTATTGTCGAGCGAAACATTTGCTTGAGCGTCTGTCTGGATAGAAGGGGCTTATGGCGTCGGTCGAGGGCTGCAGCTTGGCGTTGTCTTCCATGGAGAGTGCGCGGTCGGAGATCGATCTCGCGGCTCTGGTGGCGACTTACTCTTCGTTGCTGTTTCGTGTGGCTCATTCGGTTTTGCGGAGCCGCGCGGAGGCCGAGGACGTGGTTCAGGATGTCTTTGTCCGGGTTCTGGAACATCGCCGGTCGCTGACCGCGATACGGGATATGCGGGTGTGGCTGGTTCGCGTTGCATGGAATCTTGCGATCGATCGCAGACGGCGCATACGGCCGGAGCAGTTTGATGAGGGCTTTGCCGAGAGCCTGGTGGGGAGAGACCAGCCGGCGGATGAGGCGTTGGACGAGGCGCGGCGCCTGAGGTCGGTTCTGCGCGAGATGGAGAGACTGCCCGGGGCGGAGCGCGATGTTCTGCTGCTCTCTGTGGTTGAAGAGTTGGGGACAGCGGAGATGGCGGAGGTTCTGGGACGAAGCGAGTCGGCGGTTCGAGCCTTGCTGTTTCGCGCGCGGACGCGGCTGCGGGAGCGGCTGGAAGAAGGAGAGGGTTGGGGATGAAGAATGCTGGGATGAAAAATGCGGGGATCAAATATCCCGGGGAAGCGATCGAGAAGGTGCTGGCGGGTTTGCGGGACGCCGATGCTCCGGCTGGAATGGAGCGGCGGATTCTGGATGGGCTGGAGGAGCGGGCGGCGGCTCGGTCTCG
>Ga0210410_10001386_pt1 | contig 22989 bp, 18 predicted proteins | sample IncBWC4MmetaG_FD_161058 | JGI IMG/M metagenome (GOLD analysis project Ga0210410, IMG submission 161058) | Forest soil microbial communities from Barre Woods Harvard Forest LTER site, Petersham, Massachusetts, United States - Inc-BW-C-4-M | ecosystem: Environmental > Terrestrial > Soil >... | reverse complement strand
CGTATCGCCATAGTCCACACCCACCGTGTCCTGGAGGAGCGGACCGAAGCCTTCGCGCCAAAAGGCGTCGTTCATCAGGGAAAGGGCCCCGGCAGTGAGGCCGTGGAAGCTGCTTCGGGCGTAAACAATTCCAGCGCGGCCAGTCGAGGCGCGCGCGAATTTGATCGCCGCCTCCACTCCTTCGCTGCCGCTGCTGCCAAAATAAACTTTCTCTAATCCGCCGCCTGCAAGCTGGCACAAACGCTTGGCGAGTTCACCGGCGATCTCCGGCACGTGGCTTTGCAGCATGGCGGGACCGCGCTTGTCCAACTCGTCCTTGAGCGCCTGCACTATATAAGGATGGTTGTGGCCGGTGTTGTGGACGCAATAGCCGGAAAGAAAGTCCAGGATGCGCCGCCCGTCTTTAGTAAAGAGTTCGCTGCCGGCGCAACGCTCGTAGCGAACGTTCATGTCCAGGATGTTCAGCAGCGCAACCCACTGCGGATTTACATACTCTTCGTAAGAACTGCTCAGTGAACGGGCCGGAGAAACCTTGGAAGCCTGAGTTGCCATGGGGTTATAGATGCTCCTCTTTCCATTGGAGATGCCTTTTTGCCGCAGGGTCTGCGCAAAGATTGTGCCCCGCGGCCCGAATTGGATGGGTGCAGGCAGAGGCCGCGGTTGAGGATAGGACGCAAGAAAACTGGCATACGTTACACTTATGTTGTTTAGCATTTCTATTAATTTGACTCATTGAGGCGGGTCGCTCATGCTAGTACTTCCGTGGGCGATGGCCTTGTTGCCTGCTGTATTGCTGTAATTGTGTCTTGCGGCCAGCCCCATGGCCGCATCTGTTTTTGGCGGCTGGGTAAGATTCAGGGGAGGGATTTGGAAGTGTCCGATAGCTCGTTGAAACCCCGCAGTAGCGTTCTTACCGATGGCGCGCACCGCGCTCCTGCGCGTGCGATGCTGCGCGCCGCCGGGCTGCAGGATGAAGACTTCACCAAGCCGCTCATTGGCATCGCCAACACCTGGATTGAAATCGGCCCGTGCAATTACCATCTTCGAGAGCTGGCCGTGCATGTCCGCGATGGAATCCGTGCCGCCGGTGGCACGCCGCTGGAATTTAATACCGTCTCCATTTCCGATGGCATCACGATGGGCACGGAAGGAATGCGCGCTTCGCTAATCAGCCGCGAAGTGATTGCCGATTCGATTGAACTCGTCACGCGCGGAAATCTGCTGGATGGACTGATTGTTCTGGTCGGCTGCGACAAAACCATTCCGGGCGGTGCGATGGCACTAGCCCGACTGAATATCCCGGGATTGATTCTTTACGGCGGCTCGATCGCACCCGGCCAATACGAAGGCCACGCCGTGACGATTCAAGATGTGTTTGAAGCCGTTGGCGCGCATGCCCGCGGGAAAATGACCGACGCGCAGCTTAAAGAGCTCGAATGCGCGGCTTGCCCCGGCGCGGGAGCTTGCGGCGGGCAATTCACCGCCAACACGATGGCGCTGGTGTGCGAGTTTCTGGGCATTGCACCGATGGGAATTTCGAGCGTGCCGGCCACGGACGCTGGCAAAGCCCATGCCGGAGAACTTGCCGGAAAACTGGTGATCGACCTGCTGCGCAAAAACATTACGCCTTCGCAAATCATCACCAAGATCTCGATTGAAAATGCGATCGCGGGCGTTGCCGCCACGGGCGGTTCCACAAACGCGGTCTTGCATCTGCTGGCCATCGCCCGGGAAGCCGGGCTGCCGCTTTCAATCGACGATTTTGACCGCATCAGCTCGCGGACGCCGATTCTGGCCGATCTCAAACCAGGAGGACGTTTTGTCGCAACCGACCTTTATGCAGCAGGCGGCACTCCGCTCATCGCAAAGCGCATGCTTGAAGCCGGCCTGCTGCAGGGAAATTCCATCACCGTCACCGGAAAAACGCTTGCCGAAGAAGCCGCAAACGCTAAAGAAACGCCGGGACAGCAAGTTGTGCGAGGCAAGAGCAACCCAATCAAGGAAACGGGCGGCCTAGTGATTCTCAAGGGGAACCTGGCGCCGGAAGGCTGCGTAGTTAAAGTTGCCGGGCACAAGACGCTGAATTTCAGCGGGCCGGCGCGCGTGTTTGATAGCGAAGAGGCCGCTTTTGCCGCGGTGGACAAAGGAAAGATCAAGGCTGGCGACGTGGTGGTGATTCGCTACGAAGGTCCGCGCGGCGGACCGGGGATGCGCGAAATGCTGGCCGTCACCGCCGCGATTGTCGGCGCGGGGCTTGGCGATGATGTCGCTCTGCTTACAGACGGACGCTTTTCCGGCGCCACGCACGGGCTGATGGCCGGGCACGTCGCTCCTGAGGCGGCGAACGGCGGCCCCATCGCCGCGATTCGCGATGGCGACAGGATCACATTTGATTTGCCCAAGCGCACGCTGAGCGTGGACCTAACCGACGTCGAAATCCAGAAGCGCATGGCCAACTGGAAGCCGCCGAAGCCGCGCTACACGCACGGCGTGTTCGCCAAATACGCGGCGCTGGTTTCCTCTTCTTCGCTCGGCGCGATCACCACGGTGCCGGCAAGTTTTGCATCGGACAACGCTCCGATTTCCTCGGGGAGAACTCTATGAAGCTGACGGGTGCGGAAATACTCTGCGAAACGCTCACGCGCTTGGGCGTGAAACATATTTTTGGCTATCCGGGCGGCGCGATCCTTCCCGTTTACGACGCGCTTGGCAAATCCAAGCTGCACCACATCCTGGTGCGCCACGAGCAGGGCGCCACGCACATGGCCGATGGCTATGCGCGCGCCACTGGCGGCGTTGGCGTGGCGATGGCGACTTCCGGCCCCGGCGCCACCAACATGGTCACAGGAATTGCCACGGCGATGCTCGATTCTTCGCCCGTCGTCTGCATTACCGGGCAGGTCAGCAGCAAACTGCTGGGCACCGACGCGTTTCAGGAAGTGGACATCACCGGCATCACCATGCCGATTACTAAGCACAATGTGGTGATCTCCAAGGTGGAAGATATCGCGCGCACGGTGCGCGAGGCGTTCATCATTGCCAACTCGGGCCGGCCTGGGCCGGTGCTGGTGGACATCACCAAGGACGCGCAGCAGGCCACCGCCGAATTTGACTGGGAAGCGAGCGCGCCGAAATTGCCCGTGAAGCGGCAACGCAACAATCATGATCAGGAAGAATTCGATCGCGCCGTCGAACTGCTGAATTCCGCAAAGCGTCCCGTGATTCTTGCCGGCCGCGGCATCATACTTTCCGGCGCGATGCGCGCGTTTGAACAATTCGTCCACACCAGCAATATTCCCGTCGCCATGACGCTGCTCGGAATCGGCTGCTTCCCTGCCAGCGATCCGCTGAATCTCGGCATGATGGGCATGCACGGCGAGGCGTGGGTCAACAACGCGATTCAGGAAGCGGATTTGCTCATCGCGGTCGGAATGCGATTCGATGATCGCGTAACCGGCGACCTGCGGGTCTATGCGCGCAACGCGAAGAAGATTCACATTGAAGTGGATCGCGCCGAGATCAACAAGAACGTGAAGGTGGATGCGGCGATCATTGGTGACGCGGGCGAAACTCTTGCGGCACTATTGCCCCACATTCACGAGCGTGATCACAGCGCCTGGATGACTCATATCACGAGCTCGAAGGGTGATTCGGCGGTCCGTGACATTCAATCCCTGCCGGACAGCGGGCATCTCTACGCAGCGCACGTCATCAATGATCTTTGGAAAGTCACGCAGGGCAACTCCATCGTGGTCACCGACGTCGGCCAACACCAGATGTGGGAAGCGCAGTATTACCACCACAACGCGCCTCGCACGCTGATTACTTCCGGCGGACTCGGCACGATGGGCTTCGCTCTTCCCGCCGCGATAGGCGCGAAGATGGCGCGGCCGGATGCGGAGGTCTGGGTGGTTGTCGGCGACGGCGGCTTCCAAATGACGATGTGCGAACTGGCCACCATCGTTCAGGAAAAGATCAACATCAAGATCGCCATCATCAACAACGGGTATCTCGGGATGGTGAGGCAGTGGCAGGAATTCTTTTACGACAAGCGCTATGTCGCGACGCCGCTGGTTGCGCCAAACTTTGCCGCTCTGGCAAACTCGTTTGGGATCCGCGGCGAATGCGTGACCGCGCGTAAAGACGTGATACCGACGATTGAATCGGCGCGCAAATCGGAGCAGACCGTGCTGATCGATTTCCGCGTGGAGCAGGAAGATTCGGTCTACCCCATGGTGGCCGCCGGCGCGGCCCTGAACGACATGATTCGCCGGCCAAATAATCCGTTGGTCGAAACAGCGACGGAGCCGTAGCCCCCGCCTGGGAGAAATTGAGGAACACATGCAGACTATCGTTGCTTATGTGCAGAACAAGCCTGGCGTGCTGAACCGCGTGGCGTCGTTGACGCGGCGGCTGGCGATCAACATTGATTCGCTCACCGTGGGCCCGACGGAAAATGTTGAGATTGCGCGCATGACCATCTGCGCGCACACCGACGAGCGCGGCGCACTGCGCCTGGAGGCCAGCCTCGAAAAGCTGGTGGATGTGCTGCTGGCTGAAAATATTTCGGATCGGCCGATGCTGGAGCGCGACTTGGCGCTGATCAAGGTTGCCGCCGATCAACAGAACCGTCCGCACCTGATGGAACTCATCAAGGTGTTTCGCGGGCGCGTGGTGGACGTCGCGCCGGAATCGCTGATCGTGGAGGTTTCGGGCACAGTAGACAAGATTGACGGGCTGCTGGAAGTGCTTCGGCCGTTCGGCGTGCTCGAAATGGCGCGTACGGGACGAATCGCGATGACTCGTGGGAACGATCTGCTGCGTCCCCCGGCGGAGACGCCGGCTCCGGAAGCCACGGCGAAATAGTTTGGCCTTTGTAGCGGTCGCCCGCCCCAGACGGGCGCATTAAGTGGCACAGCCATTCCTGCCTGTGCTCTTGGGTTTTCTTTAGGAGGCCGGGGCTTCAGCCCCGGCGTAAAGCCCCTTGCAGGAATGGGCTTTAGCCCCTGAAGAAAGCTTCAGTTTTTCCGGCCGCACGGCGGCCAAAACGAAAGGAACGAAATGGCAAACCTGTATTACGACAAAGACGCGGACCTCGCATTGATACAAAACAAGAAGGTCGCGATCATCGGCTACGGCTCGCAGGGACACGCGCACGCGCTCAATCTTCGCGACTCCGGTGTATCCGTGATGGTTGGATTGCCCGAAGGCAGCGCCTCTCGTGCGAAAGCCGAGAAAGACGGCCTGACCGTGAAGACTCCCGCGGAAGCCGCTGCGTGGGCCGATGTGATCATGATTCTTGCACCCGACACACGCCAGCCGAAGCTTTACAAGGAAGCGATTGAACCGCACCTGACGCCGGGCAAGACGCTGATGTTCGCGCACGGCTTCAACATTCGCTTTGGCGCCATCAAGCCGCCGAAGACCGTGGACGTCACCATGATCGCTCCGAAAGCGCCGGGGCATCGCGTCCGTGAAGTGTTTGTGGAAGGCGGAGGCACACCCGCGCTGATCGCCGTAGAGCAGGATGCGACCGGCCATGCGAAGGCGCAGGCGCTGGCGTATGCAAAGGGACTTGGCACTACGCGCGCCGGCGTTCTCGAAACTACTTTCACCGAGGAAACGGAGACCGACCTTTTCGGCGAGCAGGCCGTTTTGTGCGGCGGCGTCAGCGAACTGATCAAGGCGGGGTTTGAAACACTCGTGGAAGCGGGCTATCAGCCGGAAGTGGCCTACTTCGAGTGCCTGCACGAGTTGAAGCTGATTGTGGACCTGATTTATCGCGGCGGGCTCAGCTACATGCGCTATTCCGTCAGCGACACTGCCGAGCAGGGCGATTATCACGCGGGCAGGCGCATCGTCACCCAGCAGACACGCGAGGAGATGAAGAAGCTTCTCGCCGGCATCCGCGACGGCAGCTTCGCCAAAGCCTGGATCGAAGAAAACGAAAAGGGCTGCCCGAATTTCCTGGCCCGCCGCAAGGCCGAACAGCAGCAACAGATCGAGCAGATCGGCCTGAAGCTGCGCGCAATGATGCCGTTCCTCAACCCCGTCGTGGCCCCCGGCCTGAACGAATCCGCCGCCACCGCCAAGAAATAGGTTCCCGCGAGGAGACAATTCTTGGCTCTGTAGCTCGGGCCTTTGAGGCCCGAGGGTTTTCTTAACCACAGCACAATTTTGCTGGCACCGTGAAAACCCTCCCCTCAAAGGGGTGAGCTACAGGATTTATTGTCTGTTACGCATTCCTGGCGGCTGCCGCCGTTCACAAAATCCAATTTTCGGTTATGATTTCGCCCGTGACCCGAAATCTCCGCTGTCTCCTCAGCTTGGCTCTTCTCATCGGCTCAGGCTTTTTTGTACCGGTTCTGACGGCCCAAACTACCGCCATAGCGGCGAAATCCATTGCGCCTGGCCCTAAACCCGCCAACGTCGCTTCTAAATGGAAACAGTTGGTCGGTATTTACAAATGCGACGAAGAGCAAGTCGTGATTCTTGAACGAACCCAAAGTTTATTCTGGCGGCTTTCACATAGCGCAGAACTGCCCACCGACGGAGCTGCTGATATTCCGATTCATTTGGACTCGATAGGTTCGTATGCGCTGATGCGTAGCGGGCTGGACGACATAGCTATTTCCACACACGAAGATAACAGCGGGAAAGTGACGGCACTCAGTGTGGGTGGCAAGACTTGTATCCGCACCGATGCAGGATCCGACCCTGCGCAGTTCTACCATGTCACTCCTGCGGAACCCGTTTCGGAACTTCGCGAGAAGGCGCTGAAGCTGTCGCCACCTGCGGAGGCTGGGCCATTCCGCAAACCCGATCTGGTTGAACTTGTAACGCTTGATCCAGCGATTCACCAGGATGTCCGCTACGCCAACTCCAACAATTTTCTGAGCACGCCGATTTACACGCAAGCTCGCGCGTTCATGCAGCGGCCTGCTGCGCAGGCGTTGCTTCGCGTGCTGTACAAGTTGCGGCCGCTTGGCTACGGGTTATTGATTCACGACGCTTACCGGCCGTGGTATGTGACGAAGATATTCTGGGACGCGACGCCGCCGGAGGGGAAAATCTTTGTGGCCGATCCGCAGAAGGGATCCAAACACAATCGCGGGTGCGCCGTGGACCTGACGCTTTATGACCTCTCGACTGGGCAGCCCATCGAAATGCCCGGGCTGTACGACGAAATGTCTCCCCGCTCGTTTCCCAATTTTCCCGGAGGCACTTCGCTGCAGCGCTGGCATCGGGATTTGCTGCGACGTGCCATGGAATCCGAAGGTTTTACGGTGAACGAAGACGAATGGTGGCATTTCGATTACAAGGATTGGAAGCAGTACGGCATCCTGAATGTGCCGTTTGAGAAGATAGCTGTCGGCGGGCAGCCGGCGGCTGCCAGTCATTAGCCCTAAGCCATGAGCCGTAAGCTTGAGAGAGGGATTATCTTGCGAATTGTCGGATCCCGAATCGTGCCCGCGGTGCTATTCCTAGCCGTTTGCGGTGCAGCCGCTGGGGCGCAAGCTCCCGATTCGCTCGAGGCGCGCATTCAGAAAGTGATGGCACGGCCGGAGTTTGCGCGCTCGAATTTCGGCATTGAATTTTATGATCTCGAAACCGGCAAGGTCGTCTACGCCTTGAATGCCGACAAACTTTTCGTTCCTGCTTCCACCACCAAGCTCCTCACCGAAGGCGCAGTCCTCGCGAAACTCGGCCCCGATTATCGCTTTCACACCTGCATTTATCGCACCGGGCCCATCGACAAGCACGGGAAGCTGAAAGGCAATCTCATCCTCGTCGCCAGCGGCGATCCAAACCTCTCGAATCGCGTTCAGCCCGATGGCACGCTCGCGTTCGTCGATGAAGATCACTCTTACAACGGTCCCGCGCTTCCGGGCGATCCGCTCACGGTCCTGAAGGATTTTGCCGCGCAAGTTGCCGCGAAAGGCATTCGCAAAATCGAAGGGCAGGTTTACGTGGACGCGAGCCTGATGCCGGACGACAAACACGAGGGCGGTACCGGCGTCACGATGTCTTCCATAATCGTGAACGACAACATACTCGACCTCACCGCTAAGCCGGGAGAAAAAGTGGGCGACCCGGTGGCGCTCGGCGTCTCTCCGCAAACTTCTTATTTTCATTTTCTCAATGCGCTCACTACCGGCCCGGCGAACTCCAAGTTGCTGTTTGACGCCACCGATCCTGCCGCACGGCCCGATGATTCCTGGGAGATCACGCTCTCCGGAAATGTTCCGCAGGGCAGCGGGATGCATACGTTTGCCTACCAGATCCCCTCGCCCACACAATTTGCGATGGCCGCGCTGCGGGAAGCGCTGCAAGCCAAAGGAATCGAAATCAAGCCAAAGAAATCCGACGGGCTCATCAAGGATTTCTCGTCATTTCAGCGTTTTTACACTTCGGAATATCAGGTGGCCGAGCACGTCTCTCCACCGCTGAGCGAGGATATCAAAATCACGCTGAAGGTCAGCCAGAATCTGCATGCAGGCATGGGACCCTATTATCTGGGCCTCTTCGTCGCGAATAACGCGAAAGAACCGCTTTCCGCCGGCTTCAAGATCGAACACGCATTTTTGACGGACGCGAAGCTGGATATCTCCGGCGCGTCGCAAGGCGACGGCGAAGGCGGCGACTGGGCCGACCTATTCAGCCCCGATTTCATGTGCCACTATCTGGCGTACTGGAAAACCCGGCCGGACTTTCCCATTTTCTTCAATGGGCTGCCGATTCTTGGAAAAGACGGGACGCTGGCGAAAATCCAAAAGGACAATCCGGGGGCGGGCCACGTCTTCGCAAAAACGGGAACATACGCCGCCGAAGACAAACTCAATTCGCGCTTGATGCTCAACGGTAAAGGGCTGGCGGGGTACGTGCAGACGAAATCGGGCAAGACGTTGGCCTTTGCCGCTTATGTGAATCACACCTCCATCCCGGAGGAACCGGAGAGCGCGCAAAAGGTCGGCGGTCAGGCGCTGGGGGAAATCGCTGCAGCCGCGTACGATGCGTTGCTGCCTTGAGAAGTGCCGGAGGTACACGCCCGACACGCCGAAACTCTTTGAAAAATTGCAGGGGGGCGGAATGTTCCGCGGCTCGCAGGAATGAGTGGGGGTAAGAATCAGTGGTTGGTGAAATTGGATGCGTAAAAGCGGACGCTTCGCCTCCGCACTCCAAAGTGAGGCCACCCGAAGGTGGCCGCTACGCGAGCCTAGCCTAGTTTGGTTTTGCCCATTTCGGCTACGCGGCGTTCGTAGATCATTTCGCAGGCGCCCTTGCTGTTGTGGAAGCGAAACACGATTTTGTGGCCTGCTTCCCTCTTTGCGCGCGACTTCAGGACCGTGCCGTTCAGTTCGACCCAGTTGCCGATGACCAAGTATTCGCCTTCGCGGCCTTGCAGCTCGAACTTTCCGTCGCTCTTTAACGAGAGCGGCGGCGCCGTGCAGGGTACGGTCCTCCCGCCCACGCGGGCTTCGGAGCAGACATACTGCCCGGCGACGTCGTCGCTTTGCGCGCGGCTTTTGGGCGCGCAGGCCAGGACCAGCAAACCTATCCCAGCGGCCATCAGAAACTTCTTTGCAGCCTGTCTTGAGACTTGCATACCCCGGGCCCCTCCCACTCGCACTCGGCTTACTCAATTCACTTGCTCAGCGGAAACAATTAGATGTGCAAGTCGCTCGCCAGGAGTACTATACCGCAGCGCATTGATACCAAATGACTTAACGAGACTGCGCCGGTCTTCCCGTTTCGAGAGTAGGAACGCCTGTTCACATTCCGCACACAGCAGCGGAATTTTTTTGCCGTACTCCCCCAGGCGTACCGGTTGCGGAGAGTACTGCCCTATGTATTTAACAGTATTTTATTCGACTGGTAACTCGGGGATGGCGGCTCCGTCCTTCCGTGGGTCGGAGGCCCCAAAGTTGACACCCTTCGAGAAGTCGCGCAGGACCACTTGCCCTCCGCCCATGGCAGAGGAGAAAGCCCCCATCAGTTCGATTTTGTGGCCTTTCGCCGTCAGTTCGTCGCGCACCTTCTGAGAGAAACGGTTTTCCATCTGAACGTCGCAGCCGCCGAACGTGCGCTTCGTGAACCGCGCCGCCTCCAGCGCTGACTGGATGTTCATCTTGAAATCGACCATGTTGGCGATGAATTGCGCGTGCGCCTGAGGCTGGTTCCACCCGCCCATGATCCCAAAGGCCACTCGCGTATCGCCCTTTTGCGCGAATGCCGGAATGATCGTGTGCAGCGGACGCTTGTGCCCGGCGAGCAGATTGGGCGAATCGGGGTCCAGGGTGAAAAGCGCACCACGGTTGTGCAGAACAAAGCCGGTTTCCGGTGCGACGATCCCCGAGCCGAATAGATCGAAGTTGCTTTGAATGAGGGAAACCATGTTTCCGTCGCGGTCCACCACGGTCAGGAACGTCGTGTCGTTTCCCACGCGGGCGTCGGCGCCTGGATCGCAATTGGCGTGGCCCGGGTCGATGAGTTTCGCGCGTGCGGCGGCGTGTTCTTTCGAAAGAAGGGTTGCCACCGGCAGTTTCTGGCCGCGCGGGTCGCCGATATATTTTTTCAAATCGGCATACGCGAGTTTCTTGGCTTCAATCATTGCGTGAAGGGCGTTTGTGGAGCCGTAGCCGTAGTCCTTCTGCTGGCCCAGCGGAAACGTCTCCATGATGTTGAGCATTTCGAGAGCGGCGAGTCCCTGGCCGTTTGGCGGCAGTTCGTAGACGGTCCAGTCACGGTAGATGGTCGAGATCGGCTCGACCCATTCGCTGGAATATTCCGCCAGATCCTGCGGCGTCATTACGCCGCCGTGGCGCTGGACCGTTTCCAGAATCTTCTTCGAGATTTCTCCCTTGTAAAATGCGTCGCGGCCATGCGCGGCAATCTGCTGCAGCGACCAGGCGAGGTCGGGGTTCACAAAAATGTCGCCGGCTTTGGGCGGACGGTCCTGCGGTAGATACAACTTCGCGGCGGTGTCGTCGCCGCGGAGATAATCCGTGGTGCCGTTCCAATACATCGCCACCCATTCGGTAACAGGAAAGCCGTTGCGCGCGGTTTGAATGGCCGGGGCCAGGTCGTCGCTTAATTTCTTGCGGCCGAATTTGTCCGCCAGCTTTTGCCAGCCATCCACCGCACCGGGAACCGTGATGGTGTTTACACCGCTCTGCGGCATATCGCGAAGGCCTTTTTTCTTCAGCAGCTCCGGCGTCAGATTTTTCGGCGCCCAGCCGCTGGCGTTCAGGCCGTAGAGTTTGTTGGCTTTTGCGTCATAGACGATCGCAAAGAGGTCCCCGCCAATTCCGTTCATCATCGGCGAGACCACGCCCATCATCGCGTTCGTGGCAATGGCGGCGTCCACGGCGTTTCCGCCTTGCTCCAGGATGCGCACTCCAGCCTGCGCGGCCAGCGGAGATTCCGCGGCCACGATCCCCTGCCGCGAAATCACCATCGAACGCGCTTGCGAACGGTCTTGCGCCACAACATTCAGTCCGAAAGTAGTTCCCATCAGCCACACCATCCACGCGCCCCGGGCGATTTTTCGTTTCACAAAACCTCTCTGCATTGGCAATTTATGACTATTCCAGCCATTCAGAACTCAGACGCCGCCCGGCAACTTTATCCTGAGCCCAGACACCCGGCAAGTCCGCTTAGGCTTCCTCCGGGCGCTCTGCGGGCTCATGGCCGAAGCTCGACTTCTGTGGAAGAAGCAAACACTTTTAAAGGTTCGCGACGCCGCTTTATTGTTTGACTAAATCCTACGGTGACTTGGGCTGCTCCCTTCTCCGAGTGTCTGCGCAACTTACCTCGCATCGCCAGTTGGCCGAGCGCTTCGCTTCCGCTAGAATGGCCCCGTGCCTGACTTGACCCCTTCTCCAGCGAAACCCGCGGCTGTGGACGACTTCAGCGCGCGTGTCGCTTCCCTGCTCGCCGCGCGCAATGCCGATCCCTTCGGCGTGCTCGGGCCGCATCCCGTAAATTCGCCGCAGGGGCGACTTTGGTCGATCCGCGCGTTTCAGCCTCGCGCTGTCGAAGCTGAGATTATCCTGCAGGGCCATCCCAATCCCATCCCGATGCGGCGGCTGCGCGACACGGGATTTTTCGAGGCCACACTTCCCGCCCCAAGCGATGTCGCTCCCGCGCCGTCCAGCTATCGTCTGCGGTTTCACAACGAATACGGAGACGTCTGGGAAGCCCACGATACCTACGCCTTCCCTTACATCCTCACGGAGTTCGATCTGTACTTGATGGGGGAAGGCCGCCACTACGACACTTACGAAAAACTCGGCGCCCATGTGAAGACACTTGAAGGCGTCACTGGCGTGCACTTCGCCGTGTGGGCGCCCAACGCGCGCCGCGTCAGCGTCGTCGGCGATTTCAACGGATGGGACGGCCGCGTCAATCCCATGCGCTCCCGGGGCAATTCCGGAATCTGGGAACTCTTCATCCCTGAACACGACGAAGGGGTCGTCTACAAATACGAAATCGTAGGCCCGCAAAATACCGTTCTGCCGCTGAAAGCCGACCCATACGGTTTCCGCTCGGAGCTCCGGCCGAACACCGGCTCGGTCGTCGCGCGGCTCGACAAGCATTCCTGGAACGACGCGGAGTGGCTCGAACAGCGCTCAACCAGAAACTGGCTTGAGCAGCCCATTTCGGTTTACGAAGTGCACCTCGGCTCCTGGCGGCGAATGCCCGAGGAAAACAATCGCTGGCTCAGCTATCGCGAACTTGCCGACCAGCTCATCCCTTACGTCAAGGAACTCGGCTACACGCACATCGAACTGCTGCCCATCATGGAGCATCCCTATGACGGCTCCTGGGGCTATCAGACGCTCGGCTATTTTGCCGCCACCAGCCGCTACGGATCTCCCACGGACTTCATGGAGTTCGTGGACCGCTGCCACCAGGCCGGCCTCGGCGTGTTCCTTGACTGGACGCCTGCGCATTTTCCGCGCGACACGCACGGCCTCGCACAATTCGACGGCACGCATCTCTACGAGCACTCCGATCCGCGCCAGGGCTCGCATCCCGATTGGGGCACGCTGGTTTACAACTACGGCCGCAACGAGGTGGTGAACTACCTCATCTCCAACGCGCTTTTCTGGCTGGACAAATATCACATTGATGGCCTACGTGTGGATGCGGTCGCGTCGATGCTCTATCTCGACTATTCGCGCCAGCCGGGCGAATGGATTCCCAATCGCTATGGCGGCCGCGAAAATCTCGACGCGATCGATTTCATCAAACGCCTCAACGAAGTGGTGCATCTCCGCTTCCCAGGGGTGCTCACCATCGCAGAGGAATCGACGGCCTGGCCTAGCGTTTCCCGGCCGACGTATCTCGGGGGCCTCGGCTTCAGCCTGAAGTGGAACATGGGCTGGATGAACGACACGCTGAACTACTTTTCCAAAGACCCCATTCATCGCCGCTACGAGCACAACAAGCTGACCTTTTCGCTGCTTTACGCCTTCACCGAACATTTCATGCTGCCTTTTTCGCATGACGAAGTGGTTCATGGGAAAAATTCGCTGCTGCACAAAATGCCGGGAGACATGTGGCAGCAGTTCGCGAATCTCCGCCTTCTCCTCGCTTATCAATACGCGCATCCCGGAAAGAAGCTGCTCTTCATGGGCCAGGAAATTGCCCAGCGGCAGGAATGGAGCGAAACGCGCAGTGTGGATTGGCACCTGCTGCAACACGATTCGCACCGCGGCATCCAGCGGCTGGCCGCCGACCTGAACAAATTGCTGGCCAGCGAACTCGCACTGCACGAGGTTGATTTCGATTGGCAGGGTTTCGAATGGGTGGACGCCAACGACTCCGACAACAGCGTTTTCTCGTTTATCCGGCGCGGCAAGAATCCCGACGACATGCTGATCGTCATCCTGAACGCTACGCCCGTGGTGCGCTACGGATACCACGTCGGCGTTCCACGGCCCGGCCATTACGAGGAAGTGCTGAACACTGACGCAGCAACGTATGGGGGTTCCAACGTCGGCAACCTCGGTGGCATGAACGCAGGCGAACACGCGTGGCAAGGCCGGCGCTATTCGTTGGCGCTTACCCTGCCTCCGCTCGCAGCCGTGTTCCTCAAGTGGCGTTCCACCTGATGTCATGCAACCCTCCGCCTTGGCGTAAACTCTATAGAGATATAAACTGTTTACTTGCGAGGTTTGCTGTGTCTCTAACGGCCAGACAATTTATCTGCGGTTCGCCACTTTTACTCGCCGGCGTTCTCTATCTCGGACTTTCCCCCCTTGTTCCGGCGCAGGACCCCGGCCCACTGCCGCATCCTCCTTCTCCGCGCACGCAGGCTCCTCCACCACCGCCTCCTCCGCCTGCTGCGAATCAGACGTACCATTCGGCTCCGCCGCCGCAGTCGATCCATTCGCCGGGCGATAGCCCCATCCTGAACGAGCCGCCCAAACAGCCTGTGGACCAGATTATCAAGCGCTTTTCGGAACGCGAGTCCGAGTTCAAGCTAGAGCGCAGCAACTACACCTACACCCAGACTTTCTCCATCCAGACGATCGATGACGACGATCGCCCTGATGGCGAGTACCGCATGACCAGTGAAATTGTTTTCACGCCCGACGGCAAACGCTTTGAAAAGGTCACTTCTGCTCCGCAACCCTCGCTGCAGCGAATCATGCTGAGCGAGCAGGACCTCGACGACGTGCGCAATGTTCAGCCGTTTGTATTGAACAGCGAAGACTTGCCCAAATACAACGTCACCTACGTCGGGAAACAGCAGGTGGACGAACTCTCCTGCTACATTTTCGATGTTGCCCCGAAAACCATCGAGAAAAAGCAGCGGTATTTTCAGGGGCGCGTGTGGGTGGACGACAACGACCTGCAGATCGTGATGTCGGACGGCAAGGCGGTTCCCGACATCATCAACAAGAACAACGAAAACGTTTTTCCGAGGTTTCGCACGTACCGGCAGAATATTGAGAAGGGCTACTGGTTTCCGGTGTACACCCGCGCCGACGATTATCTGCACTTCCGCTCGGGCGATGTGCATATTCGGATGACTATTCGCTACTCCAACTACAAGCGCTACGGCAGCACGGTCAAAGTGGGTACAGCCACGGAGATCAAGCAACCCAAGCAACCGCAGCAGTAGCCGCGTCGCTGCGGGGCATCAAAAAATTTGTTAGCAACCTGGACCGTGTCACCCCTACTCTTATTGTGTGGCGATTATTCGCCTACCCAGGCGGAAATATTTCCGGCCAAGCACAAATTAGTGCCCACTGCCCGAGGCTGAGACTCACCCACCTGTCCTCTCAGCCAGTTACACCTGAAGAAAATAATTTCACCCTCTGAGCCAACTCTTGGCTGGCAACGGCACACTAAACAAGGAGTGGCTGACGTTCAGTTGGGGTGTTGGGGGAATGAGTCTTTTGCCAAAAAATGTGTTCCTAGATTGCCGTCGTTCGGCGCAGTCCGCCGCTGGCAGGATCCGGCCCATCGTGGCCTTCTTCTGTTTTTCCTTGATGGTATTGGCTTCCGCGCGACCGGTCCGAGCAAATTGTGAAAACATTCCTCCCGGCAAATCTTTCTGGGTCCGTTTGCTTGACCCTGTCGCCTCCTACAGCTCCAAGCCCGGCACGTTTATCCGCGCGGTTCTGATCCAGTCTCCCGATTGCGACGGTGCGCCGGTTTTTCCAGCGGGCCTCGAAGTGGATGGACAGGTGGTAGCCGCCCGGAAAGTTGGCCTGGGACTTCTGCATGAAACCGCGTCGTTGGAAATTATTTTCGACAGAATCATTACCGCCGATGGAAGCGTGCTTCCCATCGCCTCGCAGGTTGTGGAGGTGGACAACGCGCGGGAAACCGTGCGCAAGGGCAAAATCCGCGGCATCCTGGCCACGTACACGCCGCAAGGGCGCATCACGGACGGCCTGGGCCATTTGCCGTCTCTTAATCCTTATAGCGCCCCGAGCTTGATTGTCTATCGCTTGTTTACCGTTCTTCCGGAGCCGGAGATTTACCTTCCTCCTGGTACCGACCTGCGTCTGCAATTGAACGTTCCGCTTTACGTGGGCGACCAGCCGGAACTTCCACAGGTGTCTTTCGAGATGGACGAAGTGGAACGCGGCGACGTTGAGATGCTGCTGCAAAAAAACACCCCGCGCACGTACACCGGCAAGGGAAAAGAAGCCGACCTTGTGAACGTCCTTTTTCTGGGTTCACGCGAGCAGATGGATACGGCGTTTCGAGCCGCGGGCTGGATGAACGGGGACCGCCTTTCAACGCGCAGCGTGCTGCGGGAATTTCGGGCCTTTTTGACCCTCTCCAATTATCCCACTGCGCCGATTACCACGCAGTACCTCCAAGGGCAGCGCCAGGACGTTACGTGGCAAAAGAGCTTTAACAGCTATAGCCGGCGCGACCACGTCCGCCTTTGGGAGGAGCCCGGAACCGTTCTTGGTCAAGACGCCTGGCTGGGTACCTCTTCGCGCGAGACCAGCGCAGCCCTTTCCATCACCCAGCATAAATTCATTCATCACCTGGACCGCAATCTCGACGATGGCGTGAACATGCTGGTGCGCGATCTGACGCTGGCCGGCTGCGTGAAGTCCGTGCAACTTCTTCCGCGCCCGGAGTTGCACGAGACGTTTGTCAACGCCACAGGAGACGAGATGCGCACCGCCGGCGCGCTGACCGTGGTCCAGCTCGCGGACTGCTCGAATTCCCGGACGGAATACGCGCGCGCGAATCCCCTTATTCCGGTTCGTCCGCATTCCTGGTTGGTCCGCTACCTCCGCACGCAGGTGCTGCTGTATAAGGGTGACGTCGTTCGTGGGAACCTTATTTACAGTGGCTACTATGTCGGACGCATTGGCATCCATGCGCTGCGCTTCCGGCACCAGCATGGGCAAGAAGAGGATGCCGACGGCCTGCCATTCAGCCCCGTCTCTCCGGACACCCTGTTTCCGCAAATTACGTTTGCCGGGGGCTCGGGCTTGTAGTGGAAGTGTCGGAGTACCGGACCCACGCGGCGTAGTTGCTATAAAAGCGGACTAACTCGCTGCGTCATTCAGGGCCGCTTGCGACCCACAAAATTCCATTTGCCCCAGGCGAACGATTCGTGCTCCGGCTGAAAGTATCGCCTGGCCAATTGTGAAATTTCCTGCGGGCGGCTCAGCCAGTTCTCATAGGTCTGCCGTTCGTTTTCAATCATCGTAGAAAGCGCATCCAGTTTCACGGACAAACGCCGCCCCAGCGGATTCTGTGCCACTGAGTGCACCACGCGAAGGAACGGCGTCAGCCACGGCTCCACGAACACCACGCGCCCCTGGGGCCGCAGCACCCGCTCCAGTTCGGCAAATACACGTTCCAGATCCTCGGGCAGCACCGGCAAGTGATGCAATCCGCCTTGCACAATCGCAGCGTCCTTGCTCTTATCCGCAAACGGCAATTCGCGGCAGTCACCTGCATGGCAACGCGCCTGTCCAGTGTATTCCGCCAGCAACCGCGGAGATAAGTCCACGCCCTCGATGCTCCGGAATCCGAGCCGCGCCAACGCGTGCAAACCGTTTCCACGCCCGCAGAACAGTTCCACCACGTTTGTTTCGCGCGGCCACTCGCTCACTCCCAGCCGGCGCAATCTTTCCGTGAACTTCTGGATTTCTTCTTCCGGTGTCTCAAACCGCAGATACGCGGCTTCCCACGGATCAATTCCCTGCCTTGCCGTATTCTGCGCCGAATCCGTCATTGAGCCCCAGTGTTCCCCTGCATTGCGTGTGCTAAAGTTTCTATTCGGGAAGTGCTGCATCGCAGTTTCCCATACTCCTGGTTTTCTGACGAAATGGATTCTCTCTCACGAAATGCGGAAAAACCTGTTGCTGATGCCAATTCGATGACTTCTTCTCCCCGGTCCTGGCCGCTCTCTTGGATCGCCCGCAGCCACCATGCCCTAGTCTTTGGCCGGCGCGCACGCGTGCTTGCGGACGTGCTGGCGCCGCTGATTCCTGCTGGAACTCGCACGGTCCTTGACATTGGTTGCGGCGACGGCACGATCACCAGCATGCTTGCGGAGAGCCGGCCCGATCTGGCCGCCGAAGGCGTGGAAGTGATTCCGCGGCCAACGTGCCAAATCCCATGCCGCGCGTTTGATGGCGAGCAACTACCGTTTCCCGATCGATCGTTCGATGTCTGCCTGTTCGTCGATGTGCTTCACCACACCACCGACGTCACGCAACTCCTGCGCGAAGCCGCGCGGGTCTCGCGTTCTTATGTCGTCTTGAAAGACCACCTGAGCGAATCTTCGTTTGATCACGCCACGCTGCGCGCCATGGACTGGGTGGGCAACCGCCCTCACGGCGTCATGCTGACGTACAACTACCAATCTCTCCGCCAGTGGCAGCAACACTTCGCGGCCTGCGGACTGCGCGTCGCGCAACATTCCACCATGGTGCCTCTCTACCCATTCCCCTTTTCCCAGCTCTTCGGACGCAAACTTCACTTCGTAGCCCAACTCACTAAGGATAGTTCTTCGCCCGTAGTTCAGGCCCTTTAGGCCTGAGGGTTTCCGCCGCCATATCGCGACCATGCCAACGCAGGAAAATGCCTCTCCCGAAAGGGATGAGCTGCGGGGTGCGGCGGTCCCGAAGGTGAGTGTCGCCCCTCCGGGGCTCGCGATGCTTCTCTTTGCACACCCAGCGCTTACGCGCCGGGCTAACATCTTGCGCACCTCCCGGCGCTAGTAGAGATGGACGACGAAAGGATAATCCGGACGCGGTAGAGAGAAACCACCCCTGAAAGGGGTGAGCTACAGGAATGACGCCACATTTGGTTGGCCCGACTTCACTTCCCACATGCCGGGAATTGCTCTCCCGCATTTCGGGCAGGTTCCGTGCTTCATGCGATTATCCCGCACGTCGTGCCACGAGCGGCGGATCAGCACTTCTTCGCACCCGGGACAATACGTATTCGCGGCATCGCTGTAGATATTTCCCTCGTACACAAAATGCAGGCCCGCCTTCAGCGCAATCTCCCGCGCGCGGTGCAGCGTTTCCGGTGGAGTCGCCGGTTTGTCCCGCAGCTTGAAGTCCGGGTGAAACGCCGTGAAGTGCAAGGGCACATCCGGCCCAAGATGCTGCAACACCCACTCCGCGAGTCGCTGCGTTTCCGCCGGATCATCATTCAGCGTCGGAATCATCAGATTGGTAAGCTCGAACCACACGTTTGTCTCGTTCTTCAGCCACTCGAGCGTTTTCAGCACGGGCTCCAGATGCGTCAGCGTGATCTTACCGTAAAATCCCTCGGTGAACGCTTTCAGGTCCACATTCGCCGCGTCGATATGATCGTAAATGTCGTGAAACGCCTCGTAGGTGATGTAACCATTCGTCACCATCACCGTCTTCAGCCCATGGCCCTTGGCCGCGCGGCAAATATCAATCACGTACTCGCCCCAAATCGTCGGCTCGTTATACGTAAACGCAATCGAGTCGCATCCGTACTTCAACGCGAGCAAGGGTACTTCCTCTGGCGGAACATGCTGTGAGCGCACCTGATCCTGATGCGATTTCGAAATATCCCAGTTCTGGCAGAAGAAGCACCCCATGTTGCAGCCCGCCGTGCCCATGCTGAACACACGCGTGCCCGGCAGAAAATGATTCAGCGGCTTTTTTTCGATGGCATCGATTTGCAGCGCGGCCGGAGCTCCATACCCAAGGTTGTAGAGCTTCCCGTCCTGATTGATGCGGATGAAACAGAATCCCGATTGCCCGGAATGAATGTGGCAATGGCGAGGACACAGATAACAATGCACGCGCCCGCCGGCTTCCGGCTCCCACCAGAGCGCTTCGTGCAGCGCTTCCGTCTTTTGGAGGACCTTCAGATCGCTCATGATCCTCCTCCTGCAGTCAGTATACTCCCCGCAAGCTCAAGTGGTGCTTCAGTGCGCCACTTTCAACAAAATGAAATAACTGCCATTCCGAACCTTGTTCGCAGTCTGAACGGGGTGAGTAATCTGCTTTGTCTTTGGGCGAGAAGAAGCAGAACCCTCCGCCGCAAAAACGCGGCTTCGGGATGACAGACTACCGGTGTTTTCTGTGTATTGCTCAGGCGTGACGCCGCTGCACGCGGCGGCGTTCAGCGGACCAGTCCGCAAAACGCTGCAACTGATCACGGTATTTCCACGTTAATTGAAAAAATTTTGTCGCGGTCATGTGCGCTGCTTCGTTGCCAAGAAACGTCTCAAACCGCCACTGTAGGTATGGGCTGTTCCACGGGCGCAACCGGTAGCCCCGGGCTGCAATCCAATAAAGCCGAATCGTCTTCCACATCGGTCTTACCTTTCTTAACTGAACAGCTATCCGCCGAGCGGGGCGGACAGATGTTCATGCACCAATACCCAGGTTTTCCCCTTTTTTTCCCAGATTCCCGTGTACCGCACCGGTGTATCGATCGTCTTACCATCCTTCATTTTTGCCGAGAAGTGCATCGGCACCGTGGTCCACGCGATCGTTCCGTGCCGAGTCACCTTTAATTCTTTTCCCGCCGTCAGCGAACCGCTCACCATCTGATCGAGCAATTCTTTTCGAACGCCCGCGTCATACTCTTTCCATCCGCTGTAGGAAAACGGCGCCAAATCGTAAAAAATGAACCCGTCCTCTTTCGCGTAATATTTCGCCGCATTATTCGGATCGCCCGTGCTCCACGCCGCGCAATACCCGTCGATCAGTTTGCGGAACGTCGCATCGTCCGTGGCTCGCTGCTGCGCCCGCGCTCCGGCAAACGTCAACAGTCCACCGAACAAGGCGATCACCACATAAAGGATCCAGTGATTCCCCGGCCTGCTCGTGCGGGCCGCCAAAGATGGATTTCCCGGCATCCAAACCTCACAAGGTCAATTTTTTGAGGCCAAACAAGGCCTGGCTGAGCAGAGTGAAAGTACCTTAGACACATTGGCGGGACAATTCAAGCGGAAATTGCGATTTAATGGAAAATTTACGCGGCCAGGCGCTTTACCCAGATACGGATGGTTGCCGGTTTGCCTAAGTGCATGGTGTGTCCACCCACGCGCACGGTCATCGTCTCGTCATATTCGCGCTTCAGCACTTCCACTTTCGTCGCCGGCAGCAGGCGCAAGCCTTCCAGAAATTCCAGGAAGCCCTCGTCCTTCTCGTAGACGCACATGATTTCGGCGCTCTCTTTGGCCTTCAGTTCGGAAAGCAGCACGCCGCCCTGCTTGCGGAGTTGCGCGATCCCGCCGTTCATTGGGACACCGTGCGGGCAGGTTTTCCTCGCCGCGAACCGCTTCAGCAGCAGCGCCTCCACTTCCGGCGAAATCGCGTGCTCCATGCGCTCCGCTTCGGCGTGCGCTTTTGACCAGGATAGTCCGATCACTTCCGTCAGCAGCATTTCCGCCAACTGGTGGCGGAGCATCAGGTGCTGCGCGTTTTTTCTTCCCTGCGCCGTGAGGTGGATGCGCCCGCCGCGCTCGATTTTCACGTGGCCGTCGCGTGTCATGCGTTTCAGAGCCGCGGTGACTGCCGGCGGCGTCACGTTCAGTTCTTCGGCGAGGCGCGCGCTGATCGGCACCTGGTTCTCTTCCAGCATCTCCCAAAGCGCTTTCAGGTAATCTTCCTGCGAAACACTGGTCTGCTCGCGTCGCACTTCGTCTCCTCTATTCCGCGTTACCCGCTGCCCGCTGCTCTTCCCGCAACCGTTGCGCCAGGTTTCTTACACGCCCCTGGATCTCTTTCAAAATTCTCTGATAGATGGCCGCGTCCTCGCCATAGGGATCCGCGACGTCCCAGTCTTCCACCTTTTCATAATCCTCGAATTCTAACTCGCGCAACCTGCCGCTCAGGTTGATAACCAGGTCGGCGCGCTTCCACGCCTCCGGAGATATCCGTTTCGAAGCCAATCCGTCCGCCGAATACCCGCTCTGCTTCAGTGCTTCCTGAGTGCGCATGGGAATTTCACCCAGCGGATACAGTCCGGCGCTTGCGGGTTCGATCACGTCGCTGGCATCCTTTCGGGCTATGGCCTCCGCCATTGGGCTGCGGCAGGCATTCCCAAAGCACACAAACAGAACGTGTATCTTTCTTTGCACCATCAGGATTTCAATTTATAAGGAATCATTGCCAGAGGCAAATCAACGCGCATGCGCACTTTCGGCCATGTGTGCTGCCGCCATCTCCAGAAAATGCTGGTGCACGGTCGTGTCATCGGTCAGTTCCGGATGGAACGTCGCCGCCAGCACGTTTCCCTTTTCCACCAGCGCCGCTTTTCCTTCGTGCCGGGCCAGCACTGCAATGTCCTTGCCCACTTCTTCAATAATCGGGCCGCGGATAAACACCATCTCAAGCGGCTGCTGCTTCAGCGTGCTCGGCCCATAAAATACGTCGCTCGCCAATTGCCGGCCGTACCCGTTCCGCAATACCGTCATATCCAGCAAGCCCAGCGATTCCTGCGGGGGATTGTTCACTTTCGTTGCCAGCAGAATCGCTCCCGCGCATGTACCGAAAATCGCTCCGCCCTGTTTTGAAAATTTGCGAATGGCGTCAAACAATCCTTCTTCCTTCAAGAATTGCAGTTGCGTGGTGGATTCTCCGCCGGGCAGGACAATCCCGTCGCAGCCTTCCAGATCTTGCACCGTGCGCACCTCCACCGTCTCAGCGCCCAACTCCTGCAGCATCGCCGCGTGGGCCGCAAAATCGCCTTGTATTGCCACGATTCCGATCTTCACGGGTCCCTTCTTCTTTCCTTCCTCGTTCGAATGACGCGGCCGGGCGCGCACGGTTTTCGCCGCACTCCCGGCCGTTTTCTTTCGTGAATCAATCTTCCTGGTGCCTTTGGTGCGACTCTTCAAAACCCACCTTACCAGCCGCGCGTGGAGAGCAAATCTTTCTCTTCCAGTTGCCGCACGTCGATTCCCGGCATCGCCTCGCCAAGTTCCTCGCACGCTTCGAGAATCGCCTTCGGATCTTCAAAGTGTGTGGTCGCTTTCACGATGGCCTT
>Ga0210410_10001385_pt1 | contig 22996 bp, 18 predicted proteins | sample IncBWC4MmetaG_FD_161058 | JGI IMG/M metagenome (GOLD analysis project Ga0210410, IMG submission 161058) | Forest soil microbial communities from Barre Woods Harvard Forest LTER site, Petersham, Massachusetts, United States - Inc-BW-C-4-M | ecosystem: Environmental > Terrestrial > Soil >... | reverse complement strand
TCAGACTGAGACTGCGGGAGGTGCGCATAAGAAGCTGCGCACCGAGATATTCTTCGAGCGCGGCAACCTGTTTGCTGATCGCCGGCTGCCCTGTCCCAAGCTCGCGAGCGACCGCCGAAAAGCTCCCGCTTTCGACGACGCGCACGAATATCTTGATGCCTTCGAGCCGATCCATCCGATCCTCCTGCGGGGAATATTACGAAGCTCAGGAATGACTCGGCCATTTAATACTCCTCAAAGCGGTCGGTCGCGAGCGGCAGAGATGGGTCGTGCCGGCCCGAACTCCGCGTCCTACCTAAAGAACTTCACGTAACTGTCGAACAAGTATGTACGGCCTCGCTTTCCCCCGGTAATTTCTCGCACAATTTTCAGCCTCTCTAAGTCGGCCACAAGCTTATATGCGGATGCCGCCGATATCTTAGCGATTTTACCCACCTCCGCGGCGTTGATCACAGGGTGTCGATAGAGCGCGTGGAGGACTTTCTGCGCGTTTCCAGCACGACTTCCGAGAGTGCCAATTTGCTCTTCGACCTTCTTCTGCAATTTCAAGATATTGTCGAACGTCACAATGCCGCTTTTGGCGGTTTCAATTACTCCAACAAGAAAAAACTTGAACCATTGCTGCAAGTCGTTTTGCTCCCGCACTCTCATCAAGTTGTCGTAGTAGTGGTTTCGGTTGCGTTGAAAGAAATCCGAAAGATACAGTATCGGCTGCTTAAGGATTCCCTTGCTCACTAGATATAGCGTGATCATCAAACGCCCGACTCGGCCATTTCCATCCAGGAAGGGATGGATCGTTTCAAATTGATAGTGAACCAACGCGGCTTTTAGCAATCCCGGGAAATAATCCTTCTCGTTGTGAACGAATTCTTCCAGGTCGGCAATTAGCTCAGGAATTTTGGTATGGACAGGCGGCACGAAAACCGCGTCGTTAACTGTCGCACCGCCAATCCAGTTTTGGCTCTGTCGAAATTCCCCCGGCAATTTCTCTCTTCCTCGGACGCCCTGCATTAGGGTTCGATGCGTCTCTCTTATTAAGCGAGATGAAAAAGGAATAGTTTTGAGTCGCGAGATTGCCCTGTTCATGGCTGCAACGTAGTTTTGTACCTCTTCCCAGTCGTCGCGCTTGTTAATCGCTACGTCCTCCTTCGCACGCAGCGCTTCATCCACATTGGTTTGGGTGCCTTCAATGCGGCTCGACTGGGTCGCTTCCTTCAATACATGCATTTGAATGAAGAGGTCGATATTCGGAATGTAGTCCGAATACATATCAATACGGCCGAGTTCTCGGTCTGACAATTGCTAATTATAGATATTTGAGACCTTATTAACGACCTAAGGAAGCAGCGCGGCTGGATCTGAATCTAGGGCCTTTCAAGCGATCATCAGCTCTATCAGCCTGGCGAATAGAAGCATCCGCCATCATGCTAGTTGAAGGCTCCCGCAGGTGAATGCGGGCAGCCGCAACAATATCCGTCCTGTCTCGACAGCCCTTGATCGACGGGCCCAGCAACCTTGTTGAGACTTCACATAACTGCCAACCTGAAGTGGCATTCAATGGGTGCTACCGTTTCCAATCGGCGCTATCATTGTCCATGTCGACGGAACGTGGGAATTCCTCCGGCATAGATAATAAATGAAGCTCAGGGACGAAACATGAACACTCGTATGCGAGCTCTCTGGCGTTTGTGCGCCGCTGCCCTCTTATCTGCTTCCGCGCTCGTTGCGCATTCAGCGCCGTCAATCAATCGGCTCAACGTTGACATTTCGCCTCTCATCGATGAAGCGGCCCGCTACCCAGACCGCTTTGCAGTGGATATAGCGCATCCGATATCCGCAGATTCGATGGGCGCTTGGACGACCAACGGCGGCGTCAGCACATGGACCTATGCGGCGCGCATCGATACCGCGATTTCGATGGCATTTCATGCATCAAGCATCGCGTTGCCGCCCAGTGCGGAACTCAAGGTGACGGGTGCCAGCGGCAGTGTGTCATACACCGCGCGCGACGTGCGACGAGGTGAACTGTGGTCGCGTCACGTGGTCGGCGCTACGTTATCGCTTTCGCTCACCGTCAAATCGACCGAGCGCCCTCAAGTGCGCTTAGAGATACAAAGCCTTCAGGCTGGATACCGCGGCATAGCTGGAGTCATTGCTGACAACGCGCACTACCGCCAGATAATAAAGGCGACTGCAGATGCTGATTGCACCCAGAACTACATGTGCAACTCCACACCCGCCAACCAAAATCCAGCTCAAGCTACAGTTGCCATCGTCATTGCCAATATCGGTCAATGCACCGGCACCCTTCTCAATGACACCAGCGGAGACGGTATACCCTACGTGCTGACGGCAAGGCACTGTGAGAGTGGCAAGCTTGGAGGTGGGAGTCCTCAAGCCGCTGGATCAATCACCGTGTATTGGGATGCCGTCACGCCGTGCGGCACCACGCTCGCCAGCATCTACGACGTCAATGTCCCCACGCAAAGTGGCGCTACCACGATTGTCGAACAGCAAGACGCCTGGTTATTGCGGTTGGATCAAGCGCCCGTGGTTGCCGACGCATACTTTGCGGGGTGGGACGCCTCGGGTGCGAGCTTCTCCGGCGGTTACTCCATTCATCATGCGCTCGGCAACGATAAACAGTTCGTCAGCTGGTTCGGGCAGCCGTTGCAACAATCCATTCCTGCAGCAACCCTCCAGGTCGGTTACAACTCGAACTTCCTTAGCGTCGTGAATCAATTGGGCCGAACAGGTGCGGGCGCCTCCGGCGGCGCACTGATCGATTCCAACAATCGGGCCGTCGGAAGCGCATCGTTCGCACAGTTGGTCAACGGCGCAAACACTGCAGGCGTATGCCCCGCCTCACCCCCGGCTGCGCCGACGCCGGACACCATCACGGCACAATTCACATCGCTGGCGGCAATCTGGAGCTCAACCGCCGATACGACGAGCACGACTGGTTCCGCGACACTTCAATCGGCACTCGACGCCGCAGGCACGGGCAAGCTTGTGCAAGATGGCATGGGCTTACTGCAAGTCACGCTGACGGCGACGAATCCTACCAATTCATCAAGCGTTGCCACAGGCGACACGCTAACCCTTGCCTGGAATTCGCCGGGCGCCACCTCATGCATTGCCAGTGGCGGTGCGCCGGGTGATGGCTGGGCTGGCTCTCGCGCAGCCAGCGGAAGTTTTCAGTTGACGGAGCAAGCCGGTGGACAGCTCTCCTATGCGCTCAAATGCAGCACGACCGGCTCGGCCGGCAGCGCAGCCGTCTCCGTTTTTTGGCAGTTCATCCCTGTTGTCGTCAATCTCAATGCCTCAACTAACGCAGCCGCCGGCGGCAGCGTCATGCTCGACTGGGCTGCGACTTCGGGACCTTGTACGGCCTCTGGAGGTACCAGCGGCGATGGTTGGGCTGGCCCGAAGGCACAGCAAGGATCGCAAACTATCATTGCAATCGTGATTGGAACCGTCAATTACGTTCTTACATGCGGCCCGAGCGCGCGCAGCGGTTCTGCTCAAGCAACCACCACTGTCGTGGCGCCATATGTGTTTCCGATAGTGGCCGACGCCAATCAGATGCGTATCGGTACGTCCGTCAACTTGAACTGGGGAAGCGGCGGGCACTGCGTTGCGAGCGGTGGCGCAGCCGGCGACGGCTGGGCGGGAAGCATTTTCCTCTCGACCAACGGTGGATCCCAAGACGTTACCGAAACGGCACCCGGGACCTATACGTACACCATCACCTGCACAGGCGCCGGTCAGACGGTAAGCACAAGCAAAACGTTAACCTTCACCGGCAATGCCGCCGCGGTCACCGTGACAGCCACACCGACGCAAGCTCAGGTGTATACCGACAGCGGCTCTGCGGGATTGACCACCCTTAACTTCACCTCGAATGTCCGCCCCTGCACCGTCACCTACGTGGGTCCCGTCACCCCGCAAGGTCAACTCAACTTCATCACGGGCACGTTGCCGAATGGCTCCGTGCAGGACTCCGAAGCCGTGGCTGGCAACTACGTTTACACGGTCACTTGCGGCAGCGGCGCCAACATTGCGAGTGCCACCACCAGCGTGAATTGGTTTACGACGCAGCCGGCGGTTACGTTAAATGTCGCGAACCCCATTCCGTTAGGATCGGCAGCTGGGATCGCATGGGTGACCAATGTTTATCCCTGCGTCGGCACAGGCGGACAGACCGGCGATGGCTGGGCAGGCCCTCTAGTGAACAATCACGTCCAAGACGGTGATTCCACGATCGTTGAAAACACCCTCGGCAACGTGACCTTTGGAATCACTTGTGGATCGGGTGCCCAGATCGTCAATGCGCAGGCAACCTCGGTCGTGATCGCGGCGACGGCATCCATCACGGCCAACAGTAATTCCTTGCCCATCGGCGGCACGCTACTGATTCAGTGGACCGCCAATTTCGAACCGTGTACCTCATTGATTACTCCGGGAAGCAGCCAGGGATGGGGAACGTTGCTCGGCAAGTCCGGTGGATTTCAGACGACGCAAAACACGCCCGGGACTTACACGTATGCTGTGAACTGTGCAGGTGCGATTGCCTCCACGAAGGTTACCTTCACGGGAACATTGCAGGGCGTCACCTTAGCGGCGGCCACAGCAAGCGCGCCGGTCAACAGCAATGTCTTTCTCAACTGGAATGCCGTTAATGGCTCCGTATGCGGGGCTTCCGGTGGGACCGGTTCCGATGGCTGGAATGGGACACTTGGCGCTTCGGGTTCAATGCAAGTCACGTCAGCGGCGTCCCAGGTCGTCACCTACTCAATCAGTTGCGCAGACCCTCAATCGAATGTTTCACAGGCACAAACTCAAGTGACCTATACCGTTGTGAGCAGCGCTGATCCAACCACTCCAGCACCTACTGTTTCTCTTTCGACGAGCCAGGCAAGCCTAGCCGTCGGCGGACAAGTAACATTGAATTGGAGTTCTCAGAATGCTGCCGCTTGCACTGCGTCCGGTGGTACCGGCAGTGACGGTTGGAGCGGCAGCCTTTCAACGGCTGGCCAAATGATGGTGACGGAATCCGCCAGCGGCGATTACGCCTACACAATCACATGTTCTGGCGCCCCACCCGCCGCTAGCGCTCAGGTGCGCGTAGAGTTCACCAGTGCCAGTGCGGCCGGCAGCACAAAGAGTGGAGGCGGCGGCGCAGTCGGGCCGCTAAGCCTGCTGTTCCTGAGTTTGTTGGCGGTGAGACGGGTCTTCGATAGCAAATCAAGACGAACGATTGGGCAGCAGCGCGGTAACTTCAAGCGATCCGCTTTTCCTTGCTAATACGAAGTCGCTTAGCGGCGCAACTCCCGCAATCCTCCCGCGTTACTCTCCGGGCTTTTAGAACGATCGATCCGTTCGGGTAAATCGCTGATTCCACGCATGTCAGCCAGCGTTTCCGGCGGATGACGGGCCACGAGTCCATGGCATTGGTGAGTTGCTGAGTTGCTGCTCGAAGGGACTTCTTATACCGCCTGCAATCAGATCACATTGACGAAGTGAATAAGTCCAGCAATGTCCGGCAGGTGATCGCGGGCAAAGGTTGTCTTCCCGGCTCCGTTCGGTTCAGCCACGATAATGCACCGTGGCTTCGAGCGTCTCTTGGCCATACGGAAAGTCTATCAAGTAATAAGCGGCACGATGGGTCGCGGTAGGGACGATTGACGCGTGACTGTGCCAACCGCCCCCCGCACAGATCCCAGCGAGCGGAGCTACCGCACTGGGTTCTTATCTCGGGTCCTGACAGCAAAGCGGGGCGCGCCCGGGCACGATTCCCGGGCGCGCATGTCAGCCGATTCGCCAATTACTTGCCATTGCTCATGGCAACCACGGCATTTGGCCCACCCACTTTCCTCTGGTAAAAGGCGGACAACGACGCGTTGTTCACCTTCTCAATGGCTTGGGTCTCTGCGGCCGCCGCGCACTTGCGATCGTACGTCAGGATCGAAAGATTGCGGTCACCGCCCGAATCGCAGACCTGGGTCGCGGCGCTGTGGATTCTCTTGTAGAGCGCCTCGACGCCCGCGGCTGTCTGTAGATTCAGGTCGCCGTACTTCACCCTGATGGAGGGCGGATCGGTCGGCTCCGCTGCGAACGCTTGCGAGCCCGGCAGCGCTCCCCCGATCAGGGCGAGGCCGAGGCAACGGGCGGCGAATTGGATACGAATTGAAGTCTTCATGGTCAAATCTCCTGTCGTTAAATGGTGGTCTGGTTCCGGTTCGACCTAAGGAAGGATTCGGGTCTCGATCCTCAGGGTGCGGGAACCAAGTTAGTGGAGAACTTCCGGCCAATCCTTAGGAGGTTCTTAGGAAGTTGTGAATATTCGCCCGGTAAGGATCGTGTTCGCCCGCGTAGCCGAGTCGAGGCGATTGCGATAGCCTGTTGCGGATCGCGCCATGCGAAGGTAACTCGGAGCGAACACGAACGGGACCATGAAGCTCGAGTTCGAAGATTGTATTTTCGACACGGTATCGCGGGAGCTGTTCCGCGGCGGCAAGATCGTGCCGATTGAACCCAAGATGTACATGCTTCTTGAGGTCCTCATCCAGCGGCGACCCGCGGTCGTCACGAACGTGGAGTTGGACGAGATATTATGGCCCAACGTGTATGTGGAACGCAGCAGCTTGACCCGTCTGGTGTCGGAGCTGCGAAGTGTGCTCGGCGACTCGCCGCGCGAATCGCGCATGATCCGCACGGTTTACAAGACCGGCTATTCTTTCGCGGCCACTGTGGTGAAGAGTGGCGGCACGACAAAGCGCGTTTCCAAGTTGTTTCTGCTGTGGAACGATCGCACGATGCATCTCGACGAGGGCGAGAACATCCTCGGGCGAGGTGAGGAGTGCACGTTCGTGATCGATGCGACGACAGTGTCGCGGCGCCACGCGCGAATAACAGTTTCGCGCGGCGCCGCGAGTATCGAAGATCTTGAAAGTACCAACGGCACTTTCGTCAACAAGAAGCCCGCAAAAGTGCCGACCGCGCTCAAGGACGGCGATGAAGTCGCTCTTGGGACGGCAGCCATGCGTTTTCGCAAGAGCGACCCGTCTGCACCGACAGAGCGGAACGTGGACCTTTAGGAAGCATGAATATCATCCGCGTAGCCCGGCCGGGCCACCTGCGCCGACCGACCAGAACGGCCGTGCCACTATGTAAAGCCAAAGAAGCAGCGCAATAACAAGTCCGCCCGGCCACTGCACGACTTCGGGATCCAAGTTTGCGGTGAGGATTTGAATTCTTACGAGGGTCCGAGCTGCCCACGTTGCGATTTGTGTTTTCATGCTCCGGCCTCGTTGACAAAATGATCAGTGACGCTGCGCGGCTTGGGACTAGATTCATTGCTTGCAGTCTTCTAGCCTCGGAAACAACATAGACCTCCGAGCGACGGGAGATCCTTAGGGAGTTCTTAGGAAGTTGTGATATCTCGGGCCGCGCGGTGCCAGCACATTTGCTAACCGCTCATGCGACGACAATCAACGCTACCTGGTCGGCGTCATAGATGATGTGCCAGGGAATGGAAGTGGACCGTTAAGCGCCGGTCGACATTAGCGAGCGGCGGGAATCAGTCGGCTCGATTGGGTATTGTCAGTGACAACCGTCACTTCAATTCAGTCTACGGTTCTATGTCTTTGGCCCAAGGGTCCGCACCTGGCGCGTGGTCGGACCCCTGGGCTACATCTTGGACTTGCATCTCTTCACTTCGCCAAGCTCGCGGAGAGGTTCAAGTCCTGGCGGCTTTTCACCTGGTAGTAAGCGGTAAGTTCGGCGACATTCAATTGACTCACCGCCCGAGATTCCGCTTCGTTAGCGCAGGTTTCCGCTCGCTGCACTTTTACCGGGTCCCTATCCCATTCCGCGAAGCAGACGTGCCGCGCCGCTGCATGAAGGCGCTGATAGAGAGCGGCCGCGCCAGCGGGGCTGTCGATATTTAGATCCTGGAAATTGACGGTCTGCTTTGGTATGAACGCAATGGCTACAAGAAATGCGCACATCAAGCTCATTACGACCGCAGCGCAAGCGGTTAAAAGCCTGCTATCGGTCTTAGTGTCCGAGTACATGGTTGTCTCCTGCAAAAGTAGTTGGTGATCGCTTCACGGCTTGGGGGACCCAGCTTCATCGCTTGCGGTCTTCAAGCCTCGGAAACAACGTTAGCTTCCGGGCGACAGGAGATCCTTAGGGAGTTCTTAGGAAGTAGTGAATATCTCAGGCCGCGTGACCTGATGCCCATCGATCAACTTTGCCTATCGAGACGCTCAAATGATCAACCGGAAGCTAAATTTGATGGGTCGTGCGTTGCCAAGTACGCACTCGCCGCACCAGTCCGACGGATCACCGGAGGGCTGCTCCTTGACTCACCCCAGTAGCGGTGCGCTCATCGCCGGACGGTGATATCGCAGGAGGAAGTGCAGGATCCCGGCCGTGCCGAGCATGAGTCCGTCGGCGTCGGCCGCGCGTTCGTCGGGCGGATAGTGCCAAGGCTGATGCAAGCGCCTGCAAAACAGCGCCACCAGCACATTAGCAATGTCCGCCGCGCGCTCACGCCAGCACTCCTCCCCCAGCACGCGATGCGCCTCGAGATAGACCTCGCCCACGCCTGCAAGACCGTGGCACTGACCTAGGCTGTCGCTGCGCAGCTTCGGCGAAGACGCGCCGAGTGCTCCTCGCAGGTACTCCTCCGCGATGGCAGCGGTCCCCTGGGCCTGCGCGACGCAGAGCCAGCCGAGTGCAATGCCGGGCGCTCCGTGACACCACCAATTAGCGGGTGCCGGATATGAATCGCTCAGCGGCCACTGCCACCTTCTCGCGCGACCGCGCCGAGCGCAACTCACCAACCAGGCTTCGGCCCGGCGCCATGCGGCATCGGCGGCCGGATCGCCGGTGAGCGCTGCGTAGTTGCCGAGAAAGCCCATCATGCCGGCTGCGCCGTGTGCAAAACCGGTGTAGCGCTCACCACTTGCTCCTGGGGCCCCCTCCGGCAGCATCCACGCGCCCTCCGCATCTTGCGTGCCGACGAGGTACGCCGCGCACGCGGCGGCTGGCGCCGCAAGCTGGGGCACACCGAGGCGTCGGGCGCAGGCGAGTGCCGCAAACCCCTGACCGGCAGCGCCGTGTGTGAAATCCGGCCAATCAAGGCGGCCTGCGAGTGCGCCGGCGAGACGGGTGCGCAGCGATTCATCCGCCGAAACGCACCCGGCTTGGACCGCTGCGGCGACTGCAAGCGCGCGGCCGGCGCGTCCGTGCACAAGGCCGGGCAAGTCGGGTATTACCGGCGTCCGCGCCGTCAATATGCGCGCCGCTCGTTCGGCGAGCGTTGTGTCGAGTTGCGCGACGCGAGCGTTATGCGCGGCGGCGAGCACGTACAGGAGCCCGGCGATGCCAGCGTGGGCATCGATTGTTGCCGCTTCGCGAGCCGTGCGCCGAACCCGCAGCCGATCGAGCCGGGAGCGAAATGCCGATGTCAACCTCTCCAATCCTTCGGCCAGCACCGACTCGTGCGCAGGCGTCGTGAATAGCGGCGCAGTGGAGGGTTGGCGGCGAGCCCTTCTGCCGTACGCCGTCGAGGCGAGCGCGCCGAGGAGCATCGCGGCGTCGAGTTCGTCCAAGGGTTTATCCGCGAGCGTGCGCGCCAGCAGCTCGACGAGCCTTGCGTTGCGCAGCTCCGTCAGCTCGGCGAGCCGTGTTGCGATCTCGCGCGGCCGGCCGTGCACGACAGCTGCCGGATCGAGCCCTGTAAGCAAGAACACGAGCACGCGTCCACAGGCCTGCCAGTCATCGCGGCGCGCCGGTGCGCGCTGCTCGCGGCTGAGATCACTGAAGCCCGGCGTGCCGAGCCGGAACATCGGTATCCGACTCCCGATGAGGTGCGCGCACTCCCAGTCGAGAAGGTAGACACGATCGTCATCGCCGATCCATACGTTGCCGGGCGCTACGTCGCGATGAATGATGCCGCGGGCGTGCGCGGAGCGCAGGCAGCGAACGAGTTGGGCCGCGTAGCGCAGCAGGCGGCGTCTCGCCTGCACTCGTACGGCGAGCCATGAGCGGCCCGTTACCAGTTGGTACACGAGCTCGCCGAGCGATTGACCCGGCACATAGGCAATGGGCAAATAGCCGGCATGTTCGTCTTCGAAGTACTCGCCTGCGGAGGCGATACCCGTAAGTCCGCGGAGTCGCGCGAGCACGCCGCCCTCGTGCCGGAGCCGGGCGCGGCGATCACGCCCGAGCGCATCCGCGGAGCAATGCGGCCGAGCCTGCTTCAGCACGTAGGCAGCAGGTCCTCTCGCGTTACGAAGATCGATCGCGCGCAGCACACTGCCGGCAAGTCCGGGGCGCAGCACATCGGTGACGAAATACCGTCCGGCGAGGAGCCTTCTCGCGCTAGGTCGTGCGGGCGGCTGCGCGGAGGCCGCTATGGGGAAGGGAATGGCGATGCCTTGCGGGCAGTTGAAGGGTACCGACCGGAGATCCGGCACCCAGTTGCCGCTGCCATCGGGGATGAGTTCGGTTGGCTCACCGAACCGGTCGTGCATGACGCGGGGGCGCAGGGAGCCATAGCGCGCGTAAACTGCCTCACCGAGATGCAGATCGGTCGCAACACGGGGCCCGACGATTCCGCGCGTGCGCTCGATCAGCTCGCGCGCCAGAGCGACAGCCTCGGTGTCATTGCGCGGATAGACCGTGATGACCTTGCCGATCTGTGCTTCGCCGAAATTGCCGGCGCTCAGCTGCACGATCGCATCGCGCTCGGTCGGCATCTTGAAAGGCACCCCATGACGCTTCAGGCAGGGCAGCACCCGCTGGAACAACAAGTCGACGCCGGTAACAGTCGCCGACACGTGCAGTTTCCAGCCCGCCGCGTGGCTCGGGTCGCCGACCATGAGCCACGGGTCCTTTCGCTGAGGGTTGACTCCGAGCGCCCGCAGGCGCTTCGCAAATTCATCGGCGGCGGCGCCGCTCCTCACTGTCGCGGGTCAGACCCCGGCGCGGGTTGCACGTGCGGGCACGCGGGGACGCCTGTTGGATTCGACGGACCGCTCAGCTGCTGCGGCACTGTTCCGGCATCAGCCGTTCTCAAGCGCTGAGCCTCTTTTTTTTACGGCCTTGCGGCCGCGTCGGCTGTGTGCCTCCGGAACATTTGACAGCAAACTGCGTCCCTTTGGCACACAGAGCCACTGTACTCGTTAAACAGTGAGCGACCGGGTGGCCGTCTACCGGACCGGCAACGTAGTCAAAGAACGTTTTCGCATCCACAAAGATATCCGCATCCACGCCCCGGGCCAGTTGGCGCGCTACGCTGCTACTAAGCTTCTCCTTGGGGATTTTGGGGTGGAAGACGATCTGTTTCACGAGCGTCGGGTCCTTCTTCAGCATGCCGAGCAGCTCACGGAAGCTGTCGTCTTTGTTGTCGTTCTTTTTCATGGCTTCTGCCCCTTTCCCGGTGCGCAAGGCCGGAACTCCGCCTTACACGAGTGTAGATCCGTAGCTCTTAGGTGTGCAACCGCAAATGGTCCGAACTTCTCACTGGTTGAATCCAAGGCGGCTGCGCAAGGCCATAAACCTGGGATCGGCGTGCAGGGGACCGAAGGCTGGCTCCGGAGTGCAGGCGAGGCTCGCCGCAAACTCGGGCTGGTGCTGCTCGACCGCCCGCGGCAGCCACTGGAACGCAGGCTCGAGCTCGTTGCGATACGCGTAGGCAAGTCCTGCGAGCCCCGGCAAGGTCTGGCCGAACCGTGTGCGTAGTTGGGTCATCGCTTCGTCGGATGCGTCGCGACGGCCCAGCGCGGACTGGACACTTGCGAGCCCGGCAAGGCGTGCAGACTCGTCAGGCTCCAGCGCGATGACTTTGAGTGCGGAGGCTGCGTCACCCCGCGCCGCGAGCGCGCGGGCGAGCAGGGCGTGGGCTCCAGCATATCCGGGGTCCTCCGCGATCGTCTGCTTGATTATCTCCTCGGCGTTCGCGTAGTCACCTCCGCAGAGATGACTTTGCGCGAGGACGAAACTCGTGCCGGAGCTCAGCGGATCCCGCTGCAGGCGCTCGTGCTCCAGACGTATGGCCTCCGCCCAGCGCCCCGCGCTGCGCGCCAGCTCGCCACGCACCGTCAACACGGAGAGACTCGCAGGATCGAGCGCATCGGCACGCGTGATGCTGCGCTGCGCTCCCACCCAGTCCAGCTGGCTCATCTGCAGCCACGCCAAGAGTATGTAGGTGCGACTGGAATTCTTGTCGAGCGCGAGCGCCCGGTCGTACGCCGCGCGCGCTTTCGGGGCGGCTGTCTCCGGGACGATCTTGCCCCACAGCATCGAGTCGTACCACCAGCTTCCCAATTCGGCCCACGCGCGGGCGTAGCCGGGGTCCTTCTGCAAAGCGGCCTCGATCAGTGCACGTTCGTCGTCCGTGGCAACCTCCTGTCGCCAAACGTGCCTCGCCTGCAGCAGCAGTCGGTAAGCTTCAAGCGAGCGCGTCGAGCGCACGGCAGGAGCCGGAATGTCAAAGCTTCCGCGGAGGTCCGCGGCGACGCCGCGTGCGATGTCCTCTTCCAGGTTCAGGATCTCGTTGCCGCTGCGGTCAAAGACCTGCGACCACAGCTCGAAGCCGTCCGCGGCGCGAATCAACCGGGTGGTTACCCGCAGCTGCTCGGCGGACCCGCGCACCGTGCCTTCCAGGAGATACTCAACGCCCAGTCGTCGCGCAAGCGTCGGCGCGTCCTCCTTGCTGTCCCTCACCGCGAAACTCGAGGTCTGGCCGGTCACTGCCAGCCCGGGGAACAGTGTCAGCCGATCGATCAGCGCCGTCGTGAGGCCGTCGGCAAAATACTGCTGCTCGTGCCCTGTACTGAGATCCAGTAAGGGCAGCACGGCGATGGACTTCGGAGAGACCGCCGCCTGCTGAGCCGAGGCGGCGGACTGAACCACGACGGAGCGCTTGGAGATCCAGAGCTTGTCGAGGGCCATGTAGGTAAAGCCGAGAGCAGCGACTGTAGCGATAAGGGTGGCTCCAAGAATCGCATTCTGGCGACCGCGAGGCGCTTTGTCGGTCACAAGCCCGGCGAGGAGCTGCTCCACCGATGCGGTGCGCGCCTCACGGTTGAAGGCGAGCGCTTGGGCCAGCGCTTCGTTCTGCCCCCGCGACAGCACCCCAAGCGGCGCCATCTGAACGCCCGCTGCGCGAGCCTCGAGCGCGTTGAGTCGGCCAAACGGGCGCTCGCCGCACAGCATCTCGTAGATCACGCAGGCAAGTGAATAGATGTCATCGCGCCGATCCGCTTCCTCACCCGCGAGCATCTCGCAGCTGGCATAGGCGGGAGTGAGCGCGAGCAGCCCGCGCCGCTGGTGCATCAGCGGACCGCGCGAGATCCGGGCAATTCCGAAGTCGAGCAACTTCGTCCTTCCGGAGGTGGTCACGAAGATGTTTGCAGGCTTTAAGTCACTGTGAATGACGCTGTGGTCGTGTGCATAGCCGAGCGCAGCACATCCGTCCTCGATGATCGGCCTGGCATGGCTGAATGGCATGCCGCGGCCAAACTCCTCATCGAGCAGTGCATTCAGCGGCTTGCCCTCCAGGTACTCCATGAGTACGTACAGTCTCGTTCCGTCAACGTTCACGGAATGCACATCTACGATGTTGGGATGGCTGAGTTTTCGGGTCTTGCGGACCTCCTCGCGCAGGAGCTCGAGCGCCTCGGGGCTAAGGCTTTCGTTCAAGACCTTGATCGCGAAGGTCTCTCCGGTGACCTGCTCATCCGTGGCCAGGTACACCACCCCCATTCCCCCCACGCCGAGCTCGCGCTCGATGCGGTAGCGGCCGGAAAGCCTCTGACCGATCGCAAGCCTGTGACTGGGGTCTCGGCTGACGATGGCGCAGGGAGCTGAGGCTTGCAGATCGACCTCGGTCTTCACGGGTGAGACCTCGGTCGACGGCGGTGTGCGGTCTTGTTGAGTTGCCATTAAAGGCGCCTGGACAGCCCGCGCCAAGCATGCGCTCACGTTGCTTACACGGCAAATCACACGCGCGACCGTTGGACGAGAATAGCCGGAGGCCGGCGTGCAGCAACTACATTGAACTCACGCCTCCTCGCGCCGCGTCCACGCCCGTGACGTGCCTGGCATTTGCTGGACCAGTCAGAGAACGGCTCCCGTTTGTCGGGATCCAAACCGCCGCTAGACACCGTTTTTCAGGGCGTAGCAAACGCTCCCGTTGGTCTTTGGGTCGATCGGGAAGTCGCCGTGACGATTGGCATCGGTTTGATAGCCGGGTGGCGCCGTGTTGCGGCTGGGCGACCACACCTTCCTCGACGATCCCACAAAGTCAGTGACCGCGTTGATGTAGGGCTGATCGTAGGGTCGCGTTCGACTCCAGTAGCGCTGCATACCAACGAGAGGCTTATCCGCCTCAGAATCTTCCTCGCACAGCGAACAGACGATATAGAGGAGCGATTTGTTGTAGATTCCGGGCAAGCCGCCGTGAAAAAACACGCAGACGTGATCGGAACCAGACGCTGCAAACTTTGCGAAGGCCTGAGTTAGCTGCGCACCGTTAGTCCCTTCAAACTTACCGGCCTTCAGATCGATATCGTGATCGGGATCCAAAGGGATAATTCGTATCGCATCCTGCGCGGGTTTCGTAGGCATCAACTTACCCTCCATGGCGATCGATAAACTTCGCGCGCTCTTCGGTTTCCCAGGAATCCTATCCGCTCAAAACGCCTTTGTACTATTGATTTTGGTGGTGAGAGAGGGACTCGACCTCGGTATTATGAGCAGCTAGCAAGAAATCGACCCGAGTAAATCCAAAAACCTGCCGCGCGGCGCCTGTTGCCATTGGCACTACTTGGGGCTCGAAGCGCCCAAGTACTTTGACTCAAAGACGGCGCGAGAAACTGGCTTGCTGATCAGGAAGCCTTGCATCTCCTCGCAATTCAGCAAACGGAGCAGGCGCGATTGCTCCGGCGTTTCCACACCCTCTGCGACGACGGTAAGCTTCAATGAGTGGGCCAAGTTGACGATTGTCGATACCAGCGACAATCCCTCCGGCCCTTTGCTCATGTCGATGACAAATGAGCGGTCAATTTTCAGGGAATGCACCGGGAGCTTCGCCAGGTATCTCAGTGAGGAAAAGCCGGTTCCGAAGTCGTCTATCGCGATTCTCACGCCCATGTCGCGGATTGCGCGCAGGCTGGTGATACTCGAGCGAATGTCCTCCATGATGAGACTTTCCGTGATCTCCAACTCCAACCCCAAGGCGGCTTCCGCATCATCACCGAGAGCTTGACGTATTTCAGTCACGAACTCTCGACTCCTGAGTTGCAGCGGCGATACGTTTACTGCGATTCGCACGGCGGGAAGGCCGGCCGCGCGCCAACGTTGACGTGTCTGGATGGCTTCATTAAGAGCCCATCGTCCTACGTCATGGATGAGCCCCGTCTCCTCAAGGATCGGAATGAACTGGTTTGGGCCGACCAAGCCGGTCTGCGGATCATTCCATCTCAGCAATGCTTCAGCGCCGGTAAGCGCACCGTTGGCGAGACTGACTTTCGGCTGATAGAAGAGCTCAAACTCATTTCGTTCGAGCGCATGGCGCAGGCGATTTTCCAAGTTAAGTCGGCTGGCTACCGACACGGTCATCTTTTGTGCGTAACAAAGATAGCGATTCCCTCCTAGCTTTGCTTTCTTGAGGGCTGACTCGGCATTGGTGAACAGCGTGTCGGCATCTGCTCCATCGTCCGGATAAAGCGCCACACCCACTTTTGCCGCAACCCGAAACTCCGTGTCATTGACTCGGAATGGATGGGACAAAAAGGACTGAATTGTCTTCTCGAGTACCGGCGCGACATCGCTCATCTTTTTTATGTCCGGCAGAATCACGGCAAAATGATCCGCGCCGATCCGCGCCAACAGCGCGGCATCTCCCACCGTTTGGATAAGCCAGTCGGCCACCTGCCTGAGCAGAAGATCTCCCTCCGGCCGCCCATGGCTGTCGTTAATGTTTTTGAATCCCTCCAGGTCGATCAGCAATAGCGCTAGCTTGCCGCCCGCGCCCAGCGCACTGCGGATGGATTGCGCCGTGCGCTCGAGAAACAGACGGCGATTCGCCAGTCCGGTGAGCACGTCATAGTAGGCGAGGTAATCCAAGCGCTCTTGCTTGTCGATGTGATCCATCGCAAATGCGATATCGCCCGTCAGCTCGGTCAACAGCTTCAACTCACCCGCATGGAAGAATTCGCTTTCATCGGCATACAGCGCGACCATGCCAATCACCTCCGCCTCGATCAGCAGTGGAAAAACGGCCATAGATCGAATGCCATTGCGAAAGTGTTCTTTCGAGAACAGAACATCGTTGTTGGTCTCCAAATCGTTTGCATGTACGGGTTTTCCCGTCCTGATGGCCCGTGCGGTCATCGTGTTGCCGAGTGGGTGATTTTTCTCCACGGAAAACCTTTCGGCGATAAAAGTCAGGAACTCTTGACTAACACCGAGCGAGGCCACGGGGACGACTTTCATTCGCGCCCGATCGACGATGCCGATCCAAATCATTCTGAATCCACCTTCTTCGGTGGCAATGCGGCAGGCCTCGCGGAAAAGTTCCTCACGATTCCGCACGCGCACGATCAGCGTATTGATCCCGCTCAACATCGCGTGCACCCGACTAAGATGGACAATCCGCCTCTCGGCCTCTTTACGTTCGGTGATATCTCGGACCAGGGTGACAATCGTCCAGCCTTGTTCTGATTGCTGGGCATGACGTCTCAGTTCAAGCCAGAGCTTTGCACCGCCCCTGCTTCGCCGCAATATCTCGGAGGGCTTCGAGTCGACACTACTGATGATTAGGGCGTCGTAGGACTGCATCAACTGCTCGGGCGAGGTGGAGAAGACTTGTGCGGGAGACATCGCAAGAAGACCATTGCGGGTCACCGCCTGCATGCGGCAAGCGGCCTCATTGACATGGACGAAGCGCATGCTGGAGCGATCAACCAAGTAGACCGCATCCGCCGTCGCATCCATTGCTGCGGCAAAGCGCCTTAGCGACTCTTCGCCGCGCTTTTGATCGGTAATATCAAAGTGCATGACGACCGCTCCGCCGGGCCTGCCGTCAGCCAACGGTGTAACGCACAACAGAAACCAACGTCTCTCTGTCAGAGCGCCGCAGTGGTATTCGATCGACAATCCCTTTGATGTCCCCTGCAATATCAAGCGAGTGCCGGCGGCCAGCTCGCGCAGCTGGGCAGCATCCTCGCCTCGTGCGCGATCGCAAATATCCACATAGCTACATCCCACCGCAAAGGTGGGGCCTTGAAATGCATTGTCTTGCGTCGGTCGTCGCCACCTCGCGTTCGCGGAGACGATGATTCCTTCGCCATCCAGCAAGGCGATTTGGGCAGGGAGCGCATTGATGATTGCGGCCTGTTTGGTCTCCCCGGCGTCGCGCAACTGGCCCTGGGCGCGCTGCAACACAAACGATCGCCCGTCACGGTCTGAGACCGTGTCCACCTCGCCGTCAGTCAGCTGCTCTAAACGGAGATCCGCCTCGCGCAGCGCTCGGATCACCACAGAAATTTCCGCGCTTTCGTCACCCGGGGGTGGTGATTTCGGTTTCATGCGGGGTCGGTATCTAGTCCGAGCGTTTCTAGTACACGTTGAGTATCCACAAGTGTTCCGACAATTCTTCTGGCGGGGGCTGGCGCGAGCTTGAGAAGAGTAGGCGTCATTCGGATCCCTTCCGTCAAAGCACGCTGCGGTTCGCGAAACACGTCCACGATTTCAATCTCATGACGACCCGCCAGTCGCTCTCGGCATAGAGAATTGAGATTGGCCATCGCTTGGCCCGAATTCACCGTGTCGGCGGCGACGAACAGCCGAAATCTATATACTGGACCACGAGTCATGACTTGCGCCGGGGCGCGTCGGCTCCGCGCAACTGGCGCATCCGAGCACGGCCACCAACGATTACGGCCTCGCGGCTGGCCGTCGTGCGGGCCAGCAATGTCTTTTCGACTTGTTTCGCGACCAATTCCGTTTGAACGGCCTTCAGACGCACTTGGAGTTCAGCTTGTTGCGCGTCCAGGGTGACCAGTTTGAGTTTTCTCGCGACTTCACCCACTTCGTTCGCCAATCGCTCGGCGCTTTCTTTCTCCCAGCGCATCGTGCCCATCAACACTTCGCCGCCGGCCGTGAAGATATCCGCCAACGTGACCCCATCATTGCTGAGAACCAGCTCTCGCACTTGGTTCGAATGAGCTGTGCCACGCGACTTGATGATGGACATCCCGCGGTTTCGTTCTCCGGCCTGGACCAAATAATTAAGATTGATCCACGTGTCCGCCAATGTCGATATATGCAGCGAAGTTTTGTTTTCCACTTGTGCGTGAAGCTCGTTGAGTAAGCTGGTGCAAACCAGCGTAATGCGTCTGGCCTTCGACCAATCGATCAGCCGCTCCGCCACACCGTGCGCAGTCGATTCGTTGCCGGAATTCGAGAGCGCCGACACGGGATCGATGACCAAGCAGCGGGCCTTGTGCTTCTGAGCGTACCCCTTGATCTGCACCAAGCACATCTCGGCGCTACCGGTAATGGTGCGAGCCGACACCATTCGGAGCAAACCGTTCTTGATGTATCGCTCGAGCCGAATTCCCACTGAGGCAAGATTGCGGACGACTTCCGTGCCTTCAGAATCGAAGCTGACGAACATCGTGCGCTCGCCCCTTCGACAAGCGGCCTCCGCGAACGCGCCGCCTAAAGTCGTTTTCGCCGTACCGGGATAACCGGTGATCAGCACGCTCGCAGAACGATAATAACCGCCGCCCAACATGGTATCGAGCCGTTTGATTCCACTCGACACGCGTTCATTGGTGACCTTCGCGTCGGCCTTTCCCAATATGCGCATCATCGCCACCTCAAAACCGCCCTCGCTGATGACAAATGGCGACTCATCTTCATCGAATCTCGAGCCTCGATATTTCTGCACGCGAATATTTCTCTGCGATACCCCCAGAACCACGCTGTGATTCAGAAGCACAGCGCAATCAACCATAAATTGCATGAAGCCGTACGGATGGTCGGTGCTGACACTGGTCTCGCCAGACGCTGCCTTCAGCGTAAAGATGCAAGTCATATTGCGGCGCGCCAGCCAATCATGAAGTCGGTAGACTTCCCTACGCCTCGCGGCGAAATCCGGCAGGAGAGCCAGGACCATGTCGAGGGAATCAAACACAATCCGCCGTGCCTGCATCTTGCCTGCCTCGAGGGCGAGCCCTGCCAGCAGTCCGCAAAGATCAAAGTCCCCCGATTGGACCATATCAAGCTTCGGTTGGGCATCGATGAACAAAAGCCTATTTCGCCGCAACTTGGAGAGTTGCCAATTCAAGCGCTCTGTATTTGCGACGATGCGCGTGGCGGTCTCCTCGAACGCCACAAAGATGCCCGGCTCGTTGTACTGGCGAGTGCCATTTACGAGGAACTGCAGTCCGAACATGGTTTTACCCGAACCTGCTCCGCCCACCACTAGAGTGCTGCGTCCACGCGGCAAACCCCCGCCGGTGATTTCGTCGAAGCCGGTGATCCCTGTAGGTGCCTTACCCAACGCCGCCTCAGGTACGCGTTCGCGTTTCATAGTATTCCCTTACCCAAGCAGCGCGTCGGGGCTGCCCTCGCTTCAAAAGTGCGGATGGGTGGCAGACACTATGTCGATTGCACAAGCGCGTATGTGCGGTGACCCACATACAGCGGAGCGGAGTATCACTCTAGTGACGCATTCAAGGAACGCCCGAGCGGAACATGTCAGTGACTTTGAGACACAGTGTGATGAGCCCGATACGGAAGGCGGCGCGACGTTGAGCGGTAAAGCGATATGCGGCTGTGTTCGGCACAGTGCCGGTTGGTTGATCGAAGCCTCGGAGAAGGTTTGTGCACCGCGGTCACGCAAGAATCACGCACTGACCATCGTGCCATCGTGCGTGCCCGAGCGGATAGTAATTTTGGTGGTGAGAGAGGGACTCGAACCCTCGACCTCGGCATTATGAGTGCTATTTTGACTTTTTTTCGGGCGGCTGCTTCTTGTAACTCATTGTTTTAGTTGGACGCTCAGTCCAGCACTATCCCCTGTTTTCCCTGGTTGCCGCACAAAAACCGGCACAGTAAATTCAAGTTCGTTTACGCGGCCAACGCTTTCAATACCGCTCGCGGGTTATTTTTAATCGCCCTCAAAAGCGCCTTCGCGGGCCCTGTCGGTTCTCGCCGCCCCTGCTCCCAATTGCGCAGCGTGCCAACATCAACGTGAAGAAGCTTCGCGAATTTCGGTTGACTCAAACCCGTGATGGCGCGGATCTCCTTCACCTTCGCGGCATCCACGTAGAACTCGCGCGAGGGTGCCCGCACTCCGCGCACGATCTCATCCATCTGTCCCATGCTTTCCACCAGTCGCTTAAACAGCTTCTTATCCAATGTCACCACTCCGCGTTGATTTTCCGCAATACCGTCTTCTCTTTGGGCGTCAGGTCGTCTTGGATTCCTTTTCTATACGATAAGAGTCATCCGAATCTTCGCTGCCGGTGCGTGTTAGTGTGTCGTCCCGCATCAGATCGCGTCCAGGTCCTCAAAGTCGTCAATGGGGCGTAGTAGCGCCCGCCGGGCGACGAAGACTCCGGCAACGGCGATGGCCGAGTCGATTTCTCGCAATCGTCGCTCGCAGGCCTTGAAGTGCTTCCCGGTGGTCAGGACGTCGTCGAATAGGATGATTGAGCGCGGCGGCGCCCGCTCCCAAGCGTCACGATCAACGATCAGCAGTTCGTGCAAACTTTCCGGAGTCATTCTGCTGTTCGAGCCATGATCAGCATTGGCGCTCCTCGATTGCCTAAGCAAGTCCCGAATGTCTACGTTGTATCCTGCAAACGCCCTTCGTAGCGTCTTCACAATCCGGTCGTCGTATTCCGGATGGTCAGGTAACTTCGAACTTGGTATCGGTACCCAAGTATGGCGCTCGACCTCCTCACGCGCGATAGCACCCCTCAATCCAGCCGCGATGGTCGCGATCGCTTGCTCCTTCCAGTAAAGCCGCGCTGATTTTTCAGTCGGCTTGCATTTGTAGTTGAAAATAAGCTGATTGGTGGGACTATGCCCCCATCCTTGGTCAGCGAAATATTCCCCGAAGCAAAAACACCGGTCTGCCTCGTCGAGGTAGTAGTGATCACCCCGCGTGGTTTCGTCGATCGCCGTGAGTCGACTAGGTAGAGAACTGCGCCCGGAGCTCGTCATAGTCCTTGATGCGCACGGCCCCGCGCTCGAGGAACTTGTGCGGCCAGGCCAGGGCATTTTGGAAGCAGCTATCCAGGATGAAAAGCTTTCGACCCTGCTGAAGTGCATGGCGAGCCTGGACGAGCGTACCAGATGTGTCTCCGGCCTCGACGATCACTGTCGCCTCAGTGAGTGCCGACATGGTGGCGTTACGCTCTGGGAAGAAAAGTCGGTTGCCCGTCCAGCGCTGTCGGGAGTACCGCACAATCGGCACCTGGCTGATCACGAGAAACTCATCCGCGATCCGCCGTTGAAGCTCAGCATTCTCGGGAGGGTAAGCGGTTGTGATGGGCGTGCCCAGCACCGCCACCGTACGGCCCCCCGCTTCGATGGCCGTCGAATGGGCGACGGTGTCGATGCCCTGAGCGAGCCCCGAGACGACCGTGAAATTGTCCTGCACGAAGCACTGGGCCAGTTTAGCGGCGCGACGCACTCCTTCCTCGGACGGGCGCCGAGTGCCAACGATCGCGACACACCGAGTACTAGTGATGTCCCAGTTACCTTGGAAATACAGCAACGCGACAGGGTGCTCGGCATCGAGGAGACTGGCCGGATATTCACCCGCTCCCTGGACTCTCACCCCGAAGTGTCGGATGCCGGCCTCGCGAATCATGCCAAGCGCCATGCGAGCGTAGTGTTCCGCCTCCGCGGGCGAGACGAAATCTGAGGGGATGGAGTCCGGCTGCGCCCGGAATTTGGCAGCCAGGGTCTTAAAGCTAGCGCGCTCTTGACACCAAAGGGCTTCATACGCGCCCAACTCACGTGCCGGTCGAACTGCCCTGGATTCCAAGCCTGCAGCTTGCGCGATCAGATCCATCTTGGCCCTCTACTGGTTATATATACAGTGATCGCGCCAATAACGCAAGCTGCTTGCGACGGAGACTGTAGCGCCGATCCTAACGGGCCGCGCTCGGAATTGACATTCGAAATGCCCGGCAAGTCCGCCCCCGCCGGCTAGTCCTTTCGGGCCTTTGCCGAGCGCTGGCGCGTAACCGCAGAGGCACCTGCTCAAAAACCCAATAGTCGGGCGTGGTCCCCTCATCGCTATGCTCGTAGAGATGTGCGCTGATTTCGCTCCCACGTGGAAGGTCAAGCGATTCCACGCGCGCCGACCTATGAAACAGGACGACGTTCCTCTTGCTCCTACCGTGCTGCACAGAGCGGTAAATGATCCCGTCTAGGTTCGGCTCTTTCTTCGTCGCCAAATAGTCGGCGATGCCTTGCGTAACCAAATACTCGAACGGCTCATCATCTGGCATCACTGGTTTTGTAATTTGGCTGCTGAGACTGGCCAGGAATTTTGCCTTCTTCAGCCGCTCAATATAGGTGGGATCAAAGATGCTGCCCTCGACATAAATCGATCGCAAAGCTTCAACATCGAGGAGTTTCAGAGGCCGTGTTATCTGAAAGCGCCCGATCATTACGCGGCTTCCGACCGGAGGTCGCGTCTCGGCGAGCGCCACTAAAGTCGCTCGCAACCCATTGATTTTGGTGGTGAGAGAGGGACTCGAACCCTCGACCTCGGCATTATGAGTGCCACGCTCTAACCAGCTGAGCTACCTCACCACAAAGAGCGGCGGATTGTGTGCAGCGGCGCGGTCGCTGTCAAGGTCGGACTTTTAACCTAATCTCACAAAATCAATGACTTAGCGCTTCGAAGCAGATTCCGAATCGCGAGCCTTGGGGCGCCGGATCA
>Ga0210410_10001384_pt1 | contig 22997 bp, 20 predicted proteins | sample IncBWC4MmetaG_FD_161058 | JGI IMG/M metagenome (GOLD analysis project Ga0210410, IMG submission 161058) | Forest soil microbial communities from Barre Woods Harvard Forest LTER site, Petersham, Massachusetts, United States - Inc-BW-C-4-M | ecosystem: Environmental > Terrestrial > Soil >... | reverse complement strand
TCTCGGTCGGCGTCAAGGCTTCGTCAAAATCCTTTTTCATCATCTCGATCTGTTTCCGCGGCTCCTCGGCGAAGGCCGCCATTGCGCCAGCCACGCCGCCGCCGTGGACCAGATCGGGCATAGCCGCGGCGCCCGGAGCAATGGGGAACGGCGCCACGACGTCGCCGTGGGCTTCTTTGGTTTCTTCGAGAAACTTCTTGAGCTGGACCTGGGATTCGAGCTGACCGGTTACTGTTGCGAGCTGCCACGCCAGCCGGTCCGCGCTCACGCCGAACTCTTTGAAGAATCGGGTGCTCCCAGCCTCGGCGCGATATATGGCTAGGGTGCTCAGTGAGTTCTTAAGACCCTCGTCCAGGCGGGCGATCTCATCGTTCTTGTCGAGCGCTGCATGCAGCTCTTTTCCTAAGCGGACCGATTCCTCCTGAATCCGCTTTAGTTTTTCGCGGATCTTGTCAGTCTTCCTGTCAATCTCTTCCCCCGTCTTCTTGGCTTCGATGTCGCGCTCCAGTTTTCGATCCGCGGCTGCATTCGCCGCGTCCCTACCCTGCTGGTCCTTGATCTGTTTGATTCGATCCAGGACTAGTTTCTGGGCCGCGATCTCCCCTGGTGAGTAGAGAGGCTCGCGCCCCCCATTCGCCACGGCGCCGGGCGCAACACTAATGGTGACGTCCCTCATCGCCTTTGGCATTTCCTCAAGCTTCTTTTGCGCGGCAGCGAGCTGGTCATTCAGGTACACGGCCGCCGTCGTTGTGTGTTCCAGCGCGTCCTGACGAGAGAGCTCGGCGAATTTGTCCTGGAAGGCCGTCACCTGGTCGTTGATCTTTTCGATTCCCAGCGTCCCGCGGGTGTTCCAGAGCTCATGCCACAATTTGCCGATAGCCGACATGTGAGGTTCGAGGGCCGCGAGCGTGGTCATCTGGCGCCGCAAGGACTCAGTGAGCTGATCGGTGAATTTCGCCAGGCGCTCCACATTCTCAGCATCGGTAGCCAGGCCTTTGTAATAAGCTTCCGCCGCTCGATCGCCCCGCACGCTGGCATCTTTGCCCAGCGTCTCATTCAGCCGCCGCTCGCTTTCCGCCCGGGCATCGGCGATCACGGTGGCAGTTTTGCGGACAGCGGCGGCATATTCCTCTTCTTTCCTTTTCGCTTCCTCCATCCGTTTTGAGATGTGCTCGGCGATCGCGAAGCCGACCGCGGCGAGAGCGCCCACAACGCCGGCTCCGATGATTGATTGCAAGCCAGCGGCGAACGCCGGAAACTCGCGCGTAAGGATTTTTGTCAGCGGTCGGGAGACGTGAATGCCAAGGGCCTCGTCGATTAAACGAAACGACTCAGCCCCTTCACGGCTGGTGCGCTTCATCTCCGCGCTCATTCGTTGATTGAGCCCCGACGTGAACCCTTCCACGCCCTTCATTTTGGAAAGGAATTCCGCCGGATCCAAACCTAACCTTGCGGCCATCGAGCCGACATTCAGCGTGGACAATCTGGGATCAGCTTTCTATGCCCGCTCTCGGTATGAAAAACGAGACGGGAACTTCAATCCGGGAGATTGGCGAGGAACCCGGCCTTCGAAGAAGCTCCCGCTCAAAAACGTCAAGAAGACGGAGCAATCCTCAGCATGAATGTCCATCCCATCGCACGCAAGTTACTTCAGAACAATCCTCCCCACCTGTGGCGGCTCCGCCGGTGGATGACGTAAACCCAAGGTGCTTCTCATGCACTATTCTTGATGCATGTTCGACCTGTGGCCAGCGCCAGCCCTTCGGATTGGTCGTAGCGCTGGTAGGTCTCGTACGAAGGCATTGCTGCGTCTGCCGGCGCCGTGGCGGCCCTTCGTAGTCGTGGCAGCGATCGCAGAGGAGTTTTATCGTCCCCGGCGTCGGGTTCGGCCTGGAAAACAGCGGCCATCCGGTCCCAGCCTGCAGCTCGATCTTTTTGCCGCACAGATCGCCCGCGAATCTACCAAACCGGCGCCGCTTCCAGCGTCCCCTGTTCGATTTGTTTCCTGAGGTTCGTGCCTAAGACAGCCCGGCTAGGCGGCCTAGGGCGGCCCAGGATGGACGAATCTCCTGCGGGGCGACCCACAGCACCACCTAAAACGTCCCCAGGCTTGGTTTTTTTTCTTCGAATCGAGAGCGGACCGCGGGATACGCGGCGCGAAAATGCGACAATCTGTCTACTTTGTCGCATTTTTGAATTTCAAAGCCTTCCACCGTCGAACACTCCCAGCGATCGGCCCGCCCTGGGCGCACCCGCACTAACGTCACTTTCTCGATGAGGGCGGGCGGGTTGACACTGAAAGTGTCGAGTCTTCATGGCTGACCTCTAAGCTGACCCCACGGGAGTCTCACGTAGGATGAGCTCCCGTGGCGACGCCCAGCGGGCTCAGGACCGCGGCCTTACCTACATAAGTAAGCCCACAGTGGTTTAGGAGCTCGGGCAAAGTGGAGAAAATGTGAACCTTCCCAGCGATCCAGTTTCTTCCGAGTTATTTCCCGGCGGGTTTGAGGTGATGGGCCAATGGGAAGATCCCGTCACGGGGCGCGGCAAAACTTGGGTTAGGTTCTACTGCGCATCGTATGGCGGACAGGTGGGGCGAGACGCGTTCAGCCGAGTCTTCGACGGCCCGACGTTTCTGACTTTTATGTGTTCGCGTGAGCTCCGGAATGCGATCGCACTCGAGCCGCAGGTGGATCTGACGCCAGAAGACCGCGAGCGAATGGCTGAAATTTTGCGCGTTAGGATCATCGCGCCGAAGACGCCCTCTTTCGCGCAGCGCGTGAGAGCCTGTTTCAGGGGATATCACCAAGAAATGTTAGGCGCCATGCGGCGAAGGGAGTACGCGAAGCAGGAAGCGAGAGCGATCTCGGAAATCTCTGCGGCGCAGCACAAAGGAGAGGGTCTATGAAGTACGCGAGAATACTCAGCGAATTTTACGGCCGGGCCTGGGCGGTCCCGGAAGACCTGTTGCTTCGCATGCACCATCTATTGTCCACGCAGGCCTCCGGCGTTAAATGGTCCGATGAGGAGATCCATGACCGCATCGTCGACGCGAACCACCGTGGCGGCTACGAACCCCGCGAACACCTTGATTTCCGCTATTCCGCCTCCGTAGCGACGTCGGAACCCAGCCGCGCCAAGAATTCCCGTAAGCGTAGGGGCGTTGCCGTCGTCCCCATCGTGGGGATCATCTCCCACAGGGCGAACATGATCTCCGAAATTAGCGGACCAGGCGCGGGCGCCTCCATCCAGAAGTTACAAGCACAATTCCGCGAAGCCCTTCGAGCCGAAGACTGCACGCACATCGTGCTCGACGTGGACTCGCCCGGTGGGTCCGTCGACGGCATAATGGAATTTGCCTCTGAGATCTACGACTCGCGCAAGCAAAAGCCTATCACCGCGGTGTGTAACTCCATGGCTTGCAGCGCGGCTTACTGGCTGGCCTCGGCCGCCGGTGAAGTCGTGTGTACGCCCAGCGGGCAGTGTGGCTCGATTGGCGTTTACATGATTCACGAGGACGAATCCAAAGCGCTCGAAAAAGGCGGGATCAAGGTCACCATCATCAAGGCGGGGAAATACAAAACCGAGGGCAATTCTTTGGAGCCGCTCTCGCAGGAAGCGTATGACGCCATCCAGGGCAAGGTGAATGACTACTACGGTATGTTCGTGAAAGCGGTCGCGCAGAATCGCGGAGTCACCCAGGCGGCCGTGCGCGGAGGATTTGGCCAGGGGCGCAGTCTGCTGGCGAACGATGCAGTCAAACAGGATCTCGCCGATCGCGTGGGTACTCTAGATGACGTGCTGGCCGAGCTGCTGGGCCTAAGCCCGAGACGCCAGGTCGCGCCAGGGGAGTCAGCGGGGCGACTATCAGCAGAATCGCTAGGCCTTAGGCGCAAGCTTGAAATGATGCGGCTTGAGTCCAGAGGCGCGAAGCCAGCGCCGCAACGATCGCGAGAGATGCTGCAGCTCAAGCTTGACCTCGAAAAAGCCCGCAATCGTCTTCCCGCGGCATCTCACCGGGCGATTGAACGACGCCGGCGCCAGATGAACCTTTTGTAGCCGACGCTTCCACACCGCATCAAGCATCGCCGCGCTAGCCTAGCCCGAGCCGGGTCATTTCCGCGGCTTCGATCAGGCCCTCTCCCACACACTCTAGAAGCCAGGTGATTGCCTCCGGGCTGAGGACATGATTTGGAAATGGCCGCGGTTTTAGAAACTGGATTTCGGTCGCGTCCAATTGGTTGGCCAGGCCTCGATCCTGATCAGCCAGCTCATTCAAGTCCTTAAACCCAGCGAGCAGCCGACGTGCGATCGTTGCACGCGCATCGGCAAGCGAGTGCGAGAGCTCAAAAATTGCCTGCCTGCGCATGGTGGCAATGTTCAGTTTCTGCAGCTTGATCGCCCGATCGAGGGCCATGACCGCGGCCCGTTCGAAGTCCACCTGCTTGATCATGCCCAGATCCTCGGGCTCCGGAAGTCTGATTTCGGCGTAAAGGGTTTTGTCCAGGGGCAAACGCGCCGCGGATATTACCTCCGTGAGATCGCCGCCCGCAATAAGATCGTTGGCCAGTTCGGTGAGATCGCGATCGCGACCAATGCAGATCGTCGTCTCTCTTTCGATGTACCCCCGAGCCATTCCTTCGAGCCCGTTGGCTCTGACCTTCAGGTTTCTGAGCTTCGCAGTATGTTCCGCCAAAGATGCCTCAAGCTTTGACAAGATCGTTGCCGCCTGTGAGTAAGCCTGGCTTCGCTCGAGCTCCGCGCGCGCCGCGGCGAGCTCGACCTTACGCGCATTCATATTTGCGGCCGCCTGCTCCGGTTTAGGTTTCATGGGTTTCTCCGTGCCTAGGTGCCAACTCTAACAGCTCCGACTCGAGTCAAATAAAATTTCCCGGTCCTTGGATTTTCTCGCCGCAATAAAGCACGGCCAGCAGCACGCGCCGATTCCGAGCCGGGTTGATCCCGTTGCGAACAAATGCTCTCTCCAGATACTGCTTTACCGCTTCCTCGGTTGTGCCGAGGCGCAAGGCGATTTCGCGGTTGGAACACGCCTGGATCAGCAGATCACAGATCTGGCGATCGCGCCGGGTGAGATCGAGCATGGCAGCTCCGTCCTACGGCATTTCCTTTTTAGGCAGTGACTGTGGGGCTGGATACGTATGCGTCACGCGCGCCACTGAGGAGGACAACCACCGCGGCGAAATCGGCCGCGGTCGGTGCACCTAGGCCAACTCCAATATAGGAATCGACCCCCAGGCTGCCCCCGAGCGGGGCGCCGGTGGCGGCTGCGAGTTCGTTTGCGTCAATCTCGATCACGATCAGGCCGCTCGGTGGCCAGTTGCCGGCCGCGAGCACCAGCCCGGTTGCAGGCGCGTTCTGGATGGAACTAAGTACATCGTTCCCGGCGCCGCCCAGGGCTTGGAAGTAGTAGTTAAATGGAATCGCGATCGGGGTTCCCCCGGCCGCACTGGTGCACAAATAGATGAGCAGAGTGGTGGCATCCTGCGTCGCTTCCGCCCCGGCGATGATCAGAATGCTGGCGTGTTTGTAGCCTTTCATGGAAAAAGCCGGGTTGATCGGCGCGGCCGAGGACTGCGCAGAAATGTTCTGCGGAACCTCGAGCACGGCCACGTGTCCTTCTTCGGCAAGAATGAAACGATCCATGATTATCCAGCTCCTGATTGCGAGTTTTCTTTCGTGCTGAGTTAACGGATTGGAAGACTTCGGAGAAGAAAAGGGGGAGCTTCACCGACAGGCTCCAGGTGTCGGGAAGCCCCCCCTTTTTCAACTTCAGGAGTCGACCATGAACCAAGTTCGACCATTTCAACATACGCGCCGTCGGTTCGCCGGCGAAAGTTACGGAGGTTCCGTGTGCCCGCTGTCACGGTCAGTGACAATGAGCTGCCGTGCACCAGTGCGGCCGGGGGAACCCCGATCGCGATTCCATTTAACTACTACTTCCAAGCCCTGGGCGGCGCCGGGAACGATGGGGGGCGTGATCTTTTTAGCTTTCATGGTGAAGCATCTTTTTGGTAACGTCCGAACAATGGACTGCGAGCGCTGCGCTGTGATCCACCCGGGTGTGAGTTGCGCCGCCTCCTCTAAGGACGCGGCCGGCGCCTCCCTCTGCATTTTCTGCCTAGATTCGGTTTGTTGCCCGATCCAGAAGAGGATTATCGCCATCCCGCGCGCGGAGCGCAGTCGGTGGATTCTGGAGCAGATCACAAAAGGCGAAAAGGAGCACCCAACAACGACGACAGAAATCTTGCCCGCTGAGAGGTCGCCGGCGACACCGGCAGCCCCCAATTGCAAGGTTCTAGGATGCAAAACGAAGTTGATCGACAGCAACGCAACCGGATACTGCAGCAGGCACCTTGCGCGCGCCATGGCCAAGACAAATGGGGCCGCACTGCAGATCCTCAGACAGACGGCCGCAAAGACCCAGGAGGATGGAATGAACGGAACTGGAAAACCAAAATCTCCGATATCCACGCTACCGGCCGCAACCTCGCCGGCGCAGGTGCGCACCTGCAAGCTCGCAGGCTGTGCGTCCAAGCTCTCTTGGAACAACACAACCGGATACTGCGCCAAGCACCACCGCGCGGAGTACTCAAAGGTGAATGGCCACGGGAAGTCCGGCCTCAGCGAAGCGGCGAATGGGCGTGGGAATGGCGCTGTTATCAGCAAAGTCAATGGCCACGAGAACAGCCGTGGGCTAGCGGTTGAACAGCGAGTCGCCCTGGTGCTTTCCCGAATTCCAGTGGAAGACAAAATCACGATGATCGATGACTGGCTCTGGGGCCGAGAATGCGCATAGAAAAAACGATAGCCCGGAGCGATAGGAAGAAATCGTCAGTGTTTATGCGGGAAGGCCTCAGGCAGCTCCCAGACCTGGAGGCCTCGCCGGCGAGCTGATGGGACACCGGAAAGCTATAGTCTTCAGAAGACCCTCGCGAAGGCGCGAGGCGCACGGCAGTTCCACCCCCCCCCGTGATGCCGGTGCCCACGCTTGAAAGGGGGTAGGGGGTCGGACCTCAAAGTCGATCGAGCCTGCGACCGTACTGCCCCGAGTTGCGCAGTTTCGCGGCGAAAGTTTTTTGGGGTGGTTTTCCGGGATTTGGTGGGAAAGTGGGATCAGCATGCGACGTAGGGAGATCTAGCCCCGGATTCGCTGAGATCGAGCCCCTCGCCGAAGGCAAAAAAAGATTCTGCTTCCGAAAAGTTCGGGTATGGAATAAGGGGCGGGCTGATCTCACAGCCGTTGTGGAATTCCCCAACAAACCAAAGCCCCCAAAAGAATCTTTTTTCGCGAAACTGCGCGTCTTCGGGAGGTCAGTGATCTTCATAATTCCGGTATCCCCCTGAAAACCGCCTCAAAAAATCTTTTTTCGCGAAAATGCGCGGTTGGGGGCAGTACGGTCGCCGTCGAGCTCGACTTTGAGATCCGACCCCCTACCCCCTTCGCGCTGATCCGGCGCCGCCTTCTGAACAGAGGGCCCAAAAATACCAGAATTTCCGCAGTCCTGTTTCAACCTTCCACGGGTTTCTTCACTTGTGCACAGGATCTGCACAGCTATTGAGTTTTCACTGCTCCGGAACGTACGCTTGCCGGCATATTGTGGGGCCATGAAACGCACATCGGTTTTTCTCAGCCGTTCGCAACATGAAAAACTCGCTAGGCGGTCGGCCGAAACCGGAGCGCCGATCGCGGAGCTCATCCGGCGAGCAATCGATCGGTACCTCGCGCCGCGGCGAAAGGCCGGCCAAAAGGCCTAAGCACAAATCGGAAAGGGGAAGTATTCGACACCCAATGCCTGAGCTGCCATTAGAAGATGTACTGCTGATCCTTCACGTGTGGCGTGATGAAAAGCGAGTCATCTACTTCCACGTTGGCGAGAGCGAGGATCCGGCTCTTTTTGCATTTGGATGTGGCGCGATTGAAGAGCTCACTCCAGATTTTCTCCGAATCGATAGCCGTAGCGCGGATCCGCCGGAGATCAGACAAAGTCGAGTGCATGGGTGCACCGTCTCGCTGAAGCGAGCAGATTGGTTTGCGCTTTGGGACTGGCGCGACCTTCCCGCCGACGAAGCAGTGACCGAGAAAACCTCCCGGGAACCCTACGACTGTATGCTGACCGTGGCTGTTGGCAGCGCCAAATGCGTACTCCGCACGCTGCGGGCTCCGGCCTCCGGAGGAACTCGTGGGGCAAGCTAGACGTCGGCGGTGCGAATTCCGGGGCGGCGCAGGGCTGAAGGAAAAATACCGGCCGACCTCGCCCTGTCTCGAGGAGTTCGAGCCGAAGTCGCCGAATCAAAAAAACTGTGAGATCTGCCAGCCCTTCGCTAGGAGAGCGCGTAACGCCAGCGAAGCAAACGCAAAATACCAAGCTGCTCCAAAGAAGTTCGCCAGGAGAGCCCAGCAATATCGCCGGAAGCGGGCGGACGCCGCCGGCCGGCAGTTCCGTCGCGTCGGAAGCGTGCAGAAATGCGGGTATCGCGACAAACGTGGCAGGCGGGGCGAGGGATGCGAGATCAAGTACAAGCTGCGATCCTCCTCTCAGAAGTATTGCGATCGTTGCCAATTGCGCGCCGATGCCGAGAGAGCGCGCGACTACCGCGACAAACACCCAGAAAAAGAAAAAGCTCGTTCGACAGCCCGGTGGAAAACTGTGCGCGAGCGGCTCGCCAAGATCAAAGGGGGCGAGTTAATCCCAGTTCGTCCTATCGAGGAAGGCACCAGGATGAACATCCGGCTAGCTGCGCGTCTTCTGCGCCAAGGTTTGAATCCGTATCGGATGACGGATGAGCTTTACCCGCCCTCCTCGGCTTTTTCAGGCCTCTCTAAGAGGGAGAAGGCCGCTGACCGGGCCAAACGGTTCGACCGCACCAAGAAATTCTTGAGGTACCACCGGGACCGAATCGAGCTGGAGATGGCAGCGGCCGTCACACCGCCCCCCGACTTATCCACAGAAATCCACAGCCTTCCTTAGGGGAGAAATGGTCTTTCCCCCAAAAATCGCCTTGGGGGATAGAACGTTTCTCCCCCTACCCTCCGCTCTCGGATCGGCATAGCCTGCTCCTCGGTTGCAAAAAAACGAACCCGTCGCGTATCAGCGCGGCGGGTCGAATGAACGGGGCCGTCAGGGCGGAGTGAGCCGAGTGGCCGAGTCTAATTGTGTACTAGCGAGTAACTCGAAATCAAATGCCGGCGGCGTCCACCGCGCCCCGATCGCGCCCGAATTCCCTGCGCAGCGTTTCCCACGGGAACTCCAGGTCCTGATTGAAGTGTGGGACGTCGATCGAAATCAAATCACTTGGCCAGCATGGCTGGCGCGCGCAGCCTCCGATGACTGGGAACTCCATCGCCTAAATTGCTTGACTGCCTGGGACCGTCTGCTGGGAAGCACATCAGCAGATCGGAGATGGCCGACCTGGTTTAGATCCGGCGAGGCCTCCGCGTGAGCCATCAGGTCTCGGCAGTTCCAGAAAACACTCTCCGCCTGGATTGGATCCCGATGGGACCCCCACGGCTCAGGCCGCCCGCCGGCTTGTCGGCCGAGCAGCGCGGATGGTTTGTAAATCTCTTCTGGGCCATGTTCGATGCGGAACCGCAAGGATACTTGGCTGTCACTTCGGATATCTGGTCGCTCGCAGGGTCGCGTGACATACAACGTTGGGAAGCCCACGGTGTCAGGGTCATGGCCGCCTTCGAGGCCGCAGATGTCGCTGGCCAGCACGTTATCTTTTTTCCGCCGTTGATCCAGGCGTTGCAGGAGCAACGCAAGAAACTGCTGCGCAACCGAGCACGCGGTGGTTTTTCGAAACCGAACACTGATGAGAGCGTGCGGGCGCCTTCCGTCTCTCTCTCTCAATCTGAATTTGATTTTGACTTTTCACCGCGAGGCGAAAATGAACAGCGAAACTCTCCCAAATCCGGCACTCCCAGCACTGGCAAACGAGCCCAGCGCGAACAGACTCGCACTGTCCTCACGGAAAGCCTCCGCCGTTACAGCGGCTAAAATGATCGACTTCGCGCGCGAGTTGCTGCTAGTCCGCGAGGATCTGACTCAGCGCCAGTCCGACTTCTGGATTTTGGAGTTGAGTTTCTATCCGGCGCACCTGGTCGAGCTCGCTTTCCACCAATGGGTTCGAAATTCAAAGTTCATGCCGGTGCCCTCAGAGATCCTCGACATTCTGGACAGGATGGTCGAAGCCGAACGTCAGCAGCGCATGATCCAAGAAGGCCAGGCTCAGCTCGAGCAATGCCGGCAGATCCGCGAACAGATGCAGGCGGCCGGCGAGCCATCCGGTTTGGATCAATATCGTACCGTCATGCGGGAAGCGCTCGAGCGCATCAAGAATCACGCTCCACTTCCTAGTCCCAACCGCCGAATGGAACTGAAGGAGCGCCTGGCGCGAGCCCAGCGGGAACGCGCAGCAGTGCGCAAGAAGCCGGCCGCCTCGGCCGAGAGCGAAGGCCACAAAGAGCGCCTCGCTGCATAAAACGAGTTAATAACGATGTCGCGTCCTGGACAAAGTTCGATGCCGGAAAGCGGGATCACTCGGATTACGATCCCATCCGAGGCAACTCGCCCGACAAGCCATCGGGGGTTTGAAGCGATGGCGAGACGGCGAAGTCAGCATCCGACACCCTTCAAGGAGGGCAACTTCTGGTGGCTGCGAGTCTGGGATACGAGCGCGACGGGCAGCCGAAAACTTCAACGGATCAAACTAGCAAAGGCGGACATGGCGGTCCGCGAAGTGGAAAAAATCAGAGACGAGTTGCTGCGGCCCATGAATCAAGGGCTGGCGCTGACCGGCTCGGCGATGAGCTTCAGTGATTTCATGGACGAGATCTTCATTCCGACGTATCTGCCGCTGCTTTCGAGCAGCACGCACGATACCTACCGCGGCACCATCCGCAAATATCTGCGGCCCACATTTGGCGGCAAGTGTTTGCGGGATCTGACGCGCTCCACGCTGCAACAGCACTTCTCGGCCATGGCCGGAAAAGCATCCTATGCCGTGATCTCGAAAACCCGCGATGTGCTGTCCTCGATACTCCGAGCTGCAGTCCAGATGGAGTATCTCAACAAAAATCCCATGGAAGGCTTGCGCCTGCCGCTGAACAAGCGGCCCAAAAGAGCCAAGCCCGTCATCAGCCCCGAGCAGTTCGCTGATTTGATGGAATTAGTCTCCGAGCCTTACGCGACCATGATTTTCACCGCGGTATGGACGGGATTGCGAGTCAGCGAGTTGATCGGCCTCAAGTGGCGCTGCATCCACGCGGACGCCATCACAGTCGAAGAGCGCTACTGCCGGGGCGACTGGTCGGTTCCCAAGACCGAAGCCAGCGCCGCCACTATCGGGGTGGCCCCGGAAGTCATCGCCCGCCTGCTTCGCCTGCACACTCTCACCGCAGAGGTGCGCGCCGGGCGGGCTGTCCGCAAACATAAGCTGATCAAAAGCGGGGGCCCGGACGATCTGGTGTTCCAGAGCGTGCGAAAAGGGTGCCCCATGAATGATCAGAACGTACTCAAGCGGCATCTCCAGCCGGCGGCACGAAAGCTGGGACTGACCTTCGTCAACTGGCGGTGCCTGCGTACTTCGCACTCAACCTGGCTGGTGCAGGCGGGAGCCGACCCGAAATCGGTGCAAGGTCAAATGCGGCATTCGCGCATTTCGACCACTATGGAGATTTACGCGCAGATCGTGCCGGCTTCACAGCGGCGAGCACTACAGCAGCTTTCAGTGTTCGCCGGCGGCCGGATTCTACCGGCGCCCACGCGCTCGATGGATTTGGATCTCGATTTTTCGGAGCCCGAAAAAGACTCCGAAGGATCACGGTGCAATTCACGGTACAAAACGGTGCAATAAGGCAGGCCGTTCGATGATCGAAAACGGCAACAAAAATCGGCAAGCGATTGAAAAGATTGGTGGAGCTAGTCGGGCTCGAACCGACGACCTCCTCGTTGCGAACGAGGCGCTCTCCCAGACTGAGCTATAGCCCCCAACTTGGTGCGAGTTACACAGCGATTTTATCAGTGTTCGCCTGGCGGGGCCAGACGTCACTCAGCTTCGCGTCAGGTTTGGAAATCAAGCAGGCGCACTCGCCGAGTTCTTCATCACCGTCGCGGCCACGATTCCTACGACCACGTAGCCGGCGATTTCAATAGTCATATAGGCGATGGTGTAACTCGCGGGGAAGCCGTACCAGTTCCAGTAAGGAATATTTGTGGTAATTGCAGCCATGACGCCGGCAACCACGACAAACCCGACCCGAGATGCGAAGCTGGCAAGCCGAGTCTGGGCCAGTAGAAAGACGGCCAGCAGGGACTCGACGAACTCGGTGAGAAACTCGGTGACAAGCTGGCCCGGGGTCAGGGCTTTGACCCCCGGTGGGTGATAAATGATCAGGCCGGACGGATTGCTGGCGAGTTTCTGCTCGTACTGCTGCATGGCCGCATTTTGCTGTTGCCGGGTGGCGTCTGGCCCAAGGCCCGTTCCGGGGAAAAGGTACAGACCTGGGGTTCCGCCCAGGCTGGTTTGCAGAGCGGACAAAACTGGCGGCTCGTTGGGAATTTCCGAGATCCCGGTTCTTGCCAGCGGCAAAACTAAGTGCGCCAGCGATGACCACAAAAACATCGCGATACTGCCCAAGACAGCTGCGAGTAGAATTCGCTTTGCCATGAAGGCCTCCTGTCGGGGGGCAATTATGCTTCAAGTCTGCTGGAATTGCCAGCCGAATTCGAAGGGCGGCGGGTGGTCGACCAAACTTTTGTTGCGGTAGTTAACTGCCTTCCCATTGTGACTTCGGTCACTTTTCTGCGGTATGATCAAAGTAATGTTTAGCACGCACTCATTGCAGAAGCACGCGTTTCAAAGCGATGACCCGCGGCTCTATGCAGTAAAGGATAAGGTCGTCGCCCGCGACCGCCTCAGTGCCGACGATGCGCTTGCTCTCTACCGCTCCGCGGACATCCTTGCCATCGGCTGGCTGGCGAATTCTGTGCGCGAGCGCATGCATGGCGACAAAACTTACTTCAACGTCAATCGGCACATCAATCCGACGAATGTTTGCGTAGCCGCGTGCCGCCTGTGCGCGTTCGGACGAAAAAAAGACACACCCGGCGCGTATACCATGGCCCTTGAAGAAGCCTTTCAAACCGCGGCCTCGGGTTACAGCGAAGCGGTGACCGAGTTCCACATCGTCGGCGGGCTGCATCCCGATCTGCCGTTTCAATACTTCCTTGACCTGATTTCCGGTCTGAAGCAGCGCTTCCCGCAAGTGCATTTGAAAGCGTTCACCATGGTCGAGGTCGCCTATCTGGCGAAACGTGCGAAGCTTTCTATCCGGGAGACGCTGGAGCAATTGCAGGCCGCGGGCGTAGATTCCCTTCCCGGTGGCGGCGCTGAGATTTTCGCCGATCGGGTTCGCCACATCATCTGCGATCATAAAATTGATGGCGACCAGTGGCTGGAGACGGCGAAACTCGCACACCAGATCGGCCTGAAATCCAATGCGACCATGCTCTACGGCCACGTGGAAAACAACGAAGACCGCGTCGATCACTTGCTGAAGTTGCGCAACCTGCAAGATGAAACTGGTGGCTTCCAGACCTTCATCCCGCTGGCCTTTCATCCCGACAACACCCCGCTGCAACATCTGCCGAAGACCACAGGCATACTCGACATCAAGCAGATCGCGGTGAGCCGGTTGGTGCTGGACAACTTCCCTCACATCAAATCTTACTGGCAGATGGTGACTCCGAAGATGGCGCAGATATCGCTGCGATTCGGCGCCGACGACATGGACGGAACGGTGATCGAAGAAAAGATTTACCACGATGCCGGCGCGACCACACCACAAGGCATGCGCCGCGAAGAGTTGATACGACTGATCCGCGAAGCCGGGCGCGACCCGGTCGAGCGCGACACGCTATACCGGCCCGTGACTCGGACTGAGACGTCGGTCACGGTGGCCGTGTAAACTCTTACCACCGCCGATATTTCACTGGGAGCGTCCGCCCGCGACTTCCTCCAACATAGCGGCTCGCAGCAGGCGATTGAGCCGGCTCTGGTAGCCTTTACCGGGCAGCCGCAGCCAGGCAATGACGTCTGCATCCAGTCGCACTGTGACCTGCTGCTTTACCGGGCGATAGAACGGATTCCGAACGGCGTTTTTCCAGAAATTGGCCGTGAGCGGCGGAATGTCCGAATAGTCGACCCGGCTGTCCGGCATGGCGGCAAGCCTCGCCACCTCGCGGCGCTGCTTGTGCGTCAAAGGACTAGCCGCCGTAGTTCGCGTGGCGTTTTTCTTCGTAGCGTTTTCTTTCCTTCGCGTCGGCCCTCCGGGCCGAGATGATGCGAATGACTTCATGTTCCCCGTCCTCAAATTGAACCGTATGCGCCACCAACAGCAAGAGGACCCCGTCCACCAACCCTAGCGTCTGCCAGCGTCGCTCGCCGCCCTCGATTCGGTCTTGCTCGACCAACGCATCGGGGTCGTCGAAGACGTGCATGGCGATCCCGAAACTGATGCCGTGCTTCCGCTGGTTGGCTCTGGCTTTGGCCGGGTCCCACTCGAACCGCGTCATACACCCCACTAATATAACATCATTTATGTAGTTACAGTGTAGTGCCCGCTGAAATTGGCGCCGGGTGAGGAGAAACCACCTTGCACACATCGCGCGCGGAATCCGGCGCGGTGCGATCCTCGCCCGGAGGAACGGCGGGTTTTTTCTCGATTTCTGCTTGCCTTCCTTCGCTCGGGTGTAGAATCGGGCTGTAAGGAACCGGAAATCTTCGCGGAATCTCTTCCGTGATCCGAGGCCTGGGATGAATGTCCACATCAGCTACAGAGATCGCAAAACTCCTGACATCGAAAAAGATATTCACCATCTGGTCGAGAAGCTGCGCAAGCGCTTGCAGGTCTTTCGCCCTGAGCTCGTGCATTTGAAGGGAGTCGTGGAACAGAATTCCCCGCGCGCGGGAACCACGGTGTCGCTGAACCTGCGCCTGCCCTCGGGCCAGATGGCGGTGCAGAAATCTGCTTCCAGCGCGTCGTCGGCCGTGAAGGCCGCGTTTGACGATCTGTTGCAGCAGATCAGCAAACACAAAGACCTATTGCGGAACTCGCATAAGTGGCAGCGCCGGCGAGTGGCGGATTTCCGTCCCGAGCACCCGGTTGCTTTCGAAGATACAGTCGCAGCGGTGCAGGTACCGACAGCCTCCTCCGATGACATCCGTTCGTATGTGAACGCCAATCTCGGCCGTTTGGAGCGTTTCGTCGAGCGCGAACTCTACTTCCGGGAAACTGCGGACGAGATCATTCCCGACTCCGTCGCGAAGGAGGAAGTCATCGACGAAGCCATCGCGCGCGCGCTGAGCAATGGCGGCGACAAGCCGGAGCGTCTGGGGCTGGAGCCCTGGCTATACCGGCTGGCACTTCGTTCTATTCATGACCTCGCTTCGCGCAGTGCGGAAAGCTTACTATCGGTGCATCTGGAGGAATCGGCACGGCGTCCGAATGTCCGTGCCAGTGACGAGCCGGAACTACAGTTCCATCAGCCGGACGAAACGTTGACTGGGGAAAACGTCATTGCCGACCGGCGCGCGTCTACGCCGGAAGACATCGCTTCCTCCGATGAGATGGTCGCGCTCGTGCAATTCGCTCTCCAGGACGCTGGCAGCGCCGATCGAGAAGCATTTATTCTGCATGCCATCGAGGGGTTTTCGCTGGATGAAATCGCGGTCATCACCGACCGCAAGCCGGACGAGGTGCGATTTTCCATCGAATCGGCGCGTCAACATTTGCGCCATCTGGAGCCGCTGGCCGACCGGTTCAAGCCGAAGCTCCTGCAAAACACCGTCCGGGCATCTTCAAAAATGTGAACCGCAGTGACAGCACTCAGGAGAAATCGTGATGATTAGCCGCGAAGACATCCGTGAGCTGGCTCAATTCCACACCAACGGGGACGAAGGCTGGGCGCTCAGCTTCTACTTCGAACCGCGCACCCCACAGAACAAATCCCATCGCGAAGAAACTATTCTGGCCAAGGACCTGGTTCGCAAAGCGCTTCGCGATGCGGAGAGGAACAGCAGGAATGGCAGCACCCGCGCCGACTTGAACCGCATCCTCGAGCTGGCCGAGAATCTGCATGGCAACCAGGCCCGGGCCAGAGCGGTATTCGCCTGCGGCAGCCGTAATTTCTGGCGCGAGTTCGACCTGCCTTCGCAACTGCCGGGAACGCAACTCTTCGTGAATCGTCAATTCCATTTGAGGCCGCTGGCGCAACTCCTGGGAGCCCAGCCGCGTCTTTGGGTCGCGCTGGCGGATCGGCAAAAAGCCCGCTTCTTCGATCTCCGGCTGGACGAACTAAAGGAGCGTGAAGGGCTGTTCCGCACCCCACCCGCTCGCCAGGGCCGCGGCGATGGTTACGCCGGATACGACGGCGGCCACGCTCAGCGCCGCATCAACGACGAAGCCTTGCATCACTTCAAAAGCATCGCCGAGCACTTGAGCGGAGCTCTCGAGAAGGGTCTCTTCGAGAAGTTGATCGTTGGCTGCCACGACCCCAGTTGGTACGAACTCGAAGCCCAACTGCATCCTTACGTGAGACAGCGCCTGCTAGGCCATTTCTCTGCGGACGTCAGTCGGATGACCAACGAGCAGGTTCGGGAACAGGCCGGCCGCATTCTCCGCGAGTCACTGGAACGGCGTTGTAAGGAACTGGCAAAGGAAGCGGTTAGCCAGGCCAAGAGCAATAGCCGTGGAGTGACCGGGCTACGCCGAGTCCTGCGTTCGCTCGAGTTGGGCGAAGTGCAGACGTTGCTGATCGGAGAGAAGTTTTCGCATCTGGCAGTCGAGTGTGCGAGCTGTGGCCACCTGGACGCCCATGCGGTACGCCACTGCACGGCCTGTGGCCGCGAGACCCGCGAGATCGAAGACGTCACTGAGGCAATCATTCCCGCCGCCATCCGCCGCGACATTGAATTGTTTTACGTCAAAGACGATCCCGAGTTTGACCGCGCCGGCAACATCGCCGCCCTGCTCCGCTTCCGCGCCGATCAAAGCAAGGGCGGAATGCTCGCCGCCTCGTGAACGAAGCTAGCGCGACTCCTCTGGCGGAGCCATCAGAATGATGTAAGCGTCTGGCTGTCCGGGCCGAAGGACGCGTGGCATGTTTCTGCCTCCAGGTGGCGAACCGATGTCCTTATCCGTGGCATAAGGGGCGTAGAACATCAGGTGCGGCGGCAGGTGGACCAACTTGCCCGCCGTAGGGATCAGCAGGTAGCCGAGGTCTGAAAGCATATACACGATTCCGGGCTTGCGTGGGGCCTGGAACTTCCCGGTCCGGTAACCCTCATCGACCGCAACCTTGATCTGGTCCTCGCTTTTCCCCTGAGCGCGCTGTGCTTCTACAAAGATTCGCGCAAGCAGCGTGGGGACAGCCGCGAAGCGGCGAAAGAGTGCAGCCCACGGCGCAAGCCGTGGGTAAGCAGACAGAACAGACGAGCCCCATGAGGGCGAAAGAAACTACCCAAATGTATCTCTCATCGTATTCGACGCGGTTCTTCTTAAGGAACGCGAAGCACTCCTCCTGAAATGTGCTTCTTGTGATGTTCTTCCTGGGGGCCGGCCCCAGCCTTTCGCTGACACCACCAACCGTGAGGGTGCCCCACCCTTTTCGCGTTCTTTGGGCGGGAGCTAGCAGCATGCCAATCGCCCCAGAGCTCGGCCTGAATCCGAGAGAGAATCCCCACCCTGTCCCTCCAAAAAACGGAGGGACAAGGGCAGGGCACCCTCGGGAGTAAGATGGGGGAAAGGCTGGGCCAGCCCCGAATCACTGAGGCGGGAGTGCATGGAGAAATGCCGGGGCGTGATATAACAATTCCGTGACTGGACTCTTAGAAAGACTGGTTCTGGTCATGGCGAGCGGGGCAAGAAGGACCGGATGGTAGACTTCTTCAGACCGAGTTTGCCGGTGTTGTTGGTCGTCTTGCCAATTGTTCTGGCCTGGCGAGCATGGCTGAACTCGGACCCAAAGACGCTTGCCGGGTGGCGCAAGCCAGTATTCTCAACCGCGCTCTATGTCGCTTCAGCCAATGTTGTCCTAAGCTCCGGCCTCTGGTTCTATTTCTGGGCAACGCCCTTCAGCGGAATCGAGATCATTCGCGTGGCGCTGTTCTTGGGATTGCCGCTTTCCGCTGCAGCCATCGCTCTCCTTGCGATGGGACGAGGAAAGGGCTGGTGGCTGGCGGCGGGGTCTTCTGCTATCACACTCAGCGGATGGATGCTAGCTTATCGCAGTTGGAGCAACTGATTCCCGACCCGGACGTCGGCTAATCCAAGTTTGCGGCCCCCTCGGCCTCGATCCGGCACAAGGTCACCGCATTTGGTGGGATAAAGCCCCAGACAATCGGGCAACTCTCCAGGCAAGTGTCGCCGGTCAATGCGTCTCAGCTCATGCTATGCTGGCGGACGCCTTCCAGCATTTATTTTCCCGGAGGGATCGATGACGATTTCGCGGGGGCCGGCCCAGCCTCCCGCTGACACCACCAACCGTGAGGGTGCCTCGTCCCTTTCGCGTACGTTGCGAAAGCGCGGGAGCTGGCAGCATGCAAATCGCCCCAGGGCCCCGCCGAGTCGAAAAGAAAATCCCCCACCCTGTCCCTCCACAAGACGGAGGGACAAGGGCAGGGCACCCTCGAGAGTAAGTTGAGGGGAAAGGCTGGGCCAGCCCCCGGTGACAACTCCCCAGTTCATGCCGGGTATTCTCCGGTGGGGCGAATTTCGCGAGCAATTCAACGAAGGCTTGGACGCAGGGAATTGTGCTGGCTAGCGTCGGCGAGGAAGTCTCTTTGCCGAGGCCTCGGATCCAGGTGGTTCACGAAACGGTTCCACAGAAATGCGCTCGTAACCCACTTCCAGCACGGTCAGGGATTCTGTTCTGCCCGGCAATTGAAGGACTACGCTGTCACCCGCCGCCGACTTCATCAACGCGCGCCCCAGAGGTGACACCCAACTGATGTGGTTGCGGTTGAGATCGATTTCGTCTGTGCCGACGATGCTCACCACTCGCTCCACTCCCGCGGCGTTGGCATAGCGCACGGTCGCTCCGAAGAATGCCCTCGTCGCCGCCTGCCCCGCTCTCGGAGCTTCCGGGTCCACCACTTCCGCGGCTTCGATTCGCTTCGTGAGAAAGCGAATCCGCCCATCGATCTGCCGCAGCCGCCGCTTGCCGTACTGATAGTCGGCGTTTTCACTGCGATCGCCGTTGCTGGCAGCCCACGCCACCACCTCCGTCACGGCCGGGCGTTCCCTGGTGAGCAGAAACCGGTGCTCATCTTTGAGGCGCTGCAGCCCGCTCCGCGTTATGTAGTTCTTGCTTCGCGTCGTGGGCTCGTCCCCTTGGGGTTTTCTCGTAAACCCTTTCCGCATCTCGTAGTCCTTCCTGGACGAATCCAGTGGGTGCCCCCGATGAACGCGGATGAACGCCCGATTGCACAGGTGGTGAAAGCGCGATGACTGTAATAGGCGAACGTTCGTCTTTGTCGCGAACTAGGCGAGATGAGTCCTCACAAACGCGCTTGGAGTCCGCCAAGCCGACTTGTCACGACAAATCCGGCACAGTCTTCAGTTTAGGATCATTTCCTGTTTGCCGACGACTGGGGAGTTGCCTGAGGTTAATCGGGACTGTCGTGGCCTAATCCGACGCCGAGCTCTTCACGTAATTCCAAGTGCACATGGGCTCTGCAAACAATTAGACTATCGTGCTAGCGCAAGAGAGGTCTCTGTGAATAATTCCCGGGTACTTTGGTTCTTAACCCTTCTACCCTTCTTTCCCCTCGGATTGTGTGCCCAACAGCTAGGTCCTGATTCCGTGCTTACGGCCATGCAGCAGGAGTTGGACCGCTCGCTGCAGAATCTCAAGCAGACGCCGACGCCGCCGTTTTTTTTGTCCTACCAGTTGACCGAGAACCGCGCCATCGAGATTTCTGCCTCGTTCGGTGCGCTCACCGGCAGCTCGGATCAGACTACTCGTTATCTTGATCTCGATCTCCGCGTCGGCGACTATGCGCTCGACAATACCCACCCCCTCCGCGAGTCGGGCGGCTTCGGAGACATGAGCGACCAGTTCGAACGTCAGAAGATCCCGCTCGACGACAACCCCGATGCCCTGCGAGTTGCGCTCTGGCATGAAACCGAGCGCAAGTACCGTAACGCGATCCAGCGTCTACAGCAGGTCAAGGCCAACGTGGAGGTGAAAGCCGCCCCCGAAGATCGCTCCGGCGATTTTTCCCACGATAACGCCGAAACCTATTCCGAAGCCATCGCTCCATTCTCCTTCGACACCTCGGCGTGGGAGCAGAAGATGCGTAATGTAACCGCGGCCTTCGCCGAGCACAAAGAGATCATCGAGAACAGCGCCGAAGTCATTGCGGAGATCGAAACCCGCCGTTACGTGAACAGCGACGGCAGCCGCATCCGCATTTCTTCTCCCTTTTACCGCATCATCATTTCTGCAACCGCCAAGGCTGACGACGGTATGGAGCTCCCGTTGCACCAGACTTATATGTCGTTCCGTCCCCAAGGGCTCCCCCGCGACGAAGCGCTTCTCAAGGACGTGAACCACATGGTCGAGGTTCTGCTGGCCCTGGTGAAAGCCCCGCTCGCGGAGCCATACACCGGACCCGCCATTCTCTCCGGCCGCGCCAGTGCCGTTTTCTTCCATGAGATTTTCGGCCATCGCGTCGAAGGCCAGCGCCAGAAGAACGAAGACGAGGCCCAAACCTTCAAGAAGAGAGTCAATCAGCCCGTCTTACCTGAATTTCTGAACGTCTATTCCGATCCCAGCCTGAAGACTTATGCGGGGACAGAACTCGTCGGCTACTATCCCTACGATGACGAAGGCGTGAAGGCGCGCCGAGTGACCGTCGTTGACAAAGGCATCCTCAAGAACTTCCTCATGTCGCGCGCTCCCATTGAGGGCTTCGCCCACTCGAACGGCCACGGACGCCGCCAGCAGGGCTACAAGGTTGTGGCCCGACAGTCGAACCTGGTCGTCGAATCCTCCAAACAGGTTTCGCGTGCCGAACTGAAGAAGCTCCTCATCGAGCAAATCAAAGCGGCGAACAAGCCCTATGGACTCTTCTTCGGCGATATCGAAGGAGGTTTCACCTTCACGCAGCGCATCATACCCAACGCCTTCAACGTTCGGCCCACGGTCGTATTTCGCATCTATCCCGACGGCAAAGAAGAGCTGGTGCGCGGCGTGGACCTGATCGGCACTCCCCTCATCGCCTTCAGCAAAATCAGCGCGGCGGACGATCAAATCGCTGTTTTCAACGGAGTCTGCGGCGCCGAATCCGGGTGGGTTCCGGTGTCCGCATCCTCTCCCGGCTTGCTGGTTTCACAAATCGAAGTACAGCGCAAGGAGAAGTCGCAGGAGCGTGCCCCGATTCTGCCCCCTCCTCCGGCGATTGGATCGAAATGATGCGACAGAGCAGTAGCCGCGAAGCGGAGAAAAAGGAGTCCCGACAAGGGGCGCAAGAATTGTTGGGGCGCAGATTCCCAACCAACATGAGGAAATCCATGCGGCCTTCAAAATCACTCGCGTTCTCGCTATTCGTCCTGCTGGGAGTGCTCGCCCGCGCTCAGGACGACATTCCCATGCGGGCCATGAAAGACGAGCTCTCGCGTTCCCTCACTGAACTACAGCTGCAGAAGATGGAGAAGCCATATTTTCTCGCTTACCGAATGGACGAAACCCATCAGAGCACTGTCTCGGCTATGCTCGGCAGCATCACCCAGGAGCAGCCGTTGCACACGCGCACGATCGGCGTCGAGGTCCGCGTCGGCGACTACGCGCTAGACAATAGCAATTACGTTTCTCTGCCTAGTCTTCGAGCTGGGGGAGCTGGGCTTTTGAATGCTGTCTCCCAAGCTCCGATCGATAACGACTACCGGCAGATTCGCCGCGATTTATGGCTCGCCACCGACCGCCAGTACAAGAAGGCCCTCGAGGACCTTTCGGCCAAGCGCGCCGCCCTGCAAATGCGCAAGCGCACAGACGATATTCCTGACTTTAGCAGGGAGTCTTCCATTGTCGGGACCGAGCCGCCGGAAAAAAGTCAGCTTAGCTTGGACGAACAAAAAGCTCTCGCCCGCGATATCTCTGCCGTCTTCCTCAACACGCCGGAGATCCACAGTTCTTCTGTTGAGCTTGAGTCCCGCAATAACTACACTCGCTACGTGAACAGCGAGGGTTCGGCCTTCACTCGCTCGCAGTCGGTTTTCAAGTTACAGATCAACATTCAAACCCACATGGCAGACGGCCTGCCCATTTCAGATTCGCTGCAATTCTTCGGCTCCGTCATGAGCGACCTTCCCGCCAAAGAGGTGCTGATTGCTCGAACCCGTGCACTGGCGGAACGGATTTTGAAGAACCGCTCCGCCGCCTCCCTCGAAAGTTATAACGGCCCTGTGTTGTTCGAGGGTGATGCCGCCGGCGAGGTCTTTTCGCAGCAGTTTGCCAGCGGGCTTTTGGCGGTCCGCGCTCCTGTGAGCGACGACCCGCGCTTCGAGATGATCTTCAATCAAATGATGACTCAGTTGGGCGGTGGCTCATCCTTCGCCGACAAGGTCGGAGGCCGCGTTCTGCCGGAGTTTCTCAGCGTCTCCGATAACCCACTGCCATCCAACTACAAGGGCGTGAGGCTGCTGGGCACGAGCAAGATTGACGACGATGCTGTCCAGACCCGCGAAACCAAACTGATCCAACACGGCGTTTTGAAAACTCTTCTGGCTACCCGCGTTCCCGTGCACGCCGTCCCTCACAGCACCGGCAGCCGGCGCGGCTGGGGACCGGCACCCAGCAATCTTTTCCTGACTTCGGACAAGTCCATGAGCGCTGCCGCGCTGCACCAGGAACTCATTCGTCGTGCCAAAGATCGCGGCCTTGACTACGCCATCGTCGTGCGGCGCATCGGCG
>Ga0210410_10001381_pt1 | contig 23015 bp, 18 predicted proteins | sample IncBWC4MmetaG_FD_161058 | JGI IMG/M metagenome (GOLD analysis project Ga0210410, IMG submission 161058) | Forest soil microbial communities from Barre Woods Harvard Forest LTER site, Petersham, Massachusetts, United States - Inc-BW-C-4-M | ecosystem: Environmental > Terrestrial > Soil >... | reverse complement strand
ACCGACGACCACAGATGGCCGTCCGCATAAACCACTTGTTGCATGCGCTCATCATCGGGATCGAGCGTCCCCTCCGGCTGGCCCATGCTCTTGCCCAACGGAATGGGCCCGGGTTTTTGGGACGCAGCCACTGGTAACGCATAATTCTCCGTGTTGACTGCCAAAGTCGTGAAGCCGGGTATCCCGACCTCGGCGTTGAGGGTATCGGTCTCTGTCATCGCCCAGACGGAGACCTTGTGGTTCGCAAGGGAGAAGTCGTCGTAGGTACTAACGAAGTACTCCGTGCCCCCGTTTTCAGAAGCGCCGTTGCCGTCTGGCGAAATCGAGGGTTGCAAGCTGAAGGGGAAGGGGACTCCCCCTGGCGAAGGCAGCGGGGTAATGTGCACCCCGAACGGTGAGATCCCGAGCACCAGTGCGAATTTCGAGAGCGCGTAGATTTGCGCTCCCCCAAAGCTCGTCGCCCCAAACGAATTGGTAGAGATGTAGAAGCCGTTGTTATCCGACCCAATTAATGGTTGGTCGCCGAAACACGGGCACGCGCCGATGAACCCGTCGGCGGTCGTGTCGATTTCATACAAGCTATACGCGCCCGTCGGGTCGCTGCTTTGGCTCACCGCAAGCAAAAGATCCGTAGGTACGCCCGTGGGCGGTCCCAGGTCCGTCATCGTGACAAACCAGCGTTGCGTGGAGGGATCGTAGTAGCACCTTGGGTCGCTGGTGAAGTCGGTCGCAGCCACCCCAAAAAAGTCGTTCAAATAGACGGGCCCGGCCAGCTCCTTGTGGGTCGTCGCATCGTAGACGGACGCTGCCACATTAATCGCCTCCAGCACCACATTCCCGTCCGTACACATTCCCTGGTCGGGCGGCTCCAGGTCGAATCCTGAGGCCGAGGCCTGCTCCGCCCCAGTGAGGGCCGCAAAGCCCGTGAAGCCCTTATCGGGGCCGATGATCGGCAGGGCCTTGACTGAAGGTAAACTCGCCGGTTGCAAGGCTGCGAAACCCGCCTTTTTTTGGGCCATGACCCTGCCCCAATGGTGAGCCTCAGAATGCATCTTGGAGAACGGCGACTCATTTCCAACTCTCGTGAGCTCCCTTGACACCGAGGCCTCGGCCCTGGAACGGCTGGAATTGGCAAGCACCGCCTCGCCCGTCTTGCGCACATTAAGGTGGGAAGCTTGGACATTGACTTGGTGGGAAACCTCCTGAACCTCCTGAGCTACCAGACTGGAGGCGATCCCTAAGACGAGAAAAGCAACTGAGGCCGGAAGCATGTACGATTTACTGCGCATCGTTTTCTCCTTGTTTTTGTTCTTGTTGGGGTTAGCGAAGGCCCTACAAAATGGTCTGACGAATCGAAGAGAGTTTCGTTGGGCCGAGGGGTCTGAGATCTGGTCGAGTACAGCAGGGCCTAGTCAAGCAGGCGAATTTTGCTACTGATTAAACACCTTGTCAAGATCAAATTGTCTGTTGTCAAATTGTCTGTCTGTCTGTCTGTCTGTCGGTAGCAGATGATATGTCCGGTTGAGCTAGCACATGAAATGTCCGCTTGGCGGGCGGTGAGGGTAGGAGATCATGCGAAGCATGGAATCCTACTCGAGGGCCGCGATGGAGCGGGCAATGCAAGTGCAGGAGGCGATGGCGAAAGAAGATCACATGGTGGCAGGAGCGGGTCGGTACTAGTCTGGAACCGGGAGCGCGCGGCGTCCAGATGGTCGAGCCCATCGGTCGAGATGAATCCAGTCACCAGACGCGGCTCGATTCCGCGACTGGCAATTTCACTGAAATTGCTTTCGCGCGGCAGCTCAAAGGCACGAACTAGACGGGTTGGGTAAGGTCTACCGCGCACGAATGCAGCGTGAGCGAACTACAGAGGGTGATTTCCCCGGCTTTCGTGCGGAGCTTTTGCACTTTCGTCAGATCATACGAAACCGCGCAGCTACATTCTCCGCAGCGCGAGCTAAAAGGCCCACATCGCTTCCGACGGCTGTGAAGTTGAATCCCAGAGAGATAAGACCTTCGACTGCGTCGACACTGCCTGACAATGAGCCTGCGGATTTTCCTGCTGCCCGGATGCGTTTGGCGGCGTCTTGGATGGCGGCACGCACCTCAGGATGGCTGGGATTGCCAAGATGACCGAAGTCTCCCGCCAGGTCGCTGGGGCCGATGAACAGGGCATCCACGCCTTCGACGGCCGCGATTGCTTCGATTTCTTTGAGGGCAGCTTTGCTTTCCAACTGCACCACAACGCAGGTGTCAAGGTGTGCGTTCGCATGATATCCCTGAATCCGACCGTAATCATTGGCGCGTGGGCCAACGGCGACTCCCCGTATGCCAAGCGGAGGATAGCGAGCAGCGGCGACCGCTTTGCGTGCCTCTTCGGCGTTCTGTACGAAGGGAACCAGAAGAGAGCGGGCGCCAACATCGAGCGCGCGCTTGATGATCACAGGGTCGTTCCAGGGCACTCGGAAGACAGGCTCGGCGGAGCCTCCGCGCATTGCATGAAGTTGCGCGAGCAGAGAGGGAATATCGTTCGGTGCATGTTCACCGTCGATGACAATCCAATCAAAACCCGCGCCTGCGATGATCTCCGCACCTATCGGACTACAGAGTCCGCTCCACAGCCCAATCTGACGCTGAAAGCTTGAGAGGGCTTGCTTGAACCTATTACGCGGGAAATTTCCTGGCCACTCTGTCATAAGTCGGATCTCCATGGTTGCTTGAATGGGAAGAACTTAAAGACCATTCTGATCGCTGCGGCTGGTCAAAAGATGTTTGATTCACGTTTTTGTTCTGCTGATTGACTTTGCTGATTCAGACCATAAGCCCAACTGAATGCGGAGAAGAGATAGCCCATCCTCATCGGGGTCAAGGGGGATGGCTTTTCCCATCGCGGCTCCCGCGAGCGAGAGCGCTACCCGACCGCCATAGCGGAAGCAGCTCAGTGCGAAAAGAATAGCGATGATGAGATATCGCACTCGGGTTTGTCTGACTTCGCCCCTGTACACGTTCATGTGTTAGCGGTGACAGACTGAATCAGGCCGCGAATATACCCGTAGCAGAACGCGAAGGACTGCAGGGAGCCCGGATCGGCCTCGGCCCGCGGCACATGATCGGGCATAAGCATGTAGGAATAACCAATCTCCTTGTAAACCTTGATCGCTTTGACGAAGTCGATATCTCCTTCGTCGGGGAAGACCTCAACAAAATTGTTTCGGTGGCCACGGATGTTGCGGAAGTGCACATTGAAGATTTTCTTGCGAGCGCCGAAATATCGAATCACATCAAAAATTTCCGCCCCTGGGTTGTCGAGATCTTCGGAGATGGTTCCCTGGCAGAAGTTAAGCCCATGGTAAACGCTTTCCTGAATGGTGATGAATTTCTTGAGCCCGTCGACAGTGCCCAGCACCCGGGTTACGCCTTGATACCCTTCCGGCGGCACGCCCGGATCCTGCGGATGGCAGGCCATTCGAATTTTGTACTCAGTGGCCACAGGAATCACACGGTCGAGAAAATACGTAATGCGCTCCCAGAAGGCGTCGGCGTCCACTCGCCCAGCCCTGGTGAGCGGCGTTTCCGGATGAGCTTCGGAGAGATTCCATACCTGGTTCATAGCATCGCCACGCCCCGGTGTGCGACCGGTGCGAAGAACACCAAGGATGCTCATGTTGTATTTGATGGATGGAATGCCAGCCACCGCGCAGTTCTTAATAAGCGTCTGCAACTGCTCGATGTCACGGTCGCGCTCCGGACTCTGAGCCAACATGATCGCCGGATGCTTTTCCTGGTCGATGAAGCTGGACGACAGGAATGGCGGCGCGATGCAGTCGACGCTGATGCCGTATTTTGCAGCCATGTCGATCATGCGCTTGAGCTCATCAACGGTTGCGTAAAGACGGTTGCCTTCGATCTCCGGATACCCACAGATGTTTTGCACCCCATAACGGGCAAGGTGCCTGAGGTGAACATCGTTAGTTGGCGCCGTCTGGCATCCCAACTTCATCATCCCCGGCGATGAAGCTGAGCCCGCACTGGCAGCCGTAGAGACGCCAGCGCGAGCGGCAACCAACCCTGCGACACCTCCCGCGGCGATGAATTGTCTCCGATTCATTTTGAGTTCCTCGTTTCGAAAAAGTATCTTCGAAGATCGTCATTTCCTGCGCAGCACTCATTTTCTTCGCCAGCTAAAGACAACTGGGTGTTCATGCAATTCCTGGAAATGGACCAGATAGGTGTTCCAGTCTTCCTGAGTTGGCATATCGGCTTTTGACCATCCAGACCCGGCGAAGTAAGTGAAGGATTCAACCGAATGGCGCTTAAAGATCAGCAGGGCATGATTCGCCGCAGTCATCACGGTCGCGTGTTCGGCCGGCAGGGCCACGATGCCCGTCGCAATCCTGCCCGCGGATGGACTCTGCGGCGTGTCCCAGACGCCGGCAATGCTTTTTCCGGTCGGCAACGTGACATTGCCTCCTTCGTGAATCGCGATGCCTGCTGCGAGATCGACGGGCGAGTCTCCGTTGAAGGTGTAGGTCGACACGATCTTGTTCATATGGGAACCCGCATCCAAAGTGATCCGCTTGGTTTCAGCAACCGCTCTTCCGCCTGCTTGCCACGGTGCGTAGGAGACTTCGAATTCAAAGCGGATTGGCCCGTTGGCCAGGATCTTCGCGACCGTATAATTCTTTGAGACATTCATTGTGCCCTCAGCCCATACGGCTGTGCCTCCGCAGCCGCGGGATGGCCCCACATCATAGGAATCGAGTCCGATTCCATTGTCGTTGTGGTACGACAGCTTGGAATTATGTGTGAGAGCAGCTTCGTGATCCTGTTTGTAGAAGCTGTCTACGACAAAGTTTGGAATTCGCTTCGACCACACGTCGATTCCAGAGGAAATTTCGCCTGTCGTCTGTAACGCCGGGCCGTAGATTCGATAGGCTACAACTTTATTTTCCCAGGCAAAATCGTCTTTGCGCTCAGGAATCGCACGGCCGAAGACCAGCGGTTCCTGCGGCGGTGCGGTGGGATCTAAATTGAATACGACATTCATTACTCCTTTAGCCGGTAAGCTAACCAGCAGAAGCAGAGTATCGGGATCGGCGTCATGCCGACTGCTGTAAAGCTGAGTCGGAATACGCTGGTGGGCTGCAGCGTCAGTGGCGATGAGGGGCTGCAATTGCGCCGTGGAGAAACCGAGGTGACCGGCGATTTGGTCCAGCGGAAGTTCGACTACCTCTTCAGTTCGATCGCTGTTTAGGGGATTACTAATCCGCAACTGCTGCGCCCATACGGCAGGCGGAAGAACTCCCAAGATGACTGATAGACCGGTTGCGCAAAAACCAAGAATGTAACGCCCGGGCCGCCGATATCGGCAAGGCGAAGATAAACTCGACCAATCGAAATGGTTAGCCATGTGCCTCGATCCTCTTATGGTCCTAACGTTCACAGACAAAACAGCTCGAGCGGGATCCTCAACGGGAATGAGTCGCGGGACGATCAAGGAATCGTGGCGTAGAGCAACATGGCGCAGATAGACCAAGGTGCCCGCCCGCACTGTTGGCATTCATCGTGTAGCCATCGTCCACAAGCTTGTCCATCGCCGACTTCCTGCCGCTTACAATCGTTGGCCTGTCAAAAATGGAAATTATTATAACGTTATTCACGCTTGCGCAACAGTTCAGCTGTTGAATGAGAGCACAAGCATCCGTTGTGCTTCAAAATAGCTCTTGAATATGACCTGTCTCCTATTCATGGCGCCTAGACGCGACTGCGAATCGCTGTGGTATCGTTATTGCTTATGAGTGAACAACGCGTTCGGGCAGGCCGAGACAATAACCTTCTTCAGACAGTTGAAACAGGGCAGCAGAAAGAGAGTATGAGCCAGTGAAAGTACTGCAAATGGCGGATTCTGTTCGCTATCGAACGATGACCACGGAAGAATTGCGCCAGACCTTTCTTATCGACGATCTCTTTCGTCCGGGACAGATTGGATTGACGTATGTCGATCTTGACCGCGCTGTGATCGGCTCTGCAGTTCCAATGGGCGAGCCACTGTCCTTGCCGACCGACGAGGCGCTCAAGGCCTCGTACTTTACCGAGCGGCGTGAACTGGGTGTCCTGAATATCGGGGGTGCGGGCGTGGTCAGGGTGAACGGCGTTCCATTCGAGCTTAACAAGCTGGACGCTCTGTACGTTGGCCGTGGAAATGAAGAGATTGTATTCTGCAGCGCCGATACAGCCCAGGCAGCGGAGTTCTACCTGCTGAGTTATCCGGCTCATGCGACGCATCCGACGAAGTTCGTGCGCTCTGCCGAACAGGCTAAGGTGACGCTTGGCGCTGCCGAAACTGGGAATTTGCGGGAGATAACCAAACTCATTCACCTGGAGGGAACCAGGAGCTGCCAACTGGTGATGGGCTTTACACGGCTCGCCCCCGGAAGTGTCTGGAACACCATGCCGCCGCATACGCACATGAGGCGGTCGGAAGTTTACTTCTACTTCGACCTTGAGGCCAGCCAGCGCGTGATTCACTTGATGGGTCCGAGCAAGGAGACGCGCCACATCGTGATCGCCGATAAACAAATCGTCATTTCCCCCGGCTGGTCGATTCATGCCGGTGTTGGAACCAAAAACTACACGTTCTGCTGGGGCATGGGTGGAGAGAATCAGGTCTATAGCGATATGGATGCCTTGGCAATTGCGGATTTGCATTAGCAGGAGAGAATCGCGCGGTTATGTTGGAGAAATTCAATCGGAACGGTAAGACCGCGCCAATCACAGGATCTTCTCGCGGGCTGGGCGCAGGCATCGCCCTGGCACTGGCCGAGGCGGGTGCAAACGTGGCGATCCATGGCTCGCACAAGGCACTGGGAGCCACGCCGCAGATGTTCAGCAAGATCGGTGCGAATCAGTTCTCGGTGGTTGGTGATGTGGGCGATGCTTCTGTTCGTTCACGGCTGATTGAACACGTGATCGACCATTTTGGCGCGATCGATATTCTCGTCAACGACGCCGGGACCATTCGACGCGCGCCCGCCGCCGACCACTCTGAGGAAGATTGGCAGGCAGTGGTCAATACGAATCTCACCAGCGTGTTCCTCCTAACCAGGGACGCCGGAAAGCATATGCTGGCCCGCGGTTCGGGCAAGGTCATGGTTATTGCTTCCGTATCGACATTTCAGGGAGGAATCCTGGTTCCCTCAGATACCGCCGCGAAAGCCGGCGTGGGACAATGACCAAGGCGTTCGCCAATGAATGGGCCTCAAAAGGCGGCAACGTGAATGCCATTGCGTCTGGGTACAGTCGCGAGACAATACCGCAGCAGTACGGGCAGACCCGGAGCGTTCCCGTCAAATCATGGAACGGATTCCGGCTGGACGTTGGGGCTGCCCCAGGCGATCTGTCGGGCGCAATCGTGTTTCTTGCGTCCCGCGCCAGCGACTATGGCACGGGCATGGGTTGGTTGTCGACGCGGTTGGTTGAGCCGTTGATTCCGAAAACAATAACAGTGGCGTCGATCTGTATTCCGAGGTGATTCATGAAAATGACGATTGCTTCGATAGCACTTGCTATTTCTGCGGTCTCTTTCGTATGTGCCCAAACACTCACGGTTGATCACCTGACGCAAAGTCAATTGATCGAAAAAGCTCAGGAGTTAAACGCAAAGGCGCAAAATCCCGAGGGTGCGGCGAGCAGCAAGCTCAACGAGTATCCCAACTCTCTCACGATGATTGCACTCCGCCGCAAGAATGGCGGCGCCGAAATTCATGAGAACTATGCCGATTTTTTCTTCGTCGTGCAGGGCAGCGCGAAGCTCTTGACTGGCGGTACCGTGCTGGATGGCAAGAGCGTGAGCCCGGGCGAGATACGAGGCAAATCTGTAGTGAACGGAGTTGAAACAACTCTGAATCAAGGGGACATCGTCCACATTCCTGCAACGGTGCCGCACCAGCTTCTCCTGCGGGAGGGCGGAACATTTCTCTACTTCGTCATCAAGGTCAAAGAAAAATAATCTGCTCGGCTGATCCCCGGGGCTAACTTTGGCTGAGGTACGCCTATTCCCTGGCCGGGCAGCCGCATGACCGGCGAATAATCAAGTCGGTGGGAAAGAGCATTTTTGCGGGCTGTCCTTCCGTTCCGGGTCCCTCCTGTAGATTAGTGATTTTCTTGAACAGAAGCTCGGCGGCTGCGCGTGCAATCCCGGTTGGAGTTTGACGCACGACCGTCAGCGGTGTCCCCAGCACCTCCGCGAGTTCAAAGTCGTCGAAGCCTACGATCGCAATATTCTCCGGCACCCGCAGCTTGTGAAGGTGGAGCGCCTGGATGAGATACACCGAGGAGATTCGCTTCAACGAGAATGCCGCGGTCGGCCGGTCCTTAGCGGCAGACCAGCGCAACACGAGAGCCTGCATCGCCTCGAGATTGTTGACTTGGGTCAAGAGAATTGGCTCGAGACCGGCATTACGCATCGCCAGCTTGTAGCCTTCGATCCGTTCACGCACGGTATAGCTGCCGGAGTCAAATCCAACGCAGGCAATCTTCTTGTGGCCATGTTCGATCAAATGCCGAACACCTTGTTCCGCGCCTTCTCTGTTCTCGACCAGAACCGCATCCGCCTGCAGTCCAGCAACCGGCCTGTCGAGGGCGACAACCGGAATGCCGCTGTCCTGCATCATCTTCAATCGTCTTCCGTCACTGCCTGAACTGACAATGAGCAGCCCGGCGACTCGATTCTGAATAGATTCCAGTTGCTGGTCCTCAACTGCCACGCTTCGTCCTGTAGCGACCACAAGAGTCTGATAGTCATGGCGCATGGCAACTTCCTGAACTGAGTGAAAACAACTTGAAAAGAAATCTGAAAGATCCGGGACGACCAGGCCGATAGTCCGTCCCCTGCGCCCCTTCAGCATCCGTGCCGCGTCATTTGGCGAATAGCCGATCTTGGCAATGGCCTTCATGACCTTGGAGCGCGTCGAATGCTTTACGCTCGGATGATTGTTAATCACGCGCGAGACCGACATCACGCCGACGTTCGCTTCTTTCGCAACGTCGATAATCGTGGGAGGTCTGCCGCGCCTTCTTGCTGTTGTCCTTGTCATTTTTTCGAAGGAGCCGGCGCGGTCGAAGTGGCTACGGCCTTGCCGTCGACGGTCTTGGGTTCCATGAGTTCTACGCGGGTTCCGTCGGGATCGTAAAGGTTCACCTGCCGTTTGCCGTTCTTACCGACGTGCATCTCCAGTGGCTTGCCGTAGGTTTTGAAGGCGGGCCGCGCCTCAAGGATGGCGATTGCTCTTTGCGCGTCTGGAACCGCAAGTGCAATGTGATTCTTTGTGCCAAAGCTGGCGGGGACTCCGCTATAGAGCATGAACTCGACGTAGTCGCTGCCATCTGGCACCTGCATGTTGATCCAGCTCAACTCGTTTGGAGTGCTGCTTCCGCGCCAGATTTCGTTGAAACCGAGGACGTCATGATAGAAGGCCATGGATTCCTCGCTGTCTGCGACCAGGAAGCCCGCGTGATAGATAGCGGTTGAGATGCGGGTGGCTGGCATGAGTTTGCCGGCGGCCCGCGCTTCCATTCCGGCGGGCAAGGTTTGGACAAACTCGATTAATGTACCGTCGGGGTCCTTGATCTCAAACGCGTAATCGCCAGTGCGCGTCTTGGCGTCGTTGCCCGGCTTCAGGTCGAAGCCTTGGGAACGAAGATAGGCACGCATCTGCTCAATGTTGTCGACGGTGAAGCAGACGTGACTCATCATGTTTGGCTGATGACGCGGGGCTTCGTTGAATAATTCGACGTGCTGGTGATCGTTGATCTTGATGAATGCGATGAGCACGTCGTCGCTGCCGTTTTTATTGAGGTCGTAGGATTCGTCAAAGCCAAGAAGGTCGTGCCAGAAGGCGATTGCTCTAGGCAGGTTAGAGACGAAGTAACCGACGTGCGAGATGCCGGTGATTCTCGGGCGGACTGGAGCCGCTTTTTGCGCCAGCGCGTCGAGTTCCGATGCCGCCAAAAGAAAGCCGCCAACTCCGTAGACGGAACTCGCGGAGGGTTTGAATTTGCCCGGTTGTCCGTCGATGGGCTGGATTGATCCGAGACGGCCATCCGCGTAGATATGCGACAGCATTCCGGCCCAGGCCCGCTCTACGACCGGCTCGACCTTCGCTCGATCGAGAATGCCATGGTTTATACCCCACGCCAGCGAATAGGTGAAGAACGCAGTGCCTGAAACCTCGGGCAGATCATAGGCGCCTGGATCAAGCAATCCGCTGCGCCACAGTCCGTCTTCGCCCTGAATCGCGGCGATCCGGTCGGCCATCTCTTTGTATTGGGCGATGTACCTCCCGCGGCCAGGATAGTCCTTGGGCATAACCTCGAGCACCTTCGCAAAGGCGCCCATGACCCAGCCATTTCCCCGCGACCAGAAAATCTTCTGGCCGTTTTTCTCCTTCTGCGTGAAGTAACGGCTGTCGCGAAAATAAAGATGCTCCACCGGGTCATACAAGCTCGCGGAGGTCTGCCACCACTCGCGATCCATATAGTTCAAATAGCGCTGGTCGCCGGTCGCGGCATACATCCTGGCCAGCACCGGGGAAGCCATAAAAAGCGCATCGCACCACCACCACAATAACTTGTCCGGGTCGTCGGGCCGAACGATCAGGCGGTCCAGAATTGTCTTGGCATCCGTCATCCTCACGGGGTCGCGCGTTTCCAGATACAAATCCATGTAAGACTGACCCAGCGCCATATCGTCCGCATGGGGGAATCGCGCATCGAGCAGTTTCCAGTCGAAGCGCGTCGCCATTTTCCTCACCGCATCGTGATAGCGCGGATCTCCGGTTGTCTTCGATGCCGCCAGCAATCCATCGTACAAAGCAGCGTACGTCCATTGCTGGCTGAACAGCGGCTCCGCACGCGCAAGTTGCCAGCCGGCCACTCTCTGCGCAGCTTTGGCTATGGCTGCGTGCGTCAAAGCTGGAGAAAGATCCACAGCCGACGGGCCAGGATCGTCCGGCGAGTCTCCCGCCGATGCTCGTTCCACAGACAATGTTGTTGGCGCCTGCCCTTCGGGCGCCTTCGGTTGGGCGACCTGAGCGCTCGGAGGCAACGCAGCGAATCCGACGACCGCCGCAAGCCCAAACACCGCATTCAGTCGCGCAGCTTTTGCCATTCTTTGCCGTGTCATAAATCCGTCCCGGGAGAACTTCGTTCGCTTTTAGCGTAGCCTGATGCGGCCCCCATCAAACCAAGATTCGCGAGCACTCTGGCGGCCCAGCTGGAAAAGCGGAATCCATCTTGATTCGATTTGGCTTTTCGGCAGCCGCAAATACGCTAGACGGCACCATGATACATTAGCCAGAATCATGTACGTTATTCATTTTTAGCGGCCTCGGTCATTCGTCAAACACGATGGTGAGGAGGACCGAACATGCAGCAGACAAATGCGCTCTCGAGAAGAAGTTTTCTGAAAGCGACCGCAGTAGCGGGTTGTATGACCGCAGCCAACTTGGCGCTTGCTCTATCAATTCGCTCTGGAAGGTCCAACGCCTTTCGTCTCGTGAGCGAAACAGACCGCAAGCGGATTCTGGGCGCCGGCGCCAACTATATTTCTCAAACGCCACTTACCATCACGGCGTTTCCCACCCAGCGCAGTGCAGGTGGATTGCACGATTTTTATTCTCAGGCGGACTACTTCTGGCCAAATCCGAAGGACCCTAATGGACCGTACATCAACCGTGACGGGCTGAGCAATCCAGAGAATTTCGACGAGCATCGCAAGGTGATGGTGGCGCTCTCCATCCAGATGCCGGTTCTGACCGCTGCCTGGCTGCTGACCGGGAACCGCCGTTACGCAGAGAAAGCCTGCGATCACCTGCGCGCGTGGTTCGTCGCTCCCGAAACACGGATGAACCCGAATCTGCTGTACGCCCAAGCGGTTCAAGGCATATCGACGGGCCGCTCCTACGGCATCATCGACACGCTGCATCTGGTCGAAGTGGCGAGGGCCGCCAGCTTTCTGATGATTGGGACTCCCGGGTCTGGGTCTCCGAGATTCGGGATGCTTAATGCACAGGAGACTACGGCGCTGAAGAGTTGGTTCTCCAGTTACGGGGACTGGCTTACCCACAGCGAACGGGGAATTAAAGAGCGCGACGCCGCGAATAACCACGCCTTCTGCTGGGCCTTGCAGGCTGCCGAGTTTGCCCGCTTGGCTGGTAACGATACCGTGCGCAAGGAAGTGTATCAGCGCTATCAGGACGTTTTGCTGCCCAATCAGGTGGATGCGAGCGGATCGTTTCCTCGGGAATTGGCGCGCACCAAGCCCTACAGCTACTCGATCTTCAACTTCGACATGATGGCGGGGCTTTGCCAATCCCTCAAAGGGCTAGCTCCCGATGCACCTACTTTTCATCTGGCAGACGGGCGGGGACTGTGCAAGGCAGCGCAGTTCATCTTTCCGTACCTCAAGGACAAGAGCGCCTGGAAGTGGCCAAAAGACGTAGAGCATTTCAACGCCCTACCCGTTCGCTCACCCGGGCTGCTGTTCTCGGGCATGGCGTGTCATGAGCAGACATACATCGATCTCTGGAAGACGCTGAATCCGGATCCGACGGACAAAGAGATCGTCCGCAACTACCCAATCCGACAACCCCTTCTTTGGATTTGAGCAGGGAAGCAGATAGATGGCGCCCTGACAATCGTCCCACTTCGCCTGTTCACCGGGCGTGCACTGCCAAGAGGGAGGGAGCTCCTGTTTTTCCATCGATGACGTTAACTTTCAAAAGCGCTTCGATATTCAGGTTTGAGAAGTCCCTGCCTACGTTCTCTCTGAGCAGTTGCATGTAGTGGGGGCTAGTGGCAAATTGAGCAGCCGCCTCCGTTCCATTCCGGCCCAGTCCAGCTAAAACCACGACCCAACTGCCGGTGGTTGCGTCGCGGAAGCGTACCACCAAGGCATAATCATCTGCACTGGAGTAAGGAAGGGACTTGTCGCGCGACCAATGCTCCTCAGGCCGCATCAGATCCGCAATCGATTGCACCGGCTCCGGCGTGAATTGAAAGCGCTGCGATTGCAATAAGCGCATCGCCCATTGGTTGTTGTAAGCGCCAAGCAGTACGACCGGATGTTCGCGAAGGTCCGTCAAGGGTGTAGACGGAGAGGACAGCAACTGCGTCGTTACTCCAGAACGTGCCAGCGTGCTACTCACTTGCGCGATCGCAGAGGCAATTTGCATGGAAACGAACGGATACTCAATGTTTTTGCCGGCAGTGATCACGCCCGAAAAACTGTTCTTCTTAAAGACTACGCCTCCGGCGCAAATCAGAACCGTGCGCTGGTCGCGCAAGACTGGCATCCAAAAATCATCCACCGCCGTCGGAACGTATACGGTGCGAGATCTCCAACCCAATCCCGCAAGGAAGCCAATCACCAGCACTGCGCACAGACCCACCCACGAAAGTCTGTTAGCGAATGTCCTCGTTCTAGCCCCAGGCTGGATAGCATGCACTTTGTCTAGAAGGGCCGAGCGGGATATGCCAGCGCCTGGCACCAGGCTTCCTGCCACCAGCGACATCGGTCGCGGCTCGAGCGCTGCTGGGGGGGCGGAATCCGGAGAGACGCTTGCATCGTGGAGGCCAGCTTCCGGGGACCTGGCGTAGTCTCGAAAATCATTGGACCCGTCGTGCCGGTGCAGGAATTCCGGAATGTAGGAGCCGACGGGCAGTGAGATTCGGATACCTGAGCTCCGGCCGCGGTCATGATAATAGAGCAGCAAGCGCTTGCGAACTTCTCCTGCGGTGAACCGCACGACTGCTTCCGAGTTAGTGTCATAAGTCGAAGGCCGATCAAACACTTCAACGCCCAGCGTTCGTTCCTTCAAGCAATCCGACTTGCCTGCCAAGGTGTTCTCGACGACATATTGCAGCAGCGCCGGGTAGCGTTTGCTGTTGCAAAAGTACGGGCTGGCTATCACTTCATGCAACTCGCGCAGGATGGCATCTCGCTCCTGCGCCGTAGGTGGCTGCCATTCCCCAGTTGAAGCGGCCCTGCTCATAGCGCCTGGTATCATACTCGCCGGATTCGATGACTTTCAAGCCCGTTTGACACAAGAAAAGCATGAACGTTAACAATCAGATTTTGAAGGACATGGCCGGATCAAACGGTTAGACACTTGTCAATTAGTGACTGATCGCGGAAGATCGACGCCGCTTTGGTAAGGGACGCGAAGGCATTGCGCAGGCCTTTGACGGACTGGCCACAGTTCCCGCATCCGGCCGCCGAGCCAAGCCGGAGCAGTAGCCACGAAGCTGCTGGCTTTCGGAAAGAGGCCATTTTGTTCCATTCGACGCGACGGCAATTCATGCTGACAGCCTCCATTTCAACAGCGGGGGTGTTGCTGTCAGCACCGTTGCGGGCTTCAGCCATGAAGCCCCGTCCTGCAGAAGATGGCACGGTCGAGCGCGTCAGGCGACTGGATACAGGTTGGGAATTCCGTCGTGGCGCGATTGGCGGCATTGCTGAGGTTTGGCGATCTAAAGATGCGCACTTATGGCGGCCCACCATCCTTCCCCACTGCTTCAACGCCGACGACGCGTGCGACCCCGACAATCCTTATTTTCGCGGCCAGGGGTGGTACCGTACCCAGCTTGCATTGCGTAATCCCTTTGCCGAAGGGCGAACGATTTTGAACTTCCAGGGGGCGGGTCAGACGACCACGTTGTGGGTCGGGCCCATGCTCGTCGGAATTCACAAGGGCGGTTATGACGAGTTTGACTTCGACATCACCGAAGCCGTCCAACGATTGCCACTTGCAGATGCAAAGGATGACGTTCGGGTCACAGTCTGCTGTGACAACTCCCCTGATCCCGACCGGGTTCCGTCTGATCTCAGCGATTTTTGTCTCTACGGCGGTGTCTACCGGCACGTGAACCTTGTTTATACCCCCGCAATTGCGCTGCAAACGATTCATGTCTCGCCTATGGTTGCGGCGGACGGGTCCGCACAAGTGTCGGTGAAGGGACGACTCTACAATCCCTCCCAGCAAAGCGCTCTCTGCACGGTGTCAGTTAAAGTGTCAGATCCAAGTGGTCGCCTCATCCATCTGTCGTCACAGACCAGTTCCGCATGGACTGGTCTCGGCAAACTTGCCGAGTTCGGGGTGACGGCCCCAGCGCTTTGGTCACCCGAATCACCCCACCTCTATCGCTGCAAAGTAACGCTTTCGAGCCCTGCCGGCGAGATGCATCTCGACGAGCGCTTTGGCGTACGCCAGCTTGAATTTGTCGAGCACGGTCCTTTCAGGCTGAACGGCAAACGGACACTCTTGCGCGGTACCCAGCGTCATGCCGATCACGCCGTCGTGGCTGCGGCAATGAGTGACGATCTTGTTCTTCAGGAGATGCAGCTGATTCGCGAGATGGGCGCAAACTTCGTCCGTCTCGCCCACTATCAACAGGACCGGCTGGTGCTTGAGCTGTGCGATGAGCTTGGTCTCATGGTTTGGGAAGAAGTTCCGTGGTGCCGCGCCGGCGTTGGGAGCGAAACATTTCAGAAGAACACGCAGGACATGCTCGCTCACATGATCGACCAGCACCATAACCATCCCTCCATCATTCTCTGGGGGCTCGGCAACGAGGACGACTGGCCCAATGAGTATCCCGGCATCGATCAGGAGGCTATCCGGAGCTTCATGACGGAGATGCGTGACCTGGCACACCGACTCGACAGCTCCAGGCTGACCGCCTTTCGACGCTGTGACTTCGCGCGCGATATCCCGGATGTATATTCTCCTTCGATCTGGGCCGGCTGGTATCGGGGCAATTACCGCGACTACGAGCACAGCCTGCTGAAAGAGCGCGACCGGGTCAAGCGATTCATCCACATCGAGTGGGGCGCGGACAGCCAAACAGGCCGTCACTCCGAAGATCCTGAAGCTGTGCTGCGCAAGGTGCCTACGGACAATGGAACCGATGAACGTGGACTGGATTATCTGAAAAGTGGCGGTGATGTTCGAGTCTCAAAAGATGGCGACTGGTCTGAGACTTATGCCTGCGACCTTTTCGACTGGCACCTCAAAACCCAGGAGACTCTCGAATGGCTCAGTGGATCCGCTCAATGGGTCTTCAAGGACTTTGCATCTCCCCTTCGTGATCGCAACGGCATTCCACGTGTCAACCAGAAAGGCGTGGTAGAACGAGACCTGACGAAGAAGGAGTCGTATTTCGTCTTTCAGTCTTACTGGGCCGCGAAGCCCATGGTCCATATCTACGGACACAGTTGGCCGGTTCGCTGGGGCAAAGAAGGAGAAAAGCGCAGCGTGCGCGTGTACTCCAACTGCGATCGCGCTGAGCTTTTTCTGAATGGTGAGTCTCAAGGAACGCTGCGCCGCGAGAGCCAGAATTTCCCCGCCGCCGGCTTGCGCTGGGAGATTGCATTTGCAACCGGACCCAACCATCTGCGCGCGCTTGCGACCAAAGGAAACATAGCGGTTCAGGATGAAATTTACCTGACTTACCAGATTGAGGAGTGGGACAACCCGGTTCGACTTAACCTGTCTGAGAAAAAGCGCAAGGACAACATCGTCACTGTAGAAGCAAAACTGTTTGATGCAAAGGGCGTTCTTTGCCTGGACTCCGCCCGATCGGTGCGCTTCGCACTGGCAGGGGCGGGCAGTCTGATCGACAACCTTGGAACCACACGGGGCTCGCGTGAAGTGCAACTATCGAACGGGTGCGCTGAAATTTCACTTGTTCACAAAGGAAGATGCAGAGTCGAAGCAGCGCCTGAAGGGCTGCCGCCTGCATTGCTCAAGCTTTAGGTTCGGAAATCTGACGAACGCCGGAACAATTTCGGAGGCTGTATGAAAAGACGCAGGTGGGCTGCATGCTTCTTGACATATACGGGCGCACAGTTCTGCAGACTGCTCGTTTTGATTCTCTGCGCAGGTCTCAATGCACACGCACAGCAGATCACCGGAACGATCACCGGAACGGTGAAAGACACGCAAGGCGCCGTAGTAACTTCAGCCTCCGTCAAAGCGACCAATGTCGACACTGGGCTCTCCCGGTCGTCCGCAACAACTGCTGATGGGGCGTATCTCATTCAGTATCTTCCGGTGGGCACCTACCTCGTTGAAGTGAATGCCGCCGGCTTCAAGAGGTTCGTGCAGGAGAATCTCGTGCTGAACGTCGACCAGACTCGGGAGCTGGATTTGATCCTGGCCGTCGGTATCCAGAGCGAGACCGTCACGGTCACCGAAGCGCCGCCTCTAGTGGAGACCAGATCCGCGGAACTGGGAAGAACGGTTGAGCCATCCGAAATCATCGGCTTGCCCCTGGTCAACCGAAACGCTTATGCCGAGCTTTCCCTGACGCCGGGCGTGCAGTCCAACAGCGCTAGTCCTAGCAGCAATCCCAGCGGCACGCCAAATTTCGTCATCGGCCTGCCGTCCACGCAGGTTGTGGTCAATGGCAGCATCGACGGCGGCACTCCGATGGTCAGCTTCTACCTGGACGGCGGAATCAACATGACCGGTTTGCGCAACTACGGGAACCCGTTGCCCAATCCGGACGCGCTGCAGGAGTTTCGCGTGGAAACCAGCGACTTCTCGGCTCAATATGGCCGTATGTCGGGCGCCGTGGTTACGGCGGTCACGAAATCAGGAACCAACCAGGTCCATGGCTCCTTGTTCGAGTTCAACCGGAACACAGACCTCAACGCCATCCCCTGGAATTCGACCTTTAATCCGCCTTACCACCGCAACCAGTTTGGCGGTGTCGTCGGGGGCCCGGTGAAGCGCGACAAAGCCTTCTTCCTCTTCAGCTTTGGCGGCCTGCGGCAGGTCGTCGGACAACAGCTCACTGGCGCGGTCGTACCCACGGCCGCCGAACGCGCGGGCGACTTTACGGCGGACGCTTTTAAGGTTTACATGCCTGGCACGGACAAGACTACGAAGGTGCAGGTGGATGGAACCAACAGTTCCCCCAACTGCGCAACTGCTAAACCGAATTGCGTACCCTCCAGTTTGTTGGACGCCACAGCGGCCAACATCATGAGCCGATACGTCCCGTTGCCCACCAACACTACAGACAATAGCTATTCCGGCTTCTTTACCGGCCCCACCAATGAGGACGAGTACCTCGGCAAATATGACCAAGTCCTTTCGGAGAAGGACCGCATGGCGATCAGCTACTTCTACCTGAAGACCACGCAGAACGCTTACGGCAACGGCAACATCCCTTATACGATCAACCAGTCCCGCGCGACACAGCAGGTAGCGAACTTGAGCGACATTCACACCCTCAGCCCGACGACCGCCAACCAGGGTTGGTTCACCTTTACTCGCGTAGCGGGCGGTCGCGTGAACCTGCCGGCCGGTATAGGCATGGACAGTTTAGGATCGACCTTTACCACCCAGGGACCCAAGACCCTGCCTGAGCTAGTCGTGTCTGGCTACTTCAGCGCCGGCGGTGCTTTGGCTGGACCTGTCAGCGACACGGACTTCTACTCGCTGCGCGACATCTTCAGCATCACCAAGGGCAAACACTCTCTAGATTTCGGCGGCGAAGTATCGCTGGAAAAAAACATGATCGTCGGCAACTTGTACAACTTCGGTATATTCAATTTCGCCTCCTCCGCCCCAACGACCACGGGAAATGCACTATCCGACTTTGTAACCGGCCAGGTGAGCACGATGGAGCAGGACACTCCTTACCATGGACTCTTAAGCGACTGGTATTTCGCGGGCTTCCTGCAGGACAACTATCGCGTCGTACCGAGACTCACGCTCAATCTGGGATTGCGGTATGACGTCCAATTGTCCCCAGTCGAGTCGTCCAACCTCACGGCGACCTTTGTCCCGGGCGTGCAGTCCACCAAGGTTCCTTCTGCGCCTCTTGGGATGCTGTTCCCTGGAGACGCCGGCGTGCCGCGAGGCATCGCCGATAACCGGTTGCATCACATCTCCCCGCGTGTGGGTATTGCGTGGGATCCGTTCGGAGACGGCAAGACGGCGATCCGCGCTGGCGCGGGAGTCTTTTATGGCAGCGTCAGCGGCAACGAATGGAACCAGCCCGCCAATGCGCAGCCCTTCGCCATCCGCCAAACCTTCAACTCGCTCACCTCTTTCTCCAACGTCTACGGAAATCCGGCATCATTCCCGAATGGAGACCCGTTTCCTTACACCTATAGCCCGGCAAGTCCCCGCTTCCTGCCCGCGGCCAGCATCGAAACCATCGCGGAAAACTATCAATGGCCCGTGGTCTACCAGATGAACGCGGCTGTTCAACGTCAATTGCCCAAAAATGTCAGCCTCACCGTCGCCTACGTCGGCACGCTGTCGCACCATCTGCCGTTCATGTTGGATAAGAACTATGCCCCCTATGCGTCAGGAGCCAGCACATCGCAAGCTAGCATCAACGCCCGTCGTCCCTACGATCCGGGCATCCTGGGCCAGGTAACCTACGACGAATCCAACGAGACTGCGTCATACCACTCCCTTCAGATTTCGGCCAGCAGGCCTCTTACCCACAATTTGATGATCAACGGTTTCTACGTCTTCAGCCATTCCTTCCAGAGCGTCAATGAGTCGGCGATCGGTCAGGCAGTCGCTCAGGACTTCAACAATCTGAGGGAGGAACGAGGCCCGACTGACAATGACCGCAGGCATGTGGCAAGCATCTCCGGCCTGTGGAACCTTGACTACTACACAGGTTCCCACTCGTTCATGAGGCAGATCCTCAATGGCTGGACGATCGCGCCCATCGTCTCCCTTCAAAGCGGAGCGCCTTTCACGATCGTGAGCGGTACCAATAACAACTTCGACAGCGCTAACGCAAATCGCCCTGACCTGGTTCCTGGAGTGGGCGCATTCCTCGATCCTCACAGACCCCGGCCGGTCGCGGCGAAAGCGTGGTTCAATACGGCAGCTTTTACTCAAAACGGCCCGGGCGTGGCAGGCGGCATCGGACCTGGCGGAGCCGACGGCAACGCGCCGCGCGACTATCTGCGCGCGCCGGGATATCGCGATATCGACCTGGGGGTGTTCCGCGACTTCCGTTTCGAACGATTCACGTTCCAGCTCCGCGGCGCGGCCACCAATGCCTTCAACTTGGTCAGCCTGAACGCACCGACGGCCAACCTGAAGTCCGCTTTGAATGGCCAAATCACTTCTGCCGCCAGCCCCCGCCTGATCCAGATTGGCGCGCGGTTCACTTTCTAGGCTGGTGTTTGCCGAGCCGTCCTTTGCGGCTGTTCATCATGAGCAGGCCCTTTTTGTGTAGTTTATCTCGCTAGGCGAGACTGGGCCGGCAGCCTAGGTCCCTGGAAATAACAAAGCAATAACGACTGAATCTTTGAGAGGGATATGAAAGAAAATGGACTAATCTACACGCCCAGGAATGCCACAACTGCGTCCTCGCCAGAGCCGGGAATGAAGCGCCAGATATTGGCCTATCACCACAACCTAATGTTAGTTCGCCATCATTTCTCGAAGGGATGGAAAGGCACAAGTCACAGCCATCCTCATGAACAACTTGTCTATGTCGTGGGTGGGCGCATCCAGTTCGTCGGCGACGGCAAGACGATCGAACTCTGTAGCGGCGACAGTGTTATTGTGAAAGGAAATGTCGAGCATTGGGCAACGGCTCTTGAAGACTCTGAAGTGCTGGACGTGTTTACTCCTTATCGCGAAGACTATGCCTCCTCACAGAGGAAACATTACGTGGAGCGGAACGAGGTTTCTTGACGAAACTGAAATTCGCGCTGCCGGCGACGAGGTTTCCAGAAGCGGTCGCTCCACTTATCCGAGAATAAGTATGATAGAAATCACTGCATGAGTCTTTACTGCGACACGGGCGATGTCGGAACCGATTTGTCTCAGCAGCAGTTGCGTGATCTGCTGGTGGAAAGTCTTGCGAAGCTTGGAAAACGCAACCGAGTTCTCGTCGTGCCACCGGATCAGAGCCGCGTGCATTCGCGCGCCGGCGACCTGACGCGCTACGCCTGGGAGTATTACGGCGACCAGCTTCAGGCGGTTTTGCCTGCCCTCGGTACGCATGCTGCGATGAATCCGGAGCAGCTCGCGCGAATGTTTGGCGCCATGCCCACAGAGCTTTTCCGCGTGCATAACTGGCGTACAGACGTCGAGACCCTGGGCGAAGTCCCGGCCGAGTTCATCCTTGAGCAATCAGAAGGCAAGCTGAGCTATGCCTGGCCGGCGCAGGTGAACCGGCTCGTTGCACGCGGCGGCTTCGATCTCATTGTCTCCATCGGCCAGGTCGTGCCCCATGAAGTGATAGGCATGGCCAATTACAACAAGAATATTCTCGTGGGCACGGGTGGCCGGGAGAGCATAAACCGCAGCCATTACCTGGGCGCTGTTTATGGGATGGAGCGCATCATGGGCCGCGCCGAGAACCCCGTGCGCAACATTCTGAATTACGCTTCCGATCGTTTCCTGCGACATCTGCCCATCGTCTACGTACTCACCGTTGTCGGACGCGCGGCAGACGAACGGTTGGCAATGCGCGGCCTCTTCATCGGCGACGACATAGAGTGCTTTCACCGCGCCGCCGCGTTGAGCTTGAAAGTCAACTTCGAGACGCTGGAGACGCCAATACAGAAGGCTGTCGCGTATCTTGATCCGCATGAGTTTCACAGCACATGGCTGGGCAACAAGGCAATTTACCGCACGCGCATGGCACTGGCCGACGGGGCAGAGCTGATCATTCTGGCGCCGGGCATACGAGAGTTTGGTGAAGACAGGACCATAGATGCGCTCATCCGCAAATACGGCTATCGTGGAACGCCTGCCACTCTGGAAGCCGTGAAGGCCAATGCTGATCTCGCCAACGACCTTAGCGCGGCTGCCCACCTCATACACGGGTCCTCCGAAGGGCGCTTCACCATTCGGCTGTGCCCCGGTCATTTAACTAAAGAGGAGGTTGAGGGAGTGGGCTTTGAATATGGCGATTTGGCAACAATGCTCACGCGCTACAACCCGCAGACCCTTCGTTATGGCAACAATCGTGTCCAGGGCGAAGAGATGTTCTTTATTTCAAATCCAGGGTTGGGACTGTGGGCGTGTCGCGGTAAATTATTGGGGGCAACGCAGAATTCTGGCCACAAGCAGGAATTACTAGCTGAGATGGGAGACCAGCTTTAAGGAAAAACATGATGGTTACACGACGCGAGTTTCTCGATGGTTCGACTTTTATGGGCACGACTGGAACAGTGCTCATTGATCGCGATGGCTATGAGATCTACGACCTCAAGGGTGATAAAAAGAGCGAATTCAAGGCGGGCGATACGAGTTCGTCTGTGGACTTGATCGGCTGTGATTTCATGACAGACCTTTACTTTGCAAACTTTATCGCGGGAATCCGCAAAGGCGAAAAGCTCAACGCTCCTGCCTCCATCGGCAACCTCGCGGTGACGATGCTGCAACTGTCCAACATTGCATGGGAGGTAAACCGGGAATTGCGCCTCGCCACGCAAGACGGACGCGTTCCAAGCGATCCGGAAGCAATGAAGAAGATGTGGGAGCGGGAGTACCAGCCGGGGTGGGCGCCCCATGTCTAGTAAGGCCACCTTCTCCCGTCGCGATTTCTTTCGCTCCGGTGCGGTCGCTGCGGCAGCCCTTTTCGTCCCCGCTGGCACCTTAGCGCTGGCTCACGAACATCCATCCGCCGGGAAAGCACCGCCGATCCGTTTGGGTCTGGCCAGCTACACGTTCCGTAACTTCAATCGTGCGCAGTTGATCGGCTTCATGCAACAGCTCGACATGTTCGCGTTGAATGCCAAGGACGTGAAAGATCATCTTCCGATGGACCCGCAGCAGGAGGCAGCCGCGTTGTCGGATTATACCGACGCGGGCATCAAGCTTCACGCGGCCGGAGCCATCTATTTCGCGAAAGATGAAGATGCAGATATCCGGGCCAAGTTCGAATACTGCAAAAGGGCAGGGATTGGCGTCATTGTCGCCGGCGACCCCGCTCCGGAAACGTTGCCGCGAATTGAA
>Ga0210410_10001379_pt1 | contig 23062 bp, 18 predicted proteins | sample IncBWC4MmetaG_FD_161058 | JGI IMG/M metagenome (GOLD analysis project Ga0210410, IMG submission 161058) | Forest soil microbial communities from Barre Woods Harvard Forest LTER site, Petersham, Massachusetts, United States - Inc-BW-C-4-M | ecosystem: Environmental > Terrestrial > Soil >... | reverse complement strand
CGTCGAGTTCCTTCAGCCGCTACACCGACTTCTGTACCGTCACCCAATTGGTCAACAGCCCGCCCAGCCAGCGCTGGTTGATGTAAAACATCCCGCAGCGTTGCGCCTCTTCTGCAATCGCATCCTGGGCCTGGCGCTTGGTGCCGACAAACAGCACGATGCGGCCGTCATTGGCCAGGTCCTGCACGAACTTCGACGCTTCCTTGAACATCTTCAGCGTCTTTTGCAGATCGATAATGTAGATCCCGTTGCGCTCGCCGAAGATATATTCCTTCATCCGCGGATTCCAGCGCTTGGTCTGATGCCCGAAGTGAACTCCCGCTTCGAGCAACTCCTTCATGGTAATAGTCGCCAATGAACCTCCTCTATAGTCTGCATCAGGAGCTCGAGGTTTCAAGGTTGCAAAGTTTCAAGGTTCTTACTTTGAAACTTCTGAAACTTTGAAACCTTACCTACTCCCGATTGCCATTCCCGTCCCCGCGCCGCGAGGCACGAGAAGAATTGAACACCTAAAACAAGCTGTCAGCTATCAGCCTTCAGCTCTCAGCAAAACAAAAAGTCGAAACCCAAAAATCAACCCTGTCATTCCGAACCGGCGCGAAGCGGCAGTGAGGAACCTGAACTTTTCGCTCGGGACTCAGGACTCGCGACTCGGGACTGCAAGCGCTTTACCGCTTGCTGAACTGGAAGCGTTTGCGAGCGCCCTTCTGCCCGTACTTCTTCCGTTCCTTGCCGCGCGAATCGCGGCTGACCATGCCCTCGGCCTTCAGCTTCTTGCGCAACTCCGCATTAAACTGCATGAGCGCGCGGGCAATGCCCAACTTCACCGCGTCGGCCTGGCCGCGCACGCCGCCGCCCAGCACATTGGCGATCACGTTAAACGTGGCCGCCGTGTCGGTCGACGCCAGCGGAGCCTTCGCCGCCGAACGCTGCGCCGGAGTCACAAAATATTCTTCGAAGCTGCGGCCGTTCACTTTGAAATCGCCGCTGCCCGGACGCAAATAAACGCGGGCAATCGCCCGCTTGCGGCGTCCCGTTCCGTAGTATTGAACCAATTCAGCCATTTTTAGCTCTTAGCTCCTGGCTCTTAGCTTCTAGCTTGAATCACCAGAAGCGAGCCCTTAGTCATTTACTCACTCAAAGCACTGTCATCCTGAGCGCAGCCGGGCTTCATCGAAGAAAAGCCCAGGCGGAGCGAAGGATCTCAGTCTCCTCGGACTCGTCCCGAGGATCGCATTTCTACGCCCGCACTTCCAGCTTCAGATCCTGCGGCTTCTGCGCCTGATGGGGATGCTTGTCGCCTTTGTACACATTCAGCTTCGACAGCATGTGCGCCGCCAGCTTGTTCTTCGGCAACATGCGCCGCACCGCATCTTCAATAATCGCTTCCGGCTTGCGCACCAACCGCTTGTTGTAATCTTCGGTCCGCAGCCCGCCCGGGTATCCGGTGTAATGGTGATACTGCTTCTGCTCCGACTTCACGCCCGTCGTCCGAATCTTCTCGGCATTGATGACGATCACGTGATCGCCCGTATCCAAAAACGGCGTGTACTGCGGATTCTCTTTGCCCATGAGGATGCGCGCCACTTGCGAGGCCAGGCGTCCGAGCGTTTGCCCGTCCGCGTCCACGACGTACCACTTGCGCACAATTTCCCCCGGTGAAGGGAAATAGGTTGACATCAGAACTCTCCCAGATTGAATAAGACTGCGAAAGAAGACCGCTCGTTGATTCCCCGGCGAGGACGCCAGGCCATCAGGCGGGCAACCACACTACTGCCAAAGTCTTTACGATACCGGAGCGCCCAACAAATTGTCAACGGCGAGTTAAATCTTGCCGGTCTTAATTGCCAAAGGTGCGGTGGTGGCTCAGTATGAGCCTCGAATCTCATACAATGCGTCATCCCGACGCGCCCGCGTTCTCACCAGCGGGCCGAGGGATCTCCTGTAGCACGCTGCATCCTAGCGGGAGATCCTTCGCTCCGCCTGAACAACGGCTGCGCTCAGGGTGACCCCCTGGGAGCCTACCAAGGCCTCGCCATCATAGTTAACTTATGGCGCCGGAGAGCCTTTCTGATTCCATAAAGGTCGCAACCCGCAGGGGTTCAGCCAGCATCACAAACCCGCTGGCAGTAGCGCAGTCCGCACCAGCCTTAACCAAAATGGCGATCACTACTGCGGCTCCCACAAAACTCTCCCCACTTCAACGCCCAATCCCCGTCTGGCTGCTCGTTCTCTGCGCCTTCGCCTTTCACGGCCCTCTGCTGATGATGCGCGTCCCCGCCAACAGTTTCGACGCCAACTTTCATATGTCGATGGCCGCCCACTACGCTCATCACTGGTTCAATCCGTGGAATGAGCAGGCTTTCGCCGGATTTTCTCAAACCACCTACCCTCCGCTCACCCATCAGTGGATCGCGATCCTCTCCCACCTCATTGGCCTGACTTACGGCTACATGCTGGTACAGGCCATCGTGATCCTGCTGCTGCCGGTGGCGATTTATCGTTTTGCGCGGCTCTGGACCTCCGACCGCGCCGCCAGTTACGCCGCCTTCTTTTCGATTTTTCTTGGCGCCTTGTGCCAACTCGTCTACGAAGACGGCCAGATCGGCACCATCTCGTCGACCACGCTCTTTCTTCTCGCTCTCCCTTATTTTTATGAGTACGCGATGAAAGGAAAGCTTAAAAATCTGGCCCTTGGGCTGGCCATCACCTGCACCGCCGCTGGCGCGCATCACGCGACCTTGCTCTTCGGCGCAGTCTTTTTCATCTTCCCGCTGATCTGGCTGGTGATCATCGACTATCGCCGCGAGAATCCAAGCGGATCGATGTTCGTCCCCATTCGCCGGATCGCAGCTCTTGCCATTCTCTCCGCCGTCGGAAGCCTGGTCGTCCTGCTTCCGTACTTCCTGATCCTGCTCAAGAGTCCGATCACGCAAATTCCCATTCCCCACCTCAGCCGGGCCAATTTTCTTCTTCAGCCGCTATGGGGATTGCATTACTGGCTGGTTCCGTTCGGGGCTGCGGTGCTCGTTCTCCCGTACATTTTTCTCAAGGGAGCCGAGCCTCGTCTGCGCCCTCTGCTCTTCGGTTTCTATTTCGCCCTTATCTTCGGACTCGGCGGCACTACGCCCGTGCCCAAGTGGCTGCTGGGCCGCGCATTCGAAATCCTCACCTTTGAACGATTCACTTTTTGGGCGCTGCTGCTGGCCATGCCGTTTGCCGGGATGCTCGCTGCCGACCTGATCGATCGCTATCAGCTGCGCGCCGCCGGCGCTATGGCTTTCCTCGCCATTGCCACGGGATCGTTGGCCGTCGCCTGGAACGTCTACCTTCCTCTTCTCGGCCCGGCCCCAGATGTCGACCCGATCGTCAATTTCTTGAACGTGAAGGGCCGCGATCAATATCGTTATCTAACTCTGGGCTTTGCCAACGCCATGTCGAAGATCGCCTGCTACACCACCGCGCCCAGCGTCGACGGCGAGTACAACTCCGCCCGCAGCCTGCCCGAAGTCGCCAACCACGGCGTGGCCCAGCTCAGCAGCGCAAAGTTCTATCACGCCGAAGGAATGCTGGCCCTGCGCGAAATGCTCGAACACGCCCCGCGCTACGGATTGAAATATATTTTCGTGCGCGATAGCTACTACGAACCGCTGCTCACATTTGCCGGATGGAACCAGATCGACAGCTTCAACCACGGCGACATCACCGTCTGGAGCACCATTGGCATTCCTCCCGCCACCGAAATTCCCTCGCCCATGAAACCACCGGCGTGGCAGGGAATCATGTGGGGCATCGTTCCCTTCGGCACCAGCCTCTTAACCATTTTCCTCGTGGTGATGCAAAGAAAAAAGGCCGGGAGTGAATCGAGCTACGGAGACGACAGTAGCGACGACGCGATACCGGAAACACCCGAGATGCCGCTCGGGGCGCTGGATTCAGAGGAAGCGGCCTCGCTTCCGAGAGATCAGGTAAGCCAGTCATCTTCCGTGAAACTCAGCAACCGCGCATAGGCCGTGGGCATCCTACTCAGCCGTGAAACGCCATTCGCATAGCATCATCATTCCCGCCTTCAACGAAGCAAAAAGAATTCCGCGAACCCTCGAACCGATCGTGAAATTCATCGAGGCAAAATCATGGAACGCCGAAGTCATCGTGGTCAACGACGGCTCGACCGACGATACCGCCGACGTCGTTCGCAGATTCGCGGCCCAGCACCCGGAGGTTTCCCTCATCGACAACAAGCGGAATTGCGGAAAAGGCCAGGCGATCCGCGACGGCGTGCGTCAGGCAAGTGGCGATATTGTTATCTTCACCGACGCCGATAACTCAACGCCCATCGAGGACTCCGAGAAGCTTATTCAGGCAATTCACGACGGCGCTGACGTCGCCATCGGTTCGCGCTGGGTAGATCGCGAACTCCAGGTGCAACCGCAGCCGCTGCATCGGCGGCTCAACGGCCGTATTTACAACCTCTTGCTGCGCGGCATTCTCGGCCTCGATTTCAAAGACACGCAGAACGGCTTCAAAGCCTTCACCCTCGCGGCGGCGAAAACTATTTTCGGGTTGCAGAAGATCGCGGGCTGGGGTTTCGACGCCGAGGCACTCTACGTCGCCGAGCAGTACGGATTTAAAGTAGTTGAGGTCCCCGTTGAATACACGTACTACGCCGAAGGCTCGAAGATCCGGCCCTATCGAGACGGTGCACGCATGTTGACCGAGTTGTTGCGGGTAAAAGGTTATGCATGGTCCGGCGCTTACACGGACGGACGAACTCGCTTGAACGTGAAACCTGCGCACATCGCCCCCGGATTTACGTCCGCAGAGTTGCCCGACTCAGCCATGCCGCAGAGGCCTTCCGAATAAGAATCGTTATGCCCAGGCAAAAATATTTGTTGGTGTTCGGCACTCGTCCCGAGGCGATCAAGATGGCGCCGGTCTTGCAGGCACTGGAAGCCGATCCCCACGCCGAGTCCGTCGTCTGCGTCACCGGTCAGCACGAAGAATTGCTGACCACGGTGCTGAATCTTTTCGGAATCGTCCCGCATTACAACCTGCACGTGATGTCACACAATCAGCAACTCGGCGATCTGACCGCGCGACTGCTGGTGGAAATTGGCAAAGTCATCGCCCAGGAGTTGCCGGACTGGGTGCTGGTGCAAGGGGATACGACTTCGGCAATGGCCGGCGCGATGGCCGCATTCTACGCCAAGGTTGCAGTCGCGCACATTGAGGCCGGCATTCGCTCGCACAACAAGTCGGAGCCGTTTCCCGAAGAAGTGAACCGCAAGATTATCGACGTGATGGCGGACGTGCACTTCGCGCCGACTTCAGTCGATAAGCAGGATTTGATTCGCGAAGGCCACCGCTCGAACACGATTCATGTCACCGGCAATACGTGTATCGACGCCCTGCGATATATCTCCGCTCTGCCATTCCCGAGCGAAGGTTCGGTGCTGGAGAGCATGCCGCTGCTGACCAAGCGGCTCATTCTGGTTACCGTGCATCGTCGCGAGAATCACGGAGCGCCTCTGGAAGGAATCTGCCGCTCGGTTGCCTATCTCGCTGAGCGCTATCGCAACACCGCGCACTTCATTTTGCCGGTGCATCCGAACCCGAACGTAAAGGGAACGGTGTTGCGGCACCTGGGCGCGATCAGCAACATTACGGTTACGCCCGCGCTGGGCTATCGCGAACTCATCGCCGTAGCCGACGCCTGCCATTTCGCCATGATCGACTCCGGCGGCCTGCAGGAAGAGTTGCCGTGTTTAGGCAAGCCCGCGCTGGTGCTGCGCAATGTGACCGATCGCCGCGGTTCGGTCCTAGCCGGAGCCGCGCGCCTGGTAGGAGCCGATCCCGAAGCGATCGTCTCCTCTTTCATAGAACTGATGGAAGACTCAGTGGTCTACGAGAAGATGGCGCAGCATCGCGATCTTTTCGGCGATGGCAAAGCCGGATACAGAATCGCATCCATCCTGCAAAGCTGGCCAGCCGCACAGCATGCAGAAGAACTCATACTGAACGCGGCATCAATCGCCGCCTAAATCAGATTCTCCCACTTCCACTCCCGCGTGCCCCGCTGCATCCACATGTCCAGCGCCTGATAACAGAATGCTGTCGACACCGGATTCATAAACGGCAGAATCTCGCCGTGCTTCCGTCCGAACCAGAATCCGCCCTTCAGCCGAGCGTTCGGATCGCTCGACTGAAACTCCCGCATCAGCGCCAGTTCCCTTTGTGCCGCTTCTTCGTCGAGGGGCGCAACTCTAAATTGCTCGGCGAACAGACGCACTCGCAGCAACTGCGCCAGAACATCCGAGCGCAAAAACTCAGGGCCAATCTTGTAGATATATCCGTCGGTCCGCTCGATGCCGCTCACTAGCGCCTGCGCACATCGCGGATCATCCAGCGAAGGCAGAAGCCCCTCCAGAAAATACGAATACGCGTGCAACCGGTCCATCACCGGAATGTCAGCATCCGATCCGGGCAGAAACGACGCGTGGCTAGCCAGGCTGCTCTCCAGCATTTGGCGGTAGAGCGCAAGATATCGCGCCTCTTTCGTGGCCTGCCACAATTCATACCAGCCCAGCGCGGCCTTCAACTGATAGCATCCCGGACTGCGCGACCAGCGCTCCGGCTCATACTTCAGAGGCGACTTTCCCGGCAGCGTGAGGATCGGGCAGAAGTCCCGGCCATCGGCGAAATCTTCCGCCATCGATTCTCCCACCTTCACGGCTGTCGACAGGAATTCACCGCCGCCGCGCTCGCGCCACATCGTGAGCAAAGCCCGCACGATGATGCCATCATCGAAGAAATAGGAATGCTTCGTACCTTGCGAGTCACATTCAAAGGGCATGGCCGAACACTTCTCATCCCACGCTCGCACCAGATATTGCGCGCCTTTCATCGCCGCATCCAGGTAGCGCGGCTCATCGCTGATCTTGTGCAACGACGCCAGCGCGCTCACGCAATACGCCGTAATTTCAGTGGTCAACGCGGCATTTTGCCTGCGATCGCTGTAGTAATACCGCGCCACCCCGCCGCTCGGCTCCTGTATTCCCGACTCAAGAAACCACTCCCCCGCCGCCTCGGAAACCCTGGTGATCATAGTGATTTGTGTGCCCATGCTTTGTGCGCTTGTGCTTTGCCTGCTCACAAAAGTTCACCTTTCTGGTCGTTGCACTCTCTCCCGGAATAACTGAACATAACCAGCAACTACCTGCGACATCGGTGTGCCCTGCGCCGCCGCCAAATTCTGCTCACGACTCTTGCGCCGCAATTCTTCTGAATTCAGCAGCCGGATCAGATGACTCGCCAACGCAACGCCATCTCCCTGCGGATAAAACTCAATCGCAATGCGCTCTTCCTTCGCGATCTCAACAATCTCCGGCACCTCCGCCGCCACCATAGGCAAGCCGAACTGGCACGCCTGATGCACCACGCCGCTGGTCCCCGCCGCCGACGAATAGGGCAGCACCAGCACACTTGCACGGCGAAATAAATCCGGCAACGCCTCTTCCGGCACATAGCCCAGAAAAACAATGTTGCTGTTCTCCCGATACCGCTCCCGCAGCGCCTCCAAATATCCCGGCGTGCTGGGATGGTTCGTCCCCGCAATCACCAGTTCCGCACCCGAAACTTTCTTTGCCACCTCGCTCATCGTTTCCAGCAGCAAATCCACGCGCTTGTAAGTTCCCCAATATCCGAAGGCCAGAATCACAGGCTTCGGATTGCTCCGAATTTCCGCTACCGCCACTGCCTGCACCCCCGCCTCGAACGTCCCATGCGGACGCGCCAGCACCCGCCGCGCCCTCACTCCATAGTGTTTTTTCAGCTCGGATTGAAACGACGGCAGTAGCACCGAGACATCGTCGGCCGACAAAACCATATGCGTAGCCACTCGCCCGGCCATGCGATACGCTCCCGCAAAGCGCAGCCCCGCATCCTCCAGACTGATGCGCTCAAACACCGTATGCAGCGTCACGTGGGTGTAATAGCCCATCGTCCGCGCCAGCGCCGGCACGGTGATCCCCAAAAACGCCGCCAACGGTGACCGCGCGAAAGTCGAAAAACCCAGGTTGAACCACACCACATCCGGATCGCACCGGCGAATCGCCGCCAGCAAATACGCCGGATTCAACGCCGAATTAAACCGCCAGCAGCGTTCGACCCGAAATCCATCCAACTCCGCCGGCGACTCCATCGCATCCGCCAGAATCGTCAGGTCGATCGTGGGATCATCCCGCAGCGCCGAAGCCAGATGAAATCCGTATTCGTTGAGATCGCCGCGGCTCGGCGGAAACGCCGTAACCAGAGCCACCTTCAGCCGCCGCACGCGAGTCTCCTTCAAGCCGCCCGCTGGCGACCACTCCGAAACAGAACTTCGCTCGCTCATCGTGGATGCAGACGAAAGCACGCGCGCCGCTCCCCTAATCGCAGCCCTAATTCGAGAGCGGCAGCGCCCGAAAGGTTGGTTCCGAACCAACGAAATGTGAAAAGGATTCGAGGGTCAGGATTTGGCTGTACGAAGACGCGCGCATTCGCCCGGGTGAAGGCGGGATCGGCATCAAGCCAGGAGTTCGTCGGCCGCGGTGCTTGCCAGGACGCAGAGTTCTTTAAAAACCCGCGCATTGAATGCATCCCGCGCTCCGGCCTTTTTCAAAACACTGGAAAACTGTGTGCGCAGCACTCGATAAATCTGCGACATTTCCGTCACCGTCGGCTGACGGCTGCTACCTACAAAGGCGTTGCCCAGTTCGCGAAACACGCCGGTGATGGTTCCATCGTGAATATACGGGTCTGTGCCATCCAGATCGCTCAATGACTTGTTGATTCGACGCCGCACGCTTTCACACACAATCCACGAATGTTCAGGATGCGCGGTCCGTTCCAATGCGACCGTGAGTCCAAGTTCGAAAGGCATATTAAAGCGCGGCGTGCGCGGCGCCTTTCGATCGAGTTGCACCCGCGAAAGGTCGTGTATGGAGTACCGTGATTCGCGGATTAGCGAGAGAATGCGGTCCAGGCGGCGCTCGCCGAAGGGTATTTCCAAAGTGGCGCGAGGGGCGAATCCGTAGGCGCTAATGGCGGCAATGTAGGCGAGGAGAAGGTTTTCAAAAGCCGCGTCGTAGGGAACGTTCAGGAAAACCGAACTGTCCCTAACGCGAAGTCTTGCGGCGCCGCGAGTTGGTTTTGCTGGCTTTCGTGCTGCCATTGCGGGAGGTGTCTTTGTTGGTCCGAATCACGAATTCCCCAGTTCTGGCATCCTTATGAATCATCCGGCGCACTAGCTCGATCAACTGGTTTGTACGTTTCTTCGAAACCCCCAAAATCCGCGCCGTGTCTCGACCCGTCGCCGGGCGGCTGTTGTCGACTGTGATCTGCTGCGCCATGGTTTGATTATAAGCTCGCGAGGAAGTCGGTGGAAGCAAGGATTTGTTCCCACGATCGAAGGCTCGCTCCGGTTCGTATCAGGGCGCGACTTCAGTTCTTGAGCCTGCGCTGAACACAGTCGAAGGCCGACCGCCACAAACCGCCAGATGCCGCCCGATAAAAAAGGCCGCGCCGAAGCGCAGCCCCTTCCGCCGAACTTTTATCCTAGACCCTGGCTCTCGCCTCCTCCCACTCCGGATCAACGCATGCCTGTATCTCGATCACCCGCAGCAAATCCCACGCCTCCAAATACGGCGTCCACTTCGACCGCTTGCTCCCCGGCGTAAAGTGCAGCGTCAACCGCCTGCCCATCGCCTTGTACGGAATGATGTACCACTCATCCAGCGGGATCACGAACACCGCAAAGAAGTCCACCGACCCCTTCGGATACCGCTTCCTCTTCTGCCCCGTCACACTCAGGCTGTACTCCCCGCCCCGCCGGCAATAGATTGTCGACTTCACCTGCACCCGCAAAATCCTCCGCCCATCCTCCTCCACCGCCACGTCATAAGGACGCGAATCCCCATACGGCTTCAACACCGCCATCCCCTCTCCTCGCGCCCTCGCCATAAAACAAAGCTCCGCCCACTCCCCCCGCTCCTTGCTTCCCTTAATCCACTGCCCCTTGTTAGAACTTTTCCCGCTCGAATTCCCCTTGCCCAACTTACCCGCGCCCGAATTGTTTTTCTTCTTCTTCATTGATCAAATATTTCTCATTCCGAGCGAAGTCGAGGAACCTGCTTTTTCCTCCACTCGCCCAAAATTAGAGGACTCTCCCAGCCCTCACTCTTTCCTCTGCTTTGTCATCCCTGCTTTGTCATCCTGAGAGAGGCGTCCCTTGCCGCATTTGTCATCCTGAGAGAGGCGCCCTTTGCCGAACGAAGGATCCATGCAACCCGCTGTAACTCGCAACCCGCCCGACACCTTCCGCCCCATCCTCAGTGTTCCCGTTTTGAAACCCTCACTCAAGGTCGTCCGTCACATCTTCCGTATTTATTTCTGTGGAAAACCTCAAACAGTCAGCCGGACAAAGAGACGCCGCCGCGATTTTTGCAAGTGACGCGCCGCCTGGGACCCGTCGAAGCACAGGATAGGAATCACACCGCGAACGCCCGCTGTGACGTGGAAGAGCGGCGCTTTCAGCGCCGCGTCAAGCGGACTCTTTGAATTCGGGCTTTAGCCCCGGTGGAACGCCGTCCGCTATGAAGCAAGGATTCGCCGACGAATATGGATACTCTTTCGCATCCACTACCAACTTCGCCCGCACGGGATTCAACCGGATGTACTCCCTATGCCGTTCATAGTCCTCCATGTCCCGAATCCGATGATTCGTGAAACTCGGCTGCCAGACTTCCATCTTCTCCTCTTTTCGAAGCCGATAAGAAAACCCACCCTTGATGAACTGAACCGCCCGCTCCAGCGAGATTTCCGGCTTAGGCGTGATCAACGCATGAACGTGGTCCGGCATAATCACGAATTCGTGCAGCAGATATTTCCCCTGCTCGCGATAGTCGAAAAGCACATCAATCAAGAGCCGGGCACGACCCTCATTGCGGAAGATCGGAAGACGTCTCCAAGTGACAGTAGTGATAAAGAACGTGCGCAGTGTATCCATCCCAGAGATCGTAGTGTCTGGCCGCGCCAAAACAATGTGACGTGCATCACGTGTCCAGAAATATGACTTTCCAAATCGGGAACGACGACCACCGCGCGGCTAAGAGCCGTCTCCAACTCGATCGCTAACGCGGCCCTGAAAGGGCCGCTCTTCCACGGTGGCGCATGCGTCCGATGTCGTGACACGCAATCGCCTCCCGCCATACCCCTCCGAGCGGGGAACCGCCGCGCCGCCCGCAGTAACGTGAAAGAGCGGCGCTTTCAGCGCCGCGTCAAGCCTCCTCCAGGAATGGAACCGGGCTTCAGCCCCCGTGGATGGTTTCGCCAGCTATCTTCCCTGGCGGTGTCGATAATCGGCTTTCACGTCTTGCCCTCGCCCATTAGCCTTGATTCTCCGTGTTACGCCTGCAAAAGTAGATCTGATGCGCCGCTCGCAGTAACGTGGAAGAGCGGCGCTTCAGCGCCGCGTCAAGCGTCAAAAAAATGGAACCGGGCTTCAGCCCCGGTGGATGGTTTTGCCGGCTATCTTCGCTGGCGGTGCCGATAATCGGCTTCCACGTCTTGCCCACTCATTAGCCATGATTCTTTGTCACACCTGAAGAGTAGGTCTAATGCGCCGCCCGCAGTGACGTGGAAGAGCGACGCTTCAGCGCCGCGTCAAGCTGGCGGTGTCGATAATCGGCTTTCACCTCTGGCCCTCACCCATTAGCCCTGATTCTCCGTGTTACGCCTGTAAGAGTAGATCTCATACGCTGCCGGCAGTAACGTGGAAGAGCGGCGCTTCAGCGCCGCGTCAAGGGGATTTTTAAAAGGAACCGGCTTCAGCCGCTGAGGACCTCGCTACTTGCCAGCGACATCAAGGAACCTCCTCGATGGTGGGTCGAGAAAGCGTCCTCTGCATGCCTCCTTCAATTCACCCGCATAAACGGAGGCATCACGAGGACAGAGCTGATGGATAAAACGAAGCTGCCCGACTAAGCCGAGAATGTACCGTTCTTCGCCGTTCGGCGGGACTAATCCGGTACACAGCTTGTGAACTCCGGAGCGAACTCGCCGAATTTTGTCTTTTGGCGCACGAACTTGGAGCGAACCGAGACGCGTGCCCGTCAGTACTTTGATCGCGCTCGGGCCCATGATCTTGATTTTGTCTCGCTTTACTTTGAGTCCGTTGCTGGCAAGCAACGAGATCGCGGGCTCGATCAGGTCCCTTGCCCGTTCGCCGGAGAATGCAAGATCGTCGATCCAGGTTGAGTAGTCAACGAACAGCTGCTCGCAAAGATTTCGTATCGGTTCATCGATCATCCAAATGAAAAGGTTGGCCAAGAGAGGGCTAGTGGGAGCCCCCTGAGGAAGATGACGGTCAAAGGTTGTCAGCTGCGTGAGCAGCCTCGCTACAGGCGGCGAGCATCCCAAGAATTCCGACCAGACCCGGAAAATGTGGATGTTTGTGATGCTGGGGAAACATTGGCGCACGTCGAGAGTTACTAGCAGCGTGGCCCCCAAGTGGCGTTCGGCGTTGTCCATTACTCCGCGCTTCGGGATCGCACCCAGAATGTGGGAAGGGAAGCAGATGGGCTTAAGCAACCGCCGGTAGATCCGTTGTTGAATCCACTTCAGGTCCTGAATCGGATTATCAATCGGCCGGAGCTTTGGACTATAGTCCCGCTCGAAAGGACGGGGCAGTTTAGCGAGTGCGAATGGTTTGTAGCAGGCCCCTATAGACTCGGCTATTTTCTCAAGCGTGCCGGGCGGGATCTTAAGGACGTCGGCGAGGCGCCTTGGGCTGAGGATGTCGAGCCTTTGGGCTGACGGCGCCCCTTCTACTTGATTCAAGCTCACCTCCAGTCAACAATAACTTGCTAAGCGCCAATGCAAGCTGCCGAACCGTGTTCGGATCCGCGTTCTTGATCTCATCTGGCTCTGACGCAAGTAGCGTAAATAGGTGAAACGGAATCCCTAAGGCGACAGCTACCTTCTGCAACACTTCTAGACTGGGTTTACGCCTTCCATTCTCGAGCATCGAAAGCAAACTGGGGTCTACCGAAATCTTTTTCGATAGGTCACGCTGCGAAATATCGGCGAGCGCCCTCCCGACTCGAATGGCCTTGGAGTAGTCCACTGTAACCCCATAAATTCTTGGAAGTGAGTTTTCCTCGGAACTTGAGCACCAGACCGCCTAAAAGCTAGGAGCGGTGAACGAAAGTGTTGACGACGGCTTCGGCTACTTGCCTGACCGCTTCGAAGATTTCTCTTCTGGTCGGACTCGGACTTAGACGGAGCTTTTTCAATCTAACTTTCGCTGCTTCCAGTGCACTCCTCTGTTCCGGTTCGAGTCCATTTCTCTTTTGCATGGATTCGAGTTGATCCAAGCAAAACCGCAGGTTTTTGTCCTGTTTCATACAGTCCTCCTTCTCCGGCGAGAAACTGCCGGTGCCGCAGAGCAGCTCCCGAGAAGGAATGGACCGAACCGAAAAACTCACCCAACGTGTGCCGAACAACAAACGACAAACGCACACCAACTGACAAGCTCACAGACACCCGAAGGAATCCAGCACCCTAAGGTGAATCTCCAGGCCTGCAGCGACGAACTGATGGGCCCGACAAAATCCCATCGCCGAGGGCAATAAAAAAATACCCGCAGCTTTACGTCCCACGCCTGATGGCGCGGGACTCAGTACTAGAAGCAACTCTTAGCCAAAGGACTTGTCAAAGAACCTGCCAAATCGCCGTTACGGCGATCCAAATACACTCTATTAGAGTATCTCTTGTCTGTCAATAAAAATGACAGGCAGTCATTCTTGTTGACGACGCTCGCTCTCGTGAATAAATTCCTAGCTGCACCCGCTGGTGCTCCCGCAACTCATGCAGCGGTAGCAACTGCCGTTGCGAGTCATGATGCTGCCGCAGAAGCTGCAACTGGGAGCGTCTCCTAGGTCGACGATGCTGGCCAGGGCGTCCGCCGCGTGCACCGAACTAGCAGATGGCTTATTCTCTGGAACCGAGCCATGAATATCTCCGACGGGTGCCACAATCGTGGGAATACCATTGGGGCGCGGCCTAAAATTTTCGAACAGCATTTGCTGCTGGCCGGTGAGGAAGCGCATCTGCAGCCAGCGGAAGATGTAGTCCATGATCGACTTGGCGTAGCCGATCTCGGGATTGCCGCTCCATCCGCTGGGCTCGAAGCGCGTGTGCGCGAACTTTTCGCAGAACAGGCGCAGCGATACTCCGTGTTGCAACGCGATGGAAACTGCCAGCGCGAAGCTGTCCATCAGGCCGGAGACGGTCGAACCTTCCTTGGCCATGGTGATAAACAATTCGCCGGGCTCGCCATTGGGATAGAGGCCGACCGTGATGTAGCCCTCGTGGTCTCCAACTTTGAATTTGTGCGTGATGGAGGCGCGCTCTTCCTGGAGCTTGTGGCGATTGGCGCGCGGAGGAGCGTTCATGTCTTCTTCTTCCACGTGCGATGCCGCGACACGCGCGTCATCCTTGGTCGAGTTGGCGGTCTTGCTGCCGGCGGCGGAGAGCGGCTGCGACTGCTTGCATCCGTCGCGATAGATGGCGACGGCTTTGATGCCGAGCTTCCACGCTTGCAGGTACGACTCCATGATGTCTTCGACGGTGGCGTTGTTGGGCAAGTTCACCGTCTTCGAGATCGCGCCGGAGATGAAGGGCTGAGTCGCCGCCATCATCCGCAGATGGCCGAGGTAGTGGATGGAGCGCGTCCCCTTCGCCGGCTTGAACGAGCAATCGAACACCGCAAGATGATCGTCCTTAATATGCGGCGCGCCTTCGATCGTCCCCGTCGCATCGATGTAACTAACAATCGCATCCGCTTGATCGTGCGTGTATCCCAACTTAAACAGCGCCGTCGGCACCGTCTGATTAACAATCTTAATCATCCCTCCGCCAACGAGCTTCTTGTACTTAACCAACGCAAGATCAGGCTCTACACCGGTAGTGTCGCAGTCCATCATGAAGCCGATTGTTCCCGTTGGCGCTAACACTGTTACCTGGCTGTTGCGGTAGCCGTGTTTTTCGCCGTGGGCCAGGGCTTCGTCCCAGCACTGTTTGCTGGATTCGTAGAGCGCGGTGGGGACGTTGCTCTTGTTGATGTTGTTGACGCTGGCGCGGTGCATGCGGATCACGTCAAGGAATGGTTCGCGGTTGATGTACCAGCCGGGGCAGGCTCCGCCGGGCATGGCGTTCGAGCCGAGATTAGTCTCGGCGAGATTCTTTTTTGTTGCTTCGGTTGCGGGAGCCAGCGGCTCGCATTGTTCGGCGATGCGGCTGGATTGCAAGTAGGCTTCGCCGCACATGATGGCGGTGACGCAGGCGGCGTAGTCGCGGCCGGAGTCGGAGTCGTAGGGATGGCCGCTGGCCATGAGCAGCGCGCCGAGGTTGGCGTAGCCGAGACCGAGAGGACGGTAGTCATGCGAGTTGCGCATGATCGTCTCGGTCGGATATCCGGCGTTGTCGACGATGATTTCCTGCGCGGTGATTAAGACATCGACGGCGTGACGATAGGCTTCGACATCGAAAGTTCCGTTGGGCGCGAACTTCAGCAGATTCAGGCTCGCGAGGTTGCAGGCGGAGTCATCGAGGAACATGTATTCGCTGCAAGGATTCGAGGCGTTGATTCGCGCGGTGTTCTTCGACGTGTGCCAGCGATTGACGGTGGTGTCGTACTGCATCCCGGGATCGCCGCAGTGCCATGTGGCTTCGGAAATTTTCTTGAGCAGGTCTTTGGCTTTGTAGGTCTTCATCACTGCGCCGTCGCGCACGGACTTGGTGGAAAAGTCGGTGTCGCGGACTACGGCGTACATGAAGTCATCGGTGACGCGCACGCTGTTGTTGGCGTTCTGGAAGAAGATGGATGAGTAGGCGTCGGAGTCGGGCGATGATCCGTCGTAGCCTTGTGCAACTAGCGCGTGCGCCTTGGCTTCTTCTTTCTGTTTGCATTCGACGAAGTCGATGATGTCGGGATGCTCGACGTTGAGGATGACCATCTTCGCGGCGCGCCGAGTCTTGCCGCCGGACTTGATGACTCCGGCGAAGGCGTCGAAACCTTTCATGAAACTGAGCGGTCCGCTGGCAGTGCCGCCGCCGCTCAGGCCTTCGGTCTGCGAGCGCAGCGGAGAGAGATTCGTCCCGGTGCCGCTGCCCCACTTGAAGAGCATGCCTTCGGTCTTGGCAAGCGTCAGAATGGAATCGAGAGAATCTTTCACCGAGTTAATAAAGCAGGCGGAGCATTGCGGCTTGGTGTAGCCGACTTTGCCGAACTCGACGTTTTGCGTTTGCGGATTCCAGTGCCAGTTCTGGCCGTCGGAGTCGGGCTCGATGCGATCGCATCCGACGTTGAACCAGACGGGCGAGTTGAAGGCCGCATACTGGCGCACGAGGATGTGCACAAGTTCGTCGTGGAAGGTTGCGCCGTCATCGGCGGTCTTGAAGTAGCCCTGAGCCAATCCCCAGTCGCGAATGGTTTCGGCAACGCGGCCGACGAGCTGGCGAACTCCGGTTTCGCGCTGGGCAGTGCCGAGAGTGCCGTGCAGATATTTCGAGGCCACGATGTTGGTGGCGGTCATGGACCAGTCTTTGGGGATCTCGACGTCTTTCTGCTCGAAGATCACGTTGCCCTGGGCATCGGTGATCTGAGCGAGACGGAGTTCCCATTCGACTTCGTCATAAGGCGAGACGCCGGGCTTGGTGAAAAGACGGCGGAAGGCGAGGCCGGGGGCCTTTTTCTTCGTCGAGAGGGACGGTACAGCGGATGTGGTTTCGGTGGTGGTTTTCAGTTCGGACATTCGGGGCTCTCCGTTATTTATTAGATTCTAGGGGTATTGCGTCCGATGCGGGCGTTTGGGGCGGAAACGCGGGCTCGGGGTGGCGCGAGTTTGGTTCTAAAAGAACGATTGCGATGTGTTGTCGGTCGTACAATTTCTTTCGTTCGGGGGATCGGTTTTCGGAGCACGGGGGCTAAAGCCCCGGTTCTTTTGGAGCATCTTTGCGGCACGGCTAAAGCCGAGCCCTGATACAAACCATTCGGCTATCGCGGCGCTTAAGCGCCGCTCTTCCACGGTATTTCGAGCTTTCGTGGTCATGGACAATTCAATTTCTTTCGCCCCTTCGGGGCCTGTTGCCTCAATTTTGCGCTACCCACGGTTGCGCCGTGGGCTGCATTCTTTCGCCGCTCCGCGGCTTGAGCTAAGTCCCATCGGCTAGAAGCCGGAGGGAAGTGGAGTCGGACAGTGGAGGTTAGCGGCGGCTCCGGAATCTGGCTGCGGGGCTGTCTGTAGGGTGGCATTGGGCATCGGAACATGGGACGGCAGTGTGGGAGCGTTGGCGTTGGCGGACAGGAGTGTCCGCCCCACACGATCTTCTGCCGGGAACTCCAGGGAGGAGGCGAAGTGAGCGCCGATGCCGGTCGCTTTTTCAGTCGAAGAGGCGATCCATTGATTGAGGGCGGTGCAGATGCTGCGACGCTGGGTTGCGTCTTCGATGACGACGAAGCGCACGAAGCAGCGGCCGGAGGCCATGCGGTCGCGCAGGGGGTTTTGCCGGGTTAGAGTGCGGTCGAGGACGAAGGCGATGTCTTCGGCTTCGCCGAACTGGAGGACGGCCAGCATACGGCGGGCTGGGGTTGCACTGCCATCGAGATCAAGCCGAGCTTTGCTCGGCCTGACCGGGTCTGAGACCCGGTCCCACAGGACTTCTTCCGAGCTGCGCTCGGGCGGGCGCGCGAGGGCGTCCGCCGCTGTGCGAGCGGGGATGTCCATGATCTCTTCGGCGATGGCGAAGACGCCGGGCTTGCTGGGAACGAATAGAAGGCTGCGAGGAGATTCGCAGGGGAACCAGCGTGACCAGTTAAGGCGACGATAGTCCACGGGTCGATCAAAACCGTGGCGCGCCAAGGATTCAGCGACGAGGCGAGTTAAACCTTCCATTTACGGGCTCCTGAGTTGCTTGCTGCCAGCCGGGAGAGCAGGAGTTGCCTGATCTGCCGACGGGCAGTTACGAATATCTGTTGCGTCACGTCTTACTGCTATCAGTCGTCCCCGGAAGAGAGGGGCGGAGACGGCCACCGCACTTACCGGCTTCGCTGTCGGCTAGCCGACGGGTTCGACCGGCTATTTGCTTTTCAATCCTTGAGGTTCTGGGCGCCGGGTTCACGGATCGAAAACCCTGACGCCTGACCTTTCTTGCTTGCGACGGCTGGCATCCAGTCACCTCTGGCCGGGTGTCGAACCGTTCCATTCACTTTGCTACTAATTCCGGCCCATTCCCGTGAGCCGAAATTGAGTGCTTGGGATTGCAAAGTTACTCCCGTCTGTTGTAGCTGTCAAGAGAGAAACACTACCTGTTGTATAGGCCGCAAATGGCGGCGATGGTGCGGGCGGATGACGGGTTTTCCACATGGTCGATCTCGAACAAAGGTGAGAATGAGCAGAAAGCCGGTTCGGGGCGGTGAAAAGGGAGGTCAGGGGCTGAAACTTTGGATCAACGATGATCCCTAACGCGGCGTTGAAGCGCCGTTCTGCCACGGAATTCTCAAGCTCGTTTTCGCTCCACATTATTTCCAAACGGTCGTCGATCTCTTGTCCCGATGCTTTTCGCTTCACATTATTCCCAGGCCGGAACCGGGGAGCCGGTCGCGGGAGAGTTGGGGGAGTTTGCGGCGGAGGGGTGGTCCACCGGGCGCGAGATGCGAGATTTTCTGGACGGGTTTTCGCCGTGCTTGCGAAACCTGATCCGAGTGGTGCGAAACTTCGCTTGCTGGCGAAAAAACTTCTTCGTGGTAATGCCTCGCTGCTTGTTTCTTTTTACTTTTCGCGCCGTCGGACTTCCTGGCTTCGCGCGGGCTGATGTTGACGTAGATGTCTTCGAAGATTTGGCGCGGGGCGATGCGGAGCATACCGTCGGATTCGACTAGATAGTCACCCTTGCGTCCGGAGTGCTGACGGCCTAGAGGATCGATGAAGGTGAGGCTGGAACTAAGTGGTTTGGCCTGGACCAGAAAGCGGGTGCGGTAAGTCTTCCATTCAGACGATTTCATGGGGCGCCGGTCTCGATCTTGTGGTGTAAGTTGCCGTGTCTTATGGAACGCTCGCGACCGGCTGCGCTTGCGGCGGGAGGAGAGGTGGTTCCAAAATTTTTTGTGTGAGCGAAAGAGACTGTACGAGCGAACGGGCGGGAGGTCAATTCAGTATTTTTGGTGCAACTGATGAAAAACGGGGAAGTGATCTTGGGCGGCTGATTTTCGCAGAGTCAGGCCGCTAAAACAAAATCCAAAGCATTGAAGAGGCTTATGAACATTGAGTTTCTTGTGGTGGCAGTTGAGGGCGGAGAATCCTGGCGCTGCGGGTGGTGAGCATTCTGCACAGGGCTTGCACAGGAAATGCAGAAACAGCGGTCGGTGATTTGTCGTTGGCGAGCGGGGCAGTCACCCGCAGGCGCTATTAGGTGGAAGAAAAGAACTTTTAACACAGAGCACACCGAGGGACACCGAGGAAATCTAGCGGAGGAAAGATGTCGAGGGTCGTGGGAGAATTTCTGTTTCAGGCTTCCAGGACTTCGCGGACTTTGCGGGAGAGGTTTTGCAGGGTGAAGGGTTTTTGCAGAAAGGCTTTGCCGCCTTCCAGTGTGCCCTCGGTGGTGATGGCATCTTCGGTGTATCCAGAGAGGTAGAGGACTTTGGTTTCGGGGCGGGATTGGGCAAGTTGTTGGGCGAGTTCGTGTCCACTCATGCCGGGCATAACGACGTCGGTGATGATGAGATCGATGACGCCGGTATGGAGAGAAGCGGCGGAGAGTCCGGCCGCGCCGTTTTCGGCTTCGACCACGCGGTAGCCTCTGGCTTGCAGAGTTTCGCGGACGAGCTGGCGGACGGAATCTTCGTCTTCGACTAACAGGATAGTTTCGGTGCCGCCTTCGGCGGCGCGGGGAGACGGAGCGGGAACGAGTTCTGCGGCGGCGTTCACTCGCGGCAAGTAAATGTTGAAGGCGGTTCCGCGGCCTTCCTCGCTTTGCACCATGACGTAACCTCCAGTTTGTTTGACGATGCCGTAGACGGTGGAGAGGCCGAGGCCTGTGCCTTTGCCTTTTTCTTTGGTAGTGAAGAATGGTTCGAAGATGCGGGACTGAGTTTCCTTGTCCATGCCGAGGCCGGTGTCGATGACCGAGAGCATGACGTAATGGCCGGGGCGGATGAAAGTCGGTCCGCCGCGGTGGGATTCGTCAAGGGTGATGCTTTGGGTTTGGATGGTGAGCTTGCCGCCGGCGGGCATGGCGTCTTTGGCGTTGACGACCAGATTCATTAGAACTTGTTCGATTTGGCCGGCATCGGCGCGAGTGTGGCCTGCGTCAGGAGAGAGATGGGTAACGAGTTCGACGTTCTCGCCAATGAGCGGTTGCAGCAGGCGTTGCATGTCCTGGACGATGGTGTTGATGTCGACGACTTTGAGTTCGAGCATTTGCTTGCGGCTGAAGGCGAGAAGTTGGCGAGTAAGAGTTGTGGCGCGGTCAGCGGCCTGCTGAATGGCGCGCGCTTTTTCGTGCAGAGGATGGTCGAAATCGAGTTTGGCGAGAATAACCTCGGTGTATCCGCTGACGACCATGAGCAAGTTGTTGAAGTCGTGGGCGACGCCGCCGGCGAGGCGCCCGACGGCCTCCATTTTTTGCGCCTGGCGGAATTGATCTTCGAGTGCGCGACGGTCGGTTACGTCTTCGGCGATGGCTTCGATTACGTCGGCGGGTTCGTCGACGCTGCTGACGGCGCGTCCGCTGATGCGAACCGTGATGATGCTACCGTCCTGCTTCTGCCACTTGACCTCAAGGCCATCGATGCGGCCGGTGCGGTGAAATTCGTCCATGAGGCGGGCATGCTCGCCGGGGTTGGCAAAGATCTGTTGCAGAGGATCGAGCAGGAGGACTTCTTGCAGCGATTTGTAGCCGAGCATTCCGATCAGGGCGGCGTTGACGTCGAGAAACTGGCCCGCGAGGCTGGAGCGGTAGATGCCGTAGACCGAGCTTTGCACCAGTGACCGGTAGCGCGCTTCGGAGCGGCGCAGGGCCTGCTCGTTCTTCTTGATCTCGATGGCGCTGGCGATCTGTTGCGAGACGAAGGTCAGGATTTCTTTGTCGCGATCAAGGTAGCGAATATTTTTGGAGTAGGTCTGGACGACAAGTGCGCCGAAGGTGTGATTGCCGACTTTGAGGGGGACGCCCATCCAGTCGAGGGAGCGGGAACCGCTGCGGGCGACTTCGCCGCGGTCTTCCATGGCTTGCAGGACTTCGGGAGTCGCGAGCAGCGGCTCACCGGTGCGCAGCAGGAATTCTGTGAGACCGTGGCCTAATTTTTTCGAGGGCGGCGGAGAATCCTGTTCGTCGACGAAGTAAGGGAAGCTCAAAGTTTCTGAGACCGGATCGTAGAGCGCGATGTAGAAATTCTTGGCGTACATCAGCTCATCGACGATGCTGTGCACGACGGTGAAAAATTGCTGGAGATCCTGGGCGGCGCTGCTTTGCTCGGCGACGCGATAGAGGGCGGAGCTTAAAGCTTCGGCGCGCTTGCGCTCGGAGATGTCGTGATATCCGGCGTAATAGCCGATGGTTTTGCCGTCGACAACCAGTGGAGCGCCGGAGACGGCGACGTCGATGAGAGTGCCGTCCTGCTTACGGCGTTGAGTTTCCAGGGTGACGCTTTGCCCCTTGGCGGTGGATTCGCGCAGCCAGAGGGCTTCGGCCATGCGCTCGGCGGGGACAACGAGATTTTCCAGGGGATGGCCCAGCATCGCGTTCGGCTCGTAGCCGAACATCTGAGAAAACGCGCAGTTGGCCCAGACAACGCGGTGCTCGCAATCGGAAATGCAGAGAGCATCGGGCGAAGCCTGGAAAAGCGGTTCGAGAAATTGGGATCGAATGAGGGTCGAGGCGGCGGAGTTTGGGGAGAAAGTTGGCTGCTGGTCGCGGGCCTGGTTGGAAATCTGGTTAGAAATCAATCCGGCGGGGACAAAAACGGGTGGGGCTCCGCTCTCCAGGACTTTCTTCAATTGCCTGGCGCGCGCGATATCTTCCGAACCCGATTGGGTGACACGAGCACCCATCCGCGATTTCCCCCCTCAAAGAAGCCGCAGCTACCAGTTGGAATAGTAGATTGGGGGCGGTTACCGAAAAAGTTACGGGGGTAATTTTGGAACTAGTGGCGTGCCGAAACGGGAAGGGCGGTTCGACCCTTGGTAACTTTGGCCGCCAAGGATGGTTATTTATTCTTTAACCTGGCAGACCGCGCCTGTAGCGGGCGAACTGATTTCGCAGGAGGAGTATGTCTCCGCTGGTGCAAAGAGCGCGACCGGGCGTTCCATCCAAGCCAGACCCCAACGACCAATTCTGGGGGATGCTGGTGTTTGAAAGCTTGTCGGCTGGAGCGATGGCGTTGCTGGTGGGGATGGCGCTGGTCGTGATGGTGGTAGGAGCCTACGTGATCGTCGTGTGGCCGCTGACTTTTTGGGATTTAGCGGGGGGGTGGTGGGAGAAATACGCTTCGTGGGGAGAGACGGTTTTGTGGTCGGTGTTTGCGGGAGGATCCGTAGCTGGTTATTGGTGTTTTAGTGGAATGGCGTTTCGGGGGAAAGAACGCGGGCGTAAGGGGAAGATGAAGGACAAGTGAGGCCGCGGTAAGGGTGGCGACCGGGAGCTCACCCCGACGAGGGCAAGGGAAAGAACTCGCTCCGTCGGCGCAACTGGTGAGGGTTTGCGAAGCCGTTACTTCGCTCAGGACGACCTAAGCGGGATTGATGCCTGCTTGGCAAAACCCTTGCGGATTACATCGAGTGTGTCTTCAGCCAACTTCAGTTCAGGCAGTTCTTCGCGGGTGAACCAGCGGGCGTCGGCGGCGTCGCTGGCGGCTTGTAAGCTTCCTCCGACGGGACGGCAGAGAAAATCGATCAGGACGTAGTGATATTGCACACGCTGATCGGCGCTACGCAGGACGCGATCGTAAACTCCCAGCAGTTCG
>Ga0210410_10001378_pt1 | contig 23062 bp, 17 predicted proteins | sample IncBWC4MmetaG_FD_161058 | JGI IMG/M metagenome (GOLD analysis project Ga0210410, IMG submission 161058) | Forest soil microbial communities from Barre Woods Harvard Forest LTER site, Petersham, Massachusetts, United States - Inc-BW-C-4-M | ecosystem: Environmental > Terrestrial > Soil >... | reverse complement strand
GGAGTACGATCTCGGCTACATCGATCTGGAGGAAAAAACTCTGCAGCCTCTCGACAACCCTTTTGGCCCAAAAGTGTAACCTATGTCTCCGGTACGATCTGTCACCTATGTCTCCGGGCCGGACCCTAAAGAAGTGGTCGGGGCGAAAGGATTTGAACCTTCGACCTCCTGGTCCCGAACCAGGTAAGCCAATGACCTAAGTCGCTGTCCTGGCGTCACTTGGAGGTTCCTCAAAACTCTCTCAAATCTTTCCAGCGTCCCCGTACCTCTGCTCAAAACTCGCCTGCCGCCTCACTTCTGCAGCAATTCCATCAAATACTCATTCGCTTCCTTCGATCCCATCAGCGAGAGCTTCTCCACGGCCTTCTTCTTTAACTCCGGATCCTTTTCTGTCTTTGCCACCCGAATCAGTCCCTTCGCATCTCCCCCAATAAAATACGCGTTCAAAATTTCTTCTTTCACGGCGCGATCCGTTTCCTTCGGATACATCGACTGCAATTCCGCCTGGCCACCAGTAACCCCCAGATTCCGGATGGCCTCTTTCCTCAGCTCCGGATTTGGCTCGTTCTTTGCCAGCGCCGCAAGCTGTTCGCGGTCGCCCGAAATGATGTAACTCCGGATCACCGCCCGCTTCACCTCTGGGTCGTTGCTGCTGGTGTACACTTCTGCCAGTATTTTCCCCGCTCGCTTGCCGCCAAACATGGCCAGGTAGGACAGCGCCTTCCTCTGCAGATCCGGATTGCTCTGGCCCCGCGCAATTTTTCCCAGAACCTCCTCTGCTGGTGGCGATCCATTCTGCGCCAGCACAAATAACGCTTGCGACTTGACCCGAGGCGATCCTGCTCCATTCAGAACCCCTTGCACCAGAGGTATAGCCTTCTCCGGATTGTGGTTCATCAATCCCTGCAGCGCCAATAATTTCAAATCCTCGTCATTCTGCGCCTCGGGATTTGCTTTGGCGCCCGTCGAAGAACGCACCTCGATCTCCAGCGCCTCGCCATCCTTTTTCCAGCGGCTTTGCGGATAGCGCTTCTTCAGTTCGGCGATCGTCCCTAGCGCCGCCTCTTTCTTTCCCTCGCGGTTCTGCGCGTACGCCGTCCAATAGAGTGCTGCGTCGGTCTGCGGGCCGTTCAGTTTCACCAGTTCCGTGAATGACCGCTCCGCTTCCCGAAACTCATCCTGATCGAGCGCCTCGCGTCCCTCGTCGTACAACTCCTGCATCCGATCCATGCGTTCCTGCTCGGCAGCCTGTGCCTGGCGCCCGCGCTCCACTTGCTGCTTCTCGTCCTGATCTTCATCGAGAGTTTTCAAGGCCAGCCCCTTCGCCCCGGTTTGCGGCGCAATCGCGCCCGAGCACATCGCCAGGTTCAACATCGCGGCCGCGAAGCAGATGATTCCCGCACGCCCCAAAATTCCGCCCATGCTCATACTTTTTTCCTCTCCGTGACTTTCGCATTGTCTTCCGTCGGTTTCGCGCCAGGATTCGCCTTCCGCTCGTCCAGCCCCTGCTTCACCACGCGCACCTTGAACAAAAGACCCTGCTCCTCAATGCGCTTCCGGATCGTCTCAAACGCCGCCGGCGTCAATTCCTCCGGGCTGTTGGCGATGTCCAGCAGCACCCGTTCCAGTTCATCCAGAGTGCTCACCATCGCCTGGTCGCCCTCGGTCAGCGCCGTTTGCCGGTACAACCGGTTTTCTTCCACCAGGTCTTCCGCGCGGCGTTGCGTCTCTGAAATGTTGATTGCCTTCCGACCCTTTTGCGCCGGCGCGTTTTCCAGTTCCATCAGGACCATTTCCGTGCGTCCCAGATGCTCCCCAACGGCCACCACCAGCACGCGCTCCCGCACCTTCACCACATCAGCCTGGTCCCCGCTAGGCACCGGCTCTCGGGTCCATCGCCCTGCGACAAAGGCCAGAATCACCAGGGCTATCACACCGCCGAGGGCCGCCAACCGTTGCGGGACAAAAAGCGATTCCCACCAGTGCTCTTTCTTCCTCCCGAGTCTCGGAGCAATCCGCTGCCACACCCGCTCCCCGTAGTCTTCCCCGGGATCCGGTGCTGGTATCGCATCCAGCGCCCCGAACACAGCCTCGATACGCGCCAATTCCTCGCGGCATTCGGCGCACTCGTTCAGGTGAGCGGCAATCTCCACCCGCTCTTTCGCCTCACCGTCGCGATACCCGATCAGCTCTTCTTCCGTTCTGTGTTTCATCCTTCCGTTCCCATCGCGCGGGCTTCTTTCCCTTCAAGAAATGGAGTCAGCGCCCGCCGTAATTTCTGTACCGCGCGAAAAACCGTATTCTTCGTTGCGTTCGAGTTCGACTTCAACACCGCGGCAATCTCCTCGATCCCGCATCCATCCCAATGCCGCATCACGATTGCCGTCCTCTCCGCCGGGCTCAACTCCGCCAGCGCCGCCTTCATCCGCTCCGCCAATTGCGCGCTGCCCGCTAACCGTTCTGGCGAAGGAGACATGTCCCGCACCAGGCTCAACGGGTCGATTTCGAGCGATACCTCGCCCGGCTTGCTTGGACTCTCTCGCCGTGCATCATCGGCATTTCGCTGTCGAATCCGGTCGATCGCATAATTCGCTGCTATCCGGTAAACCCAAGTCCCAAAATTTGCGTTTCCCGCAAATTGTTTCAGCTTTTGATACGCCCGCAAAAACGACTCCTGCACCACATCTTCCGCATCGTGCGCATTGCCCATTATCCGGTAGGCCATTCGGTACACCGTTCGGCTGTGCCGCTCCACAAGCACACGATAGGCATCCCGATCGCCTGCGAGCGTACGCTCGATGGCCATCGCGTCGCTGACCTCCGCCTCATCAGCCATCCCGACGCCTTCCCTCATTCCAACGATTAGACAGGTTAGCCCTCTTCCGGTTAGGTTCGCCCTCGATTCGCCCCTCGACCTGAAAATACCGTATCATTACAAAGGATTTGCACGGGAGATGCCGACGTGATTCGACGCTACACCCGCAAAGAGATGGGCCACGTCTGGAGCGATGCCAACCGCTACCAAAAGTGGCTCGACGTTGAACTGGCCGCTGCCGACACCCTTGCCGAAGCGGGCCTTGTGCCCAAGGATGCTGCCGCATTCTTACGCTCGCGGGCCAAGGTGGACGCCGACCGCATCAACGAAATCGAATCTCGCGTGAAGCACGACGTCATCGCGTTCACCATGGCCGTCGGCGAATCCATCGGCGACCCCAACGCCGCGCGCTGGCTTCATTACGGTATGACTTCCAACGATGTCGTGGACACCGCGCAAGCGCTGCTTGTCCGCGACGCTTCGCACATCATCGAGCGCGACCTGGTCATTTTTGGTGAAGTCCTCGACCTGCGCGCGCACGAGTTCCGGCACACTCCCCAAATCGGCCGCACCCACGGCATTCACGCGGAGCCCATCACGTTCGGCCTCAAAATAGCCAACTGGTTCGCTGAAAATCAGCGCAACATCGCCCGCTTCAGCGAAGCCGCCCGCAACATGGAATTTGGAAAAATCTCCGGTGCTGTCGGTAACGCTTCGCACTTCGGACCAGAAATCGAAGAGAAAATCTGCCAGAAACTCGGCCTGCAGGTGACCCCCGTGGCAACGCAGGTCATTCAGCGCGATCGCCATGCGCAATACCTTAGCGTGCTTGGCCTTATCGCCGCTTCCCTCGAAAAGATTGCCCTGGAAATCCGCCACCTCCAGCGCACCGAAGTCCGCGAAGCCGAAGAGCACTTTGGCAACGAGCAGCGCGGCAGCTCAGCGATGCCGCACAAACGGAATCCCATCACGTCCGAGCAGATTTGCGGCCTCGCGCGGGTGGTGCGTGGAAATATGGTGGCGGCGTACGAAAACGTTGCGCTGTGGCACGAGCGGGATATTTCACACAGCAGCGTTGAGCGCATCATTCTGCCGGACTCCACGATTCTTGTCGACTACATGCTCTCGAAGATGACCCAGCTCATCAGCCAGATGCGGGTCTTCCCGGAGCGCATGTTGCGTAACCTCGAGTCCACGCACGGCCTCGTCTTTTCGGGGACAATGCTGCAGGACCTCGTCGAGAAGGGCATGCCGAGAGACGATGCCTACAAAGCGGTGCAGGAAAATGCCATGGCTTCCTGGGAGACGGATACGAGTTTCCGCGAACGTGTGGAGAAAGATGCGAGGGTGACAAAGTACCTGTCGCCGAAGGAACTCGAGTACACCTTTGATTTGAAACGCCAGTTGCGCTATGTGGACAAGATATTCGACCGAGTGTTCGGCGAGCATCCTGCAGGTGAGCGGGGCGTGGCGAACAAAGCCTGACATTCCAACAAGGCGCCGGCGGAAAAATTGGCGGACGAATTTTTTTAAACCAGAAGAGCTCCCGGCTCGGCGGGAGCTCTTCTGGCGTTTGCCTCATCCGAGCGGGCGGGAAAGCGGCTCGGCTGCGGAGGCGGAAATTATTCGACGCGCTGCACGTATCGGGCTTCGGAAGTGTCAACGCGGATGCGGTCACCTTCGTTGACGAATGGCGGCACGTTAACCACCAGGCCGGTTTCGAGCGTAGCGGGCTTCATCACCGCACTGGCTGTGGCTTTTTGCAGCGTCGGCTCGGTCTGCACCACCTTCATGTCCATGGTGTCCGGGAGGTCCACGCCAATGGGCTTGTCCTCGAAAAATTCGATTTTCACGACGGTGTTCGGGATCAGGTAGTTGACAGTCTCGCCGAGTTCGTCGCGGGTCATCTGCATCTGCTCGAAGGTTTCCGTGTTCATGAAATGGAATTCGTCGCCTTCGTTGTAGAGGTACTCGAATTCGATTTCGTCAAGCACGGCGCGGTCCACAAACTCTTCCGCGCGGAACCGGTAATCGATCATGATCCCGTTGCGGAGATTTTTCAGGCGCGTTTGCATTGAGCCGCGCTTGTTGCCGGGGGTGCGGTGATCGGTGCTGAAAACGGTGAAAAGCTGGCCCTCGTGCTGGATCACCATGCCGGGGCGAAGTTGTGTGGCTTTAACGCTGCTCATAAGTTCTCGGTGCCGCGCAGAGCGGCAGCAGACTCCCTGTAAAAATTAGTTTCAATTCGCTGATTCCAGACGGCAGCCCTGAGGAGCGACGCGTGGAATGACACGAGGCACGCTGGGGAATAATGCGTTCCCAGCGCGAAACTCCAGTATAGACGGGGGCTTGCGCGATGGTCAATCCAGGCGCGAAAGGGCAAATTGGCTCATTGTTTGCTCTCCGCGGGACCCTGTTTGGTGGCTTCGGCCATGATCTTTTCGATTTCGTCGGCGGTGCGGGGGAGCTTGCTGCTCAGAAGCTCATAGCCGGTTTCGGTGATCAGGACGTCGTCCTCGATGCGCACGCCGAGATTTTCCTCGGGGATATAAACTCCCGGCTCGATGGTGACCACCTGCCCGGGCATCAGTGGTTTGCAGGAATCGCCGGGGTCGTGGACGTCCAAACCGATATTGTGGCCGAGTCCGTGGATGAAATACTGGCCGAGCGGCCTGCCATTCTGATCTTTTCCGTGCGAATTGATGTAATCGTAGGAAATTTTGAAGAGGCTCTGCTTGCCCTTGCGGCACATGTCCGCGCCAGGCTTCAACGCGGCGAGCGCGGCGTTCTGTGCGCCGAGGACGATGTCGTAGATTTCTCGCTGCCGTGGCGTGAATTTTCCGTTGGCCGGAACGGTGCGCGTGATGTCCGCGGCATAGCCGGAATATTGTGCGCCCACATCCATCACCACGATGTCTCCGTCCTGGATCTTGCGGCCCAGCTTGTCGTAATGCAGAGCGGTCGAGTTGGGCCCGGCGCCGACGATCGGGGCGTACGCTTCGGCCTCGGAACCGCCCATGGCGTGCACCTCCACCATCTTCGCCGCCACCTGATATTCCCACAGCCCCGGGCGCATCATTTTGAAGGCGGCAAAGTGCGCGTCGAGCGAAAGATCGATGGCCTGGCGGATGAAAACCATCTCAGTCGACGACTTGATTAACCGCAAGTCGGTGATATTGCCACGAATGTCTTTCAGGTTTGCCTGGGCCGCGGCCAGCTTCAGCCATTCGACGGTTTCCCGCTCGTGGGGATAGCCGCCCAGCTCTTTTTCGTAAGGAAGAATGGTGTAGAGGGCCGGATAGAACCTGGCGAGCCTTTCAATCACCGCGCGCATTTCCGAAAACGGGCGGACGTCCGTGAAGCCGGTGCGTGCCTGGATGTCTGGATCGCTCGGTGACATGCGCACGCCATTCCACTTTTCCTTGGAAGGGTTCTTCGCCGGGAGAAACAGGATTTCGCGCGGCCCCTGGAAATCGTCCTTTTTGGCTTTGCCGTCCGCGGGCGGAAGAAGGATCAACCCGGCTTCCTCTTCGTTGTGGCCGGTGAGGTAGTAGAAATTCTCTTCCTGGGCGAAGACATACGCCTGGGAATCTTCCTCGCGCCCGGTCAGGCCGGTGAGGACGATCGGCGCGTCCACGGTGGCGGCCAACTTGGCGCGGCGCTGGGCGTAAACGGAGTTGGGCTCGCGTTCGCGACGCTGCTGCGCGGCGGCGGACGGCGCAAAAGGAAGCGAGGCCAGCGTCAGAAGGATCAGAGCGCTGCAGCCAGGCCGCAGAAACAGCCGGCGCGAACGCACACATATAGGGAACAGACCACTCATCCGGTCACCTCGGACCCCCAGGGCAAGAGGGCAAGCCCAAGATTGTAGCGGAACAGAGAAGAGGGAAGCAAAGACACTGCGTTGACAAGTTGCAATTTCAGCGCGAGGAAATCGACTCAACGGGAAGTAGGGGGACAGGCAAAATTCGCCGGACGGAACAACAGTCTTTTCGGAAGGTTATTCGCCGACTTTCTTGATGACGTGTGTCGGGATCGGGCTGGCGTCGCGGCGAGCCGGGGGGAGTTTTGGAGTGGTTTTCTTTGGTTTCTTTACTTCGCGCTTGCCTCGGTCTTTGTTTCCCATGGTGGATAGATTGCCACAGGTTGGTTGGTGTGGCTAGGGAAATCAGGGGCGCAGAGGTGTCGCACCTCCAGCGCCAGATCCCGTTATCGCAGCGAACCCAGTGCTTACGCACCGGGCTAACCTCTGCCGCGCCCACGGCGCTGTAATTGGGGACCGGGCCTGAAGCACAGGCAAGGTATTCGAGTGGATGACAGGACGCGGGGGCGGTTGTTAGACTGGAAAGACCAGCCCCACTACATTTGTTCATTGGAGGAGAGATGAAGAGGTCGCTATTCAGCGCCGTCGGACCTGGCTTGGTGTTGTTATTGGGACTAATACTGACGCCACCTCGGGCCGTGTTGGCCCAGGATCATGTGGTCTCACCGCACGAGATTCAGAAGGATGCTGCTGGCGCATCGGCTGCTCGACAGCAGCATGTGCAGCAGTTGGATGGGTTCCTGTCGTCGAAAGAGGCCCAGCAAGCGCTAAAATCGGCGCACATGGATCCGCAAGAAGTGAAGACGGCGGTGCAGCAATTGGACGATGAGGACCTGGCGCGGCTTTCGGCGCGCGCGGAGAAGGCCCAGCGGGAATTTGCCGCGGGAAACCTTTCCGACCGCGACCTGCTGATCATCCTGGTGTGCGTTGCGGCGTTGATCCTGATTATCGTGGCCGTTCGCTGATTGAAATGAAACTCCGTTCGATCCTCGGTCTGGTGTTGCTCTCGGCGGCGGGCGTGGGACTTGCGCTTGCCGCGGAGACGCCCAGCCTGTGGATCGACGTGCCGTTCGTGGCGCAGGTGAAGAATGGTTGCGGTTCGGCCGCGATCGCGATGGTGATGGAGTATTGGGAAAAAAGAGCCGGACGCGGCGGGGCGGGTTCCGCGGATGCGGGGAAAATCCAGGCAGCACTTTACTCGCCGTCCGAAGAAGGAATTCCGGCGAGCGCGATGAAACGGTATTTTGAGGGCGCGGGCTACCGGACGTTTGCGTTTGTGGGCGATTGGGGCGAACTCGGGCATCATCTGGAGCGCGGGCGGCCGCTGATTGTTAGCTTGAAGGCGAGCGGGCCGCACGGACCGCTGCACTACGTGGTTGTAGTGGGAATCGATTCGGCACAGGGTACCATTTACGTGAACGATCCGGCGCAGCAGAAAATGTTGCGGCTTTCGCGAGAGGGATTCGAGTCGGAATGGAGAGCCACCGAGCATTGGACATTGCTTGCCGTGCCGCGAAGCGTCGATTGATTTTCTTTCTGCTGTTCTTTCTTCTTCCTATGCGCGTCCTTGCGCAGACCGGTGATCCGGCCGGGGAGAAGCTTCCCGAAATAAAAAGACTCTACGAAGCGGGAAATTGGGACGGCGTGGTGCACGCAGTTGCGCAATCAGGGGACGAGTCCGCGGACTTACTGCTTTACCACGGACTGGCACTGGCGCATTTGCAGCGGTGGGAAGAGGCGAAGGCGGCGTTTGCCTTGGGGCGGTCGAAGGCGCCGGGTGACCCACGCTTTTTTGTCGAGTTGGCGGGGATCGCGTACCGTGAGAAGCGGTTTTCCACGGCCAAGCGGGACTTGCGCGGTGCGCTGGCGATGGACCCTAAAGATGAGTACGCCAACAATTTTCTGGCGTCAATTTATTTTCAAGAAGGGAATCTGGAAGCCGCACTGAAATATTGGAATCGAACGGGGAGGCCGCGGCTGGAGGATTTGACGTTTGAGCCGGCGCTGATGCTGGGACCTCTGGTAGTGGACCGCGCATTTGCGTTCGCGCGCGGCGGCGAGTGGCAACGAGAGCAGTATTTGACGACGCAGGCGCGGCTCGGTGCGCTGGATTTGTATCCTGGAATGTTTTTCGAGCTCCGGGCGCACGATGATGGCTCGTTTGACTTGGGATTCCACGCGGCCGAGCGGAACGGCTGGGGCACCACAAAATGGGCGGGGCTGGTTTCGCTGTTGCGCGACACGCCGTACCAGGCCGTTGATCCCGAATTTTACAATCTGGGACGCGCGGGAGTGAATTGGGTTTCGACTTACCGTTGGGACGACGAAAAGCGCCGTGTGTTCAGTGAGGTTGCTGCCCCTGTGTTTGAAAATCCGGCGGTGCGTTTCCGGGTTTACTTCGACGGACGGAACGAAAACTGGAATATCACGAACACGTTTATACCTGGAAGCCCATCGCTTGCGCGGCTGAACCTGGAAAAAGCCGCGGCGGGCGCGGAGATGCGGTTTATTGAGAGCGGCCGGTGGGAGTGGAGCGCGGGTGTCAAATACAGCTACCGGGAGTTTCGCAATGTGTTTGGAATCGCGTCCGCTGCCGCACCGTTTTTTGCCGGTGGATCGTCCCTTGCTCTGCGGTCAAGTGTCGAGCGGTCAATGGTCCGGTTTCCGGAACGGCGATTTACCTTAAATTCTAGCGGCATTGGCGAATTCGGAACTTTTTACAGGCATCCGTTGGGAAGATACGGGCGGCTGGAAGGAACGCTGGCTGCGCGCTGGCTGCCGAAAGCTCGGGGAGATGATTACGAAACGCAAGTGAGCTTGCGCGGCGGGCGCACGATCGGAGACGTGCCGTTTGACGAGTTGTTTACGCTGGGATTTGACCGTGACACGCCGTTGTGGCTGCGAGGGCATCCTGGGCTCGAGGACGCGCAAAAGGGAAATGCGCCGCTGGGCAGAAATTATGTGCTGGTGAACGCGGAGACGGACAAGATTGTTTATCGGAATGGAATTTTCACAGTGAAGGCGGGGCCATTTCTCGACACCGGAAAGACGTATGACCCTTCGGGATATTTTGGATCACCGAAATGGCTGTGGGACACGGGAGTGCAGGCGAAGATTCGCGTGCTGGGTGGAGTGCAGATTGTCCTTGGATATGGAAAGGATTTGCGGTCCGGCAGGAATTCATTTTTCACGACGGTGACGAAGTAGCGCGGAGAGGGCAGTTGTGAGCCGTCAGGTGATTTTGCGTTTGTGGAGATTTGCGGCTAGCGCCTGGACCTGGACGCGGGTTTCGTCGAGTGTGCCGGAGCAGTTGATGGCATAGGTGGCGTGCTTGAGTTTTTCTTCAATGGGAAGCTGTACCGCAATGCGGCGGCGAGCTTCGGTTTCGCTCATGCCGCGGGCGCGGAGGCGTTCGAGTTGCTGCTTCTGGGTGCACCAGGCGACGACGAGGCCGTCGAGCCTTGCGGCCATACTTGCTTCGATGAGCAATGCGGCTTCGACGAAGGCGGCGGAGTAGACGCCGCTCTTTTGCCAGTCTTCGAGTTGGCGGAAAATGATTTGGTCTACGCGCGGATGGAGGATGGAATTGAGCTGCGCGAGTTTCGCGGGATCCGCGAAGACGATGGCGCCAAGTTTGTGGCGGTCGATGCGCCCGGAAGAGTCAGCAAGATCGGCGCCAAATGCCTGAAGGATTTCGTCGTGAGCAGTCTGGCCGGGTTCCATGAGCTTGTGGGAAATGGAATCGGCGTCTAGAACGGGGAAGCCGAGATCGCGGAGCATTGCAGCGACGACGCTTTTTCCGCTGGCAATGCCGCCGGTGAGGCCGAGTTTCAGCATTGAATCGCGCAACTCCTTGGGCCAGCGCGGCCTGCCTCAGAAGGCCGGCCTTACAAAAACAAGAAATAAATCAGAAAATCCTAGGAGCGCGCGACCGCGGCGCTCGAGGTACGGCGGAGGCGGGCGGCTTTCACCGTGTTGCTCATAAGCATCGTGATGGTCATGGGGCCGACGCCGCCAGGAACGGGCGAAAGCGCGCCAGCGATCTGCATGGCGTCGGGATGAACGTCGCCGATGAGCACGTTACCCTTGGCGCGGAATTTTTCGAGGCGCTCGGGAAAATTGCGGAGGAGTTGCGCGGCTTCGGCGGGGTCGGTGACTTTGTTGGTGCCGACGTCGATCACGGCGGCGCCGGGTTTTATCCAGTCAGGCTGCACGAAGCCTGCTTTGCCGATGGCTGCGACGAGTATTTCGGCCGGGCGAATGACTTCGGGGAGATCGCGCGTTTTCGAATGGCAAATCGTAACGGTGGCGTTGGCATGGAGCAGAAGCAGCGCCATGGGCTTGCCGACAATGTCGCTGCGACCAAGAACGACGGCGCTAGCGCCTTCGATGGGAATTTTGTTGCGGCGAAGCATTTCCATGCAACCCGCGGGAGTGCAGGCGACGAGGCCGGGCCGATTGCTGACGAGCATGCCCATATTGACTGGATGAAAGCCGTCGACATCTTTCGCGGGATCGACGGATTCGAGGACGCGCTTCGAATCAATTGGCGCGGGGAGGGGAAGCTGGATGAGGATGCCATCCACGTTGTCATCGGCGTTGAGGTCGCGCACAAGTTGCAGCATATAGTCGGTGGAAACGCCGGCGGGCGGAGTGTGCAGCCAACTGGCCATGCCGAGTTGTTCGCAGGCGGCGATTTTGCTTTTGACGTAAAGCTGCGAAGCAGGATTTTCGCCGACGAGAACAGCAGCGAGGCCGGGGCGGATTCCCTGCGCATGGAGCTTGGCGACTTCAGATTTCAATTCGGAGAAGATTTCGTCACGGATTTTCAGGCCGTCGAGGATGCGTGCGGGCATGGAGGGTTCGCTTTCCTTGTTCTTCGAAGTTCAAATGATAGCATGCGAGAACAGGTAAAGAAGTAAGGAAGCAACGAAGTAAAGAAGCATCCGGCAACGATGCCGTGGATTTAGAGGGCGCCCAGAGAGATGAGAGCGGTCATGGTGTGCGCCTGGGCCGGGGCCAGGGTGACGGCATGGTCGCCAACGTTGGAGGTTTCGACGCAGACAAAGTGGCGCCATTCGTCGACGCCGAGGTCGGACATGGTCTTTCCCTTTTCCGACCAGGGATTCCAGACAACGGTGTCGCGGGAATCTTCCTTGGCGACGAGAATGCGGCGGCGGGCCGCGGGATCTTCGATTTCAACCGTGGCAAGCGTGTTGCGGTAAATGCGATCGGTTTCCGCGGAGAGCACAACATCTCCGTGCTGGTGCTTCTCACGCTGGGCGTCGGTTTTGTCGACATACACGACGCTGTTCAATCCGCGCAATTTGGCGGCTGCGACGTTGCCGGCGCGAAAATAAGAATGGAGAGCTTCCTCGAAACGGAAGGAGGATGTGCCGTGGTTGGTAACAATCAGCTCGAGACGGAGTTGTTCGCCGAACGTGGCGCAGAAGAGCAGATGAAAATCGCCGAACCAGGTCTTCCGGGTGGTTTCGTCGGCGGAGGTGGAAAGGGCGACGGTGACGTCATGATCCGCGTGGGTGATGCCTTCGAGTTGCCAGGATTTTGTGCGCACCAGTCCATGCGCCGGGGAACGCGGATCTTCGGCGCGCGTGGAGAACCACGGAAAACAAACAGGTACGCCGCCGCGAATCGCGGCGCCATCCTGCCACTTTGATTTAGAACTGACGTACAGAACTTCTTCGGCGCCGGTCGGTTGCCAGGCGGTGACATGCGCGCCGTGCAGGTAGATTTCGCCGGAGGCGCGCGGCGCGGTGACCCGGATGCAAGGGAGGCCGCCGCGGCCATCCACGATTTTGGCGATGCCGGGAATTTCGAAGCGGCGGTTTAGATCGCTTAGAGGAGCGGACGTTGCCATTGAGAAGCCTCCTTGCTGAACAGGCCGGCAGCGGCGGGAAAGCAGACGCTCAAAGTAGCATAAATACCGTCAATTGCGCGCTAAGGAATGCGGGATAATCGCGATTGAAACCAATCGAGCGCGGCGGACTCTAATCAGGCAGAGGTATGGGGATGCCGATATTCGGGGATGACGGCGGAAGACGGGTGAAAGAGAAGCAGGCGAAGGCCGAGGGACGCCTGCCTCCGGGCCAATCGTTGACGATCAAATGGCCGGTGCTGCACTACGGAAGCGTGCCGCATTTTGACGCCGCGAAATGGGATTTTAAGATCAGCGGCCTCGTGGAAACGCCGCTGCGGCTGACATGGGAAGAGTTTCGCGCGTTGCCGCAGGTGGAGTCCACCAGCGATTTTCATTGTGTGACACGATGGAGCCGCCTGGACAACCGCTGGAAGGGTGTGCGGTTCATGGATGTACTGGAACGCGCGAAGGCCAAGCCGGAAGCCGAATACGTGCTGGTGCTGGCGGAAGAGGGATACACCTCGAATATTCCATTGAAAGATTTGTTTCGGCCGGACGTGCTGTTCGCTTTCGAACACGACGGCGAGCCGCTGACGGCGGAGCACGGCGGGCCGCTTAGGCTGATCGTGCCCCATCTCTACGCCTGGAAAAGCGTGAAGTGGGTGCGCGGCTTCATGCTGCTCGACCACGACCGGCTGGGCTTCTGGGAGCGCAACGGATATCACGCGTACGGCGATCCCTGGAAGGAACAGCGCTATTCAGGGCAATGATTTAGCAAGGCCAATGGAATACAAAGCAGAAACGCCCGAAGTTATCCCGAGCCGTTTTTGTTTGGGATCTAGCGGCTATTACTTTGCACTGCGGACGACTTTGCCGTTTTTCATGACGAAGTTTACTTTGCGCAGCGACTCCATGTCCTGGAGCGGGTCACCAGGCATGGCGATGATGTCGGCAAAAAGGCCGGGAGCAATGGCGCCTCGCTCCTTGGAGATACGCAGGAGCTCCGCGCCGTTGGTGGTCATGGCTTTGAGCATATCTGCGGGAGTGACGCCGGCGGCGCGCCAAACGGCCAGATAATCGAACATCATATCCGCGCGCGTGCGGCCGGCCATTCCAGTAACGGTATCCGAACCGAAAGCCATCTTGACGCCGATTTTGTTGGCGCGGCTCAAGCGGTCGATGATTTTATTGCCGAGTTTGTTGGCGTCCGCCAGGGTTTCGTTGGATGGGTTGAGTCCCGCAAGGTGTTCCGCGGGAAAATCGGTGCCGACGAGGAACGTCCCCTTTTCTTTCATGAGCTTGAGCTGATCGTCGGTCAAGTTGAAGCCATGCTCTATGGAATCCGCGCCACCGCGGATTACGTTGTCCGCGGCGCGGCCACCGTAAACGTGAACGGCAAGCGCGCGGCCGGCGTTGTGTGCCTCATCCGCTGCGGCGCGAATCTCCTCTTCCGTATAAAAATAATCGCTGTTGTCGCTGGCAAGCTTGATCAGGTCCGCGCCATAGTAGATGTTTTCGTGGATGGCTTTGCGGATTTCTTCGATGCTGTCAGCGTCAATATACTCATGCAGCCAAAAGGAGCCGACTTCCTCCGGTACGCCCTTGGATTGCCCGCCGAATGGGCCGATGATCTTGCCGGCGCATTGCAGGGTGGGCCCGTCGAACCAGCCTTCCCGGTAGGACTTCTTCAGATCGTTGCAGGCGTAATCGGCCTCGTTGCCGACATCGCGCACGGTGGTAAAGCCGGCGTTGAGAAAGATTTGGCCGGTGTGCAGGCCGCGAAGGGCGCGGAAGGGAGAAGATTCCCTCAAGTACATCGCTTCGAACGGTGCCTTGCCGGGAATTTCCTGGAAGGTGATGTGAGTGTGCGCATCAATCAAACCGGGCATCACCCATTCCTTGGAAAGATCAACGACCTGGGCGTCCTTTGGAATCATAAGGCCGGCACCGACCGCGGTGATTTTGCCATTTTCGACGAGAATGATCTGATCCTTACTGACGGTGCCCTTCGCGGGATCGAGCAGATTCCCCGCGCGAATGGCAATCGTTTGCGCCGCAGCCGGCAGTAGAAATGCGAAAAAGAGAACGATAAATTTTCGAAGCATGTGGCTTCCCCTGAACAGACGGCGCGAAGTATACCACGCGAGCCGAAACGGCGAGGCGGTCTTAATTACACGTGGCCCGCCTAGCCGCCGGGCAGATGAATAGTTCTGAAAAGTTTAGATTTCTCTTAGGCGCACGCGGCGCGGGCCGAACGCGATTAGACGAGGCGGAATATCGCGGAAAATTGGAATCTTCGCGAACAACCGCAGCTGCCAGGGCACGTTCCCAGCCTGTGCGGTTTTCAAGGCGCCGGCGATGATGCGTCTCTGCAAGAACGATTGCGCCGCCTGGATGACGCGGATGGGCCACTCGCGCTGTCGCTGCACCTCGGCGAGGTCGCTGTCAGAAACGTGGCCGGTTTTCAGTCGTGCCGAGAGAACGTTGGCGGCAACAACCGCGTCCTGAATCGCGTAGTTGATGCCGACGCCGCCCACGGGAGACATCACGTGCGCGGCATCGCCGATCAGCAGCAGGCCCGGCCGGTGCCAGAGCGGACAGCGGCTGGATTCGACAGATAGCAAAATGATCTGATGCCAATCGGTAAGCGACTCGGCATGCCGAGCAAATCGCGGTTCGATCTGTGTGATGCTGTTGCGGACAGATTCCACGCCGACAGCGTGGAGCTGCTGGTATTGCCCTTTCGGAAACACCAATCCCGCCTGCCAGTAGTCGTTGCGCTCCAGAAGAATGAAGATACGCCCGCCCCCGGTGCCGCCGAACGCGCCACCGGCGATTTCAGGTTCCCCGGGCAACTTGGGAAGACGGAACCACAACACATCCATTGGAGGAGAAGTCTTGACCGGCTCAAATTCAGCCAAACGGCGCAGCAAGGAAAAGCGGCCGTCCGCGCCAACCGTAAGCAGGCTGCGCATTTCGTGAACGCCATCCGGGGTCAGGTAGCGAACCCCGCGTACGGTCCCGTTTTCTTTCAACAGTTGAGTCACATTGGCGTGCATCACGAGTTTGAAGCACGAATACCTGGCGGCTTCGCGAGTAATGAATTCGAGGAAGCGCACCTGTGGCACAAGCAGGATGTAGGGGAAACGCGTTTTGAGGCGGCCGAGATCGAAGGGGCGGAATAAGCCATCGGCAAACTTGATCGCCGGCCCGGAAATTTTGGTATGGGGAATTTCATGAAGTTTGTCCGCCAGGCCAATCTGGTCGAGGATTTCGAGGGTGGAAGGATGAATCGTGTCGCCGCGAAACTCGCGGTCGAAGTCCTTGTGCATTTCAAGAAGCGTCACGGGAATGCCGCGGCGCGCGAGGAGCAACGAAAGCATCGCACCGGCCGGGCCTCCGCCGACGATGCAGCAGGCGGTTTCCTGAACGTCGCGTAGCTCTTCATCCGTGGAGCGGGTGGAAGCAGCGGGCGGTGCGGCCATGGATCGTTTCACCTCGGTCCAGGAAATCTTGCACTTTGAAGATTCGGAAGAAACGTCAGCCTGTTGAGGAATCTAACGGGAATCGGCGGAGTTAGCAAGAAATCCCATTGCGAGCAGATCACTTGCCCGGCGCACATTCACAGTTTTGCAACACGAAGTCAAATATAATGCTGCCATGCAAAGAGAGAAAATTAGCCGTTGGTTTTTGGGGATGATGCTGTTGGTAGTTGCGCCTGGAGAGCTTTACGCGCAAATAGGGCCGCCGGCCGAGGCGCTAAGGCAATTGCCCAATGGAAAATTACTTGGGGATGTGCCGGGCGATCCTCGCCCCACAAACAATTTCCCCACGGCGGCTGCGGTTTCTCCCGACGGGCGATTCGCAGTGCTGCTGCACAGCGGTTTTGGCGCGTACACTTCCGGGGAAAAACAATCGCTGACGGTGTTGAACCTGCAGACGAACGAACTACGGGATTTTCCAGACGAGCGTCTGGGGAGCAAGGCGAAGCAGACGTACTTTCTGGGACTGGCTTTCAGCGTGGATGGCAGGCACCTGTATGCGTCGATGGGGTCGCTGACCGACCCACTGGGAAAAGAGAAGGGAAACACGGGAAATGGAATCGCGGTTTATGGTTTTGAGAATGGAGTCCTAACTCCGGAGAGATTCCTGCCCCTGGCGCCGCGTGCGACGCTGCCGCGCGGGAAAGTGCGCCGTGAGCAGTTCCAGGATGTGACTTACCCGGCGGGACTGAGCGTAGGTATAAGCGGCGGCGAAGAGCGCATCCTGGTGGCATGCAACGGTTCGGACGAAGCGGTCTTGCTGAACAGCGCCGACGGGAAAATTGTGCATCGGTTTGATCTTTCCACATATAAGCGCATACCCGGAGCGCTGCCGTATACGGCGGCCATGACACGCGACGGTCTGCGAGGATTTGTTTCGTTGTGGAATGCTTCGGCGGTGGCGGAACTCGATCTGGGGAAGGGCACCGTTCGGCAATTTATTTCGCTGCAGAAGCCCGCAGCGCCGCTTGCGGGCGGGTCACACCCGACGGCGTTACTGTTGAATCATGATGATTCGCGCTTGTTTGTGGCGCTGACGAATCGCGACGAGATTGATGCCCTGGATACGAAGACCGGGAAGGTTGCCTATGCGCTCTCCACTAAATTGCCGGGGCAAAAGTACGGCGGCAGTGATCCCGAAAGCCTGGCGCTCTCTGCCGACGGGAAGACCCTTTTTTCGGCAAACGCGATTTCCGATACTGTGAGCGTGTTCGATCTGAACCATCCGAGCGCGGGTAAGCAGGTGCGGGCGGCGGGGTTTATCCCCACGGAGTTTTATCCGACCGTGGTAGTTACCACAACCAACGAGCTGCTGATCGGCACCGCGAAGGGCCGTGGTTCGGGGCCGAATCCCGTGGCGATAAAAACGAAAGCCAATGGCGATCCGCAATATCCGTATAACCCCGCGATGACGCATGGATCGCTGGCCCGGATTCAGACCGCGGACATCCCTACAAAACTCGCGGAGTGGACCACGCAGGCAACGGACACGAATGCCGCGCACGGGAATGTGGACAAAGTTCCCTTCGCGTCCGGAGAGAACAAGATCAGGCACGTGATTTACATCATCAAGGAAAACCGCACATACGATCAGCTTTTTGGGGACCTGGGCGCAGGAGATGGCGACGCTTCCCTGGCGATGTACGGAGAAGAAATTACGCCGAACCAGCACAAGCTGGCGCGGCAGTTCGGCGTGCTGGACAATTTTTACGACAGTGGCGACGTTTCGGGAGACGGGCATGTGTGGTCGACTTCGGCTTCGATTTCGGACTATGTGGAAAAGACCTGGCCCGTCGGCTACCGCAGCCACGAACATACCTACGACTCCGAAGGCCAACTGCTGGGAGGCATTTCGGCAGACGACGATCTTCCCGACGCGGGCGAGCCGACAGGCGGGTATCTCTGGAAGAATTTTGCGAGCCACGGAGTCTCGTACCGGCACTATGGCGAATATATCGTTTCGCGCTGGTGCAATGACGAAGAGAAAGGCAAGTCGCCGACCAGCGGCCCGCCCAAAGTTGCGGGCTTGGCCTGCGCGAGAGCAGTGATCAAGAAAGGCGAGACTTTGGAAAAAAATGTGGGCGACCCCCACGGGGGGCCAAGCCCGTATCCCTGGGAGATTCCGGTTTTGGTAAAAAACATTGCTTCGCAGGCGGAGTTGCGCGGGCACTTCGATCCGTCATATCCCGATTTTGAGGTTGCTTATCCGGATCAGTTGCGCGTGGACGAATTTTTGAATGAGTTTGCCGGTTTCACCGCGTCGCGCAAGGCGGGCAAAGACACGATGCCGCAATTTGTCCTGCTGCGGCTGCCGAACGACCACACGGCGGGAGGGAAGAAGGGCAAGCCGAGGCCGGTGGCGTCGGTGGCGGACAACGATCTGGCTGTAGGCCGCGTGGCCGAAGCGATTTCGAATAGCGCGTATTGGGACGACACGGCCATCTTGATTCTTGAGGATGACGCGCAGGACGGCCCGGACCATGTGGATTCGCACCGCAGCATTGCGCTCGTCATCAGCAAATACGCGCCAGGCGTGGAATCGCGTGACGCGAAGGGCGACGCTTTTGTGGATCATCATTTTTATACGACGGTGAACATGGTTCGCACGATCGAGGCTTTGCTCGGCGCACCGCCCATGAACGCCAATGATTCGCGCGCCGCCGTCATGGCGCCGCTCTTCAGCGGTCCGGGAACGCAACCGGTCTTTCGCGCCGACTATCGCAACCGCGATAACGGCCTGCTGTACGAGATGAACACGAAGGAGTGGAAGACAGGAAAAAATCTCGATTTCAGCCACGCCGACGCGGCGGACAACACGGTCCTGAACAAATTCTTGTGGGAAGACCGCATGGGCGATGTGCCCATGCCCGCCCCGCGGCATAACGTCTTCCCGGCGCCTGATGAAAGCGGGGTTGCACGCGAACCGCGCGAAAGGAAGTAAGCACTGGCAGCGTAGATTCCCAGAGATTCTTCCGAGGCCACTGGCCCACGAAGCTCACGGTTCTCATCTTCAAGTTCGGGAGCTGATTGCTTAAGCCCCGTAACTCCTGACCTTCCCTATTGCGAAGTCTTGGGGTTTAGGCAGCCTTCGAAGTGGACCAGTTTCCGATTTACTGACGACCAGGCATTGGCGAAAAATCGTGATAAAGTCGCCCTCGTGAATCCCCTAGATGAGTTATTTAAATGGCTACCTGAATCGGACTTTGCCGTCCTAGCACACCACTTTGCAAAGCACGGCCGCGATTACATCCTACTCGTCGAAGACTGCTTGGGTTCAAACCCGGGCCAGCACGAGATCCTATTCACCCACTGCGTCAAGGCCGAATGCGAGACTCGCGTTCGGGACGAGGTATGGCTGAAATCCTGGAGCGATGAGTTTGCGGACTACGAGCGATGGACCAGTGTAGGGGAACCAGACGGCTACGTCTGGGGCACAAACTGGTCGCTTGCCTATCCCGGATTCCGGGCGGTTCTCGATTCGGCTCAGGCTGCTGAATGGAGCAGAAAACTTGGCAAACAAATGTTTGAGACCTCGTTGGAAACGGACCGTTTCTTTTTGCGGTTAGTTTTTCATTCGATCCGTTCGCGGAAGACGAGCGAGAAGCATGAGACGATTTCTCAAGTCACCCATCGACTCTGAGCAGCTTTCACCTAATCGAGAATCTAAGTGATTAACGCGCAAATCGTACAAGGGAGTATCGGAAGCAATACAACGACGGAGAAGAATCCAACAACGAAATGAATACTTTAGTTGTAGTCGGCTGAGGCTTAGCTCTTCACGACACCCGAGTCAAAAACAAAGCGCCCGAGCCATTCGGCCCAGGCGCATCGTTTCACCGATAACGGAACCTTACTAAATTTCTGTCAATAGATATCGTACTGCTCCCAGTGAAGGGTAGCGTCCGACTGAATGATGATGTGCTTGTGCGAGTTCTGCTCGAGCTCGTCAATCAGGATGGACTCGCGGGTTTTCAGCGCCTTGGCGATCTCCGGATGCACGCGAAGGGTGAGGTTCGGACCCTCGTGGTCGGCCACGGCCATCTTGCGAGCTTCCGCCTGGATTTCGTAGCAGAGCGTGGGGATGGACTTGACCATGCCAGAGCCAGTGCAATACGGGCAAGGCTGGCAGAGCACGCGCTCCAGCGCCTGCTTGGTGCGCTTGCGGGTGATGCAGACGAGGCCAAACTCGTTGAACGAAAGCGCTTTCGACGGCGCCTTGTCCTGCTCGAGAGCCATCTGCAGCGCGCCCAGAACTTTCTCGCGGTTGCGGCGCTCTTCCATATCAATGAAGTCGACCACGATGATGCCACCGAGGTCGCGCAGGCGAATCTGCCGCACGATTTCCTTCACGGCTTCGAGGTTGGTCTTGACGATGGTGTCTTCCAGGCGGATAGAGCCCTTGCCGACGAACTTACCGGTGTTGACGTCAATGGCGACCAGTGCTTCGGTGTGGTTGATGACGATGTAGCCGCCGGACTTCAGCCAGACCTTGGCGCGAAGAGCCTTGTCAAGTTCGTGCTGGATGCCGAACTCTTCGAAGATGGGCTGCTCCTTGGTATAGAGCTTCACCTTGTTGACGAGCTTCGGCTGGAAGCGGCTGACGAATTCGACGACCTTGCCGTATTCCTCTTCGTTGTCAATCCAGATGCCGGTGAAATCGTCGCTGACATAATCGCGAAGGATGCGCTCGACGAGGTTAAGGTCGCGGTGAAGCAACGCCGGAGCCTTGCGGTCGTCATTCTTGGCCTTGATTTCGTTCCAGGTCTTGCCGAGGAACTCGATGTCGGTGCGGATTTCGTCGTCGGTGGCGCCACCAGCCGCGGTGCGGACGATGAAGCCGCCGGGATAGCTGCCGCGCGCCTCGCCGACCAGGCGGCGGAGGCGTGAGCGGTTTTCCGCGCTGGCAATCTTGCGGGAAACGCCGATGTGGTCAATGGTCGGCATGTACACCAGGAAGCGGCCGGGAAGCGCGACGTGGCTCGTGATGCGCGCACCCTTCTTGCCGAGTGGTTCCTTGGCGATTTGCACGACGACGTCCTGGCCAGCCTTCAGCATTTCAGAAATCAATTGAGGCCGGCGAGAAGGAGCGTGTCCCCCGTGATGCCCGCGATGCGGGCCATGTCCGCCGCGCCGCTCGAAGCGTCCGCGGCCGCGATCCGGACCGCGATCGCCGCCACGGTCACGGTCGCCGCCGCGATGGGGACGATCAGAGCGCCCATCCGGGCGTCCGCCGCGTCCACGAAAACCGCCGCGATCGCCGCCGCGGTCGCGTCCGCCGCGCTGCGGGCGCTGGAAGCGGGAACGCGGATTGGTGCCAATGCGAGCGAAATCTTCGCGCGGCGCGTTTGGATTACGCGGGCTGCGGGTTTCTCCCGGCAAAAGAATAGTGTCGTCTTCAATGACGGCTTCAACGGTTGAACCGTCCGCCCGGACGGCAGCCGATATGGTTTCCGCCGCAACGTGTTCGATGGCTTCGTCGTGCGCGAGGTCGGCGCGCTCGGCTTCGGTCAATTCCGCGCGATTTTCCCCCGCGTGATCTTCCTCGCCCGCTTCCTCATGATGTTCCGCGTGGCCGGATTCCGCGGCAAACTGCGTTTCATGGGCTTCGTCTTCCGCGTCCTCGCGATCTTCGCGCTCTTCCTGCTCTTCTTCGGATTCTTCCTCGTGGTGGTGGCCGTGCTCTTCACGCTCATTAATCTGGTGCGCTTCGTGGAGGGTTTCAGCTTCATCCTCGTCAAAATCCGCGCCACCGACGAGCGAGTCGGCTTCGGCGCGCGCTTGCGTCTCCTCGTGCTTCGCTTCCACCAGGCGAGCCGAGAGAGAGACCGCTTCTTCATCGCTGAGGGCCGGAGCCGCGTTGCGAGCCGTCTCGGCTGCGGTTTCTTCCGCGCGGTGAACTTCCGCGGCGGCTTCCGGAACGTGCTCTTCCGATTCAGACGCAACCGCTTCGGCTTCCGATTCCGTATCCGCTAAAACCCAATGCGGCAAGCTGCCGGAGAAACGCCGCGGCGTTCCTGTTCCTGGCTGCAGGCCGACTGCCGGACGCGCCGGGGTCTGCTCAAAATCGGGCTGACGCTCTTCTGGTTCGTGATCTCCGAGCGGCTCCACGGGAGGAGGCACGGGCCGCGCGCGATACTTCGCGAGCGATTCGCCCGGCAGGACTATATCGTCCTCGTGCTTCTCGACGGGAGCGCTGGGCCCGCGATCGTTCGAGGGACGCCGGTTGTCGTATCCGCCGCGATTATCGCGGTCACCCTGCGGAGAGGCATATTTCGAGGGAGGCAAATTGCGGCCGCCGCCCTGTCCGTGCGGCCGCCGGTCCCGGTCGCCGCCACCACCGCTACCGCTTCGGCGCCGTCCAAAACGCCCGCGGCGTCCACCGCGTCCGCGATCCCTGTCGCCGCCGCGATCTCCACCGCGGTCGTTTCCCTGCGGGCGATCGTTGCCGATGCGCGGAGGATAGTTTCGGGTCGGGTTGTAGCTGGGCGCGAAATTCTGGGGCGCGGAGGCGTTTGACTCCGGCTGGCGTTCGTCGAGGTCGCTCACTTCTGCGGAATGGCCTTCGACGCCGGCATCGCCTTCGTGATGCTCGGGAGCAGTGTGAAATTCTTCGGACGGACCGTGATCGTGACCGTGTCCATGCCCTTCGCGCGGCTCGTCCAGAGAAATCGTTTCTTCATGGATGTTGCGCGTGGAGAGCGTTTCTCCCGGCAGCGGTTCGATGAGCGCGCCGCCCGAGGCCGCGGCAATCGCGGGTGCGGGCACGTCTCCGTGGGAATGTCCGTGGTCGTAGTCTTCGAGGTTTTCGAAAACGTCGCTGACGTACAGGAATGCGTCGCCGTCCAGGCCGATGTCGACGAACGCCGACTGCATGCCCGGAAGAACGCGCGTTACTTTTCCCTTGTAGATGCTGCCGACAAGCGCGAACTCTTTTTCGCGCTCAATGTAAATCTCGACTAGCTGGCCTTCTTCCAAAATCGCGACTCTCCGCTCGTGGGAGGACGCGC
>Ga0210410_10001377_pt1 | contig 23069 bp, 25 predicted proteins | sample IncBWC4MmetaG_FD_161058 | JGI IMG/M metagenome (GOLD analysis project Ga0210410, IMG submission 161058) | Forest soil microbial communities from Barre Woods Harvard Forest LTER site, Petersham, Massachusetts, United States - Inc-BW-C-4-M | ecosystem: Environmental > Terrestrial > Soil >... | reverse complement strand
AATTCATCGGGGCTGTAGAAAGAAACAGTGACGAGGAAGGACAAGCTCAAATCCACAACCGTTCGGTTCACGGACTCTGATCTCGAGATCATCGCCTGTCTGGAAGACAAACTGGGACTCCGTATGATTCATGTCATTCGGCTCGCGATTAGGCGTTTGGCTGAAATCGAGAATGTGCTCGCCTCCCCGCCGCCACGTAAAAAAGGCTAAGCGAAAGAAGGTGTGGCTGTCGAAGACAAGGGCATACCCGCCTCTTCCCCGCACTTCCGCTTGCGGTATTCCCGCATCCAGGCTGCTCTCTTGCTGGATCACGATAAGGCATGAAGCATATGGATTGTTCGATGCGTGCGCCGTGTACCGTGTACCCGTAGCCGGTTAAGACAAAAGACTTTTAGGCTTTCCCTGGCTAAGCCTGCTCCGCCCGGCGTTCGTTTTCTCTCAAAAAGTTAATTACCTTCTCATATGTAGAACGCTTTACACCTCTTCCATGGCGCATCGCCCGGATCGTGTCGCGAGCTACTCGGGTGGCTGCTCTAATCTGTCGCTCGGAAAAGTTTGGCCAAGAGGCGCAGAGTTTGGAGTCCTGCCGCCACCCGTCCGTTTTCCTATACCTTGCACTTGAACTCGACCTCATGGTCCACGGGTCCCTGTTCTAGTTTGCGCTTGAATTCTTTCCCACAATACCGATGTTCCCTGGCCACGACATGCATTCTTTGGAGTATGCCCCGAGTCCAGGAGTGACATTGGTTGTTTGCCTACGCGGGCTGCTCCACCAGCACCACTCGTTCCCACGTGCTGCTAGCACTTCTGACAGTTACCCGAGAGTCGATCGATCTGTTGACATCCTGAGTTGGGGTCAGGGCAGGTTACCGCTGCGGGGATCTCCGCGCGGCATAAGCCAGCATCGCCTAACTTCACTGATGTGCTCCAAGCTCCTGTCAGCCTCGCGAGTCCCACGCGATGCGAGGCATGCGATGCGTTACATCGAATTGGAGATTAGATAGGGGAACTTGCATGGACGGAACGAAGACCTTAAGTGACAGAGGGCAAACGTGGCTTTGGTTGACGGCGGGAGGCGCGCTATCTCTTGCCACTCTTCTATTGCTGTTTTTGCGGCCGCCGCCGCAAGAGTCGTTGCATGCAGGGCATCATGAACACGAACACATGTCCATGCCGATGGCTGAGCTGACGCCTGCAATGCAAGCCAAGCTCCTAGCCGACAAAAGTGAAAGTGAATTTAACCACCATTTGGCAGGATTTTTCTTAGTGTTGGCGGGGGCATTTATTTTGCTTCAAAGCCTCTGGGTGGAACGGTGGCCGGAGTTGAAATATGTGTGGCCGTTATGTTTCCTGCTTTCGGGAATTTTCGTGCTGGTATGGAGCGATACCGAGCTGTGGCCGTTTGGGCACAGAGAATGGCTCGAGGCTTTGCGGCACAACCAAGAGGTGCTGCAGCACAAAGCGTTTGCGGTGCTGTTGCTCGTGTTGGGAGTAACCGAGTACCAGCGTGCCCAGGGTGTTTTGAAGGCGGTCTGGAGCGGTTTGGTGTTTCCGGCGCTGGCGATCGGAGGATCGTTACTGTTGCTGTTTCACCGGCATGAAGGCGGAATGCAAGGGCCCAACCATGTGGAACTGATGGCGCGAATCCAATCGGAGCATCTGAGCTACACGGTGACAGGAATCGGCCTCGGACTGGCAAAGGGATTGGCCGAAGTGAAATCGCGCTTTCAGGGAGGTTTCGGAAAAATGTGGCCGCTGCTGATGGTCGTGCTCGGCGTATTGCTGATGTTCTATCGGGAATAACAAACGTCTTACGCGCCGGGACCAGATTGCGGCAACCAGCTTAGCTACAGGACGGGCCTCCCACATCTGGAGCAACACGGTGGCACAGAATCCAACCGTGTCGTAGCCGAAAACACGGGCAACTATTCGTTGGCCACCATGCACTTCCGCCTGCAAACGACCGAATTCAAGATCCCTTGGGGGGAGAGCATTCGCTTCGCCTTGAGCTCGATAGCGGCGGAGAAGCTGAACGCTTCTCTAACCACTCTGGCGGTTGTGATTGGCAGCGCCGCGATTGTGCTAGTAATCGCTATTGGCTCCACCGGCCGGTTGTACATTGTGTCTCTGATCGAGGGGATCGGCGCGAACCTCGCGTATGCCACCCTGAGCCGGGGGACCTCGACAGTGTTGGAGGACGAATTGACGCCTGGCGACCTCGCGGCCGTCCGTCAGGCAATCTCGGCGGTCCGAGCGGTTGCTGGCGCATATGATGTGTCGGTGGACCTACGCATCGGTGGTCAGGCGCTGGTCGCGCGCTTAGTCGGTGTCACCGGCGATTTTGAGAAAATCCGTAACCTCCGGATTACCTCCGGAAGATATTTCGACGAAGACGAGTTCCTGTCGCGTTCCCAGGTCTGCCTGATCACTGACAGTTTAGCCCGGAGCGCCCTTGGCTCCGAGCCTGCTGTGGGTAGCAGCGCTCACTTCGGCGACTTTCGCTGCACAGTCATCGGCACCTTCAACGAGGGTGTGCCTACTTTTGGTCGTTCCGAAATCCAGGATTACACGTTGCTCATTCCATTTCCATTGGTGAAGGATATTACAGGCGACACCTTCCTCCAGGTCTTGTACGCGCAAGCAGCATCTTCCAACGAGGTGCCCGCTATGACCCAACAGATGGATCATTTGTTGCACAGCCGTCACCGGAAGGAGGCGCGGTACTCCGTCGAGAATTTGGTTTCCCTTCTCGAGACAGCGAACAAAGTCTCGCTCGCCTTCCGCCTCATGCTTTTAGTGTTGGCCGTTCTGACCCTGACTGTGGCCGGAACAGGCATTATGAACATCATGTTCTTCAATGTCTCAGAGCGAACCCACGAAATTGGACTCCGGAAGGCTCTGGGTGCCAGACCGGTCGAGATCCGACGCCAGTTCCTGCTGGAGGCTCTCTGTATCAGTATTACGGGTGCAGTGGTCGGGGTGGTGACGGCGCTTGCGTTCCTCTTGGGGATAACCGGATTGGTCCGGAACTCCATACCGTTCAGCATCTCCTGGACGTCAGTCGTGATTGGCCTTTTGGTTCCCACTGGGATTGGAGTGATGTTCGGATACCGTCCCGCCAGCGAGGCGGCAAAGGTAAGCCCCATTGACGCTTTGCGAATCGAGTAACGTCCATCTGAACCGTCGCAACCTGATCCGAGCCAGTGGCTCTGTCGATGACTGCCGCTACTATCCGTTTCTGGAGGTATATAGCTGGCGCGCAGGAGTCCATGTTGCAGGAGTTCGGCGATCCACTGACAGTCCTTGGTATCTGTCTTGCGTCCCGCAACTGCCTTAATGTACTGTGCATTCGCCAGCACGATTTGAAAATGATCTCAAGAATGTTCCACACTGGTTTCCAATTTACACCTGTGGACTCCATGGCCACGTGCTCAACCCCAACCTCGCGCAACCAGGCGACTAACTGATGAAGATCGCCCGTGGTGTACCCGAAGCGGCGTATGTGCCTTAGCGGTTTGGACGGTTGCTGCAGCAAAACACAAGCAGTCATGGAGGACTTGTGTACATCCAGTAACCGGTTGCACGCGTGAAATCCCCGTCCGCCCACTCAGTCGTTCATTCCCGACGATATGGATTTTGTCCTGACTTCCTCCGTAGGTCGGCTACCCTCTTTGATCAAAACGACCGCGCCCTCAACAGGAGAACCGCGCGTAAGGACTTGCAATTCTCTTTCAGGCACGGCGAATTCAGCGAAGCCGCAATGCAAACAGACCACAAGCTTCGGGAAAACCCAAACGATGGGCTTGTCCTGACCTTCGAGTCCGGGGAAATGAACAGCAATCTCGCCGTTGAAAACGCGTTGCTTTTCGGAATGGCATCCTTTGCAGGTCATAGCGAAACCCTCGCGGTTACGAACTAAGCGACTTTATATGCTACGGCTGGCAGTCATCGTGCGATGTTCAAAATTGAACACCATCGGTGAGAGATGCCCCATGAGGTGGTTGCCTTGGAACGGCGAATGACGATCGGAGATAGGGGAAGCTGGCTTGAGCTAGTCGTGCAGGACAATGCTGAGAAGCGAGCTATTCACCTCCAACCCGCCGTTGTAGTCGATGAAGCCCAGCTTTCTGAATTTGTTCATGAAGAAATTCACTCGTGAGCGGGTGGTGCCGACCATTTCCGCCAGAGTCTCCTGACTCACTCGCGGGATCACAGTTTCAGTGTGGTTCTCTTTCCCGACGCGAGAGAGTACTAAGAGCGTCCGTGCCAGCCGTTTTTCGCTCGAATTGAACAATTGATCGACCAAATCCGCTTGCGTGCGACAGTGGCGTTCGACCACGTACCCAACAAACATGTCGGAGAACTCGTGTTCCTCGTGGAGCGTGCGCTGCATTCGGCTCTTTTCTATCCTCAAGACCGAGCACTCCGTTATTGCAGTGGCGGTTGCTAGCCGGAGCGGTTGATCCGAGGCAATGCACCCCTCGCCCAAGAAATCGCCCGTGCCGAGCAGCGCAATGGTTGCTTCCTTGCCTTGTTTGGAGAGCACGCTGAGCCTCACCTTTCCCTCCTGAATGTAGAACACGGCGTCGGCGCGGTCTCCCTGCGAAAAGATGGCTTGTTTTGGGCGATGCTGCTGAACAGTCCTCCCCGCCCCAACATTGGCTAAAAAAACCTTCGAATCAAAAAGTTTGGCTTGTTTTTGGGGGAGGCTCTTTCGTGTCGGCAGCCTCCGAAGCGAGGTCATAAAAAAGCTCCAGCACCCATCTGACCCTAGGGGTTGAAGCAATTATGACACTGGCAGCCTCACGCTTCCAGTGAAACGAAAGGGAGAGCAGATTACGAGGCGGTAAAGCACGCTCATCGCTACGATTGGCTCATGACGAGACTGCCGCCTAAACTTGTTCTTCCCAACAACAATGTAGTCAAAACAAAAAGGATCGCCCACTCCAAATGCACATTTTCCGGTGCAGGAGCAAGGTGCTGAGTCGGGTTCGCCACCACGCAACCTCTCGACGTCTTCATCAAACACACCTTCGATGTTTGAGCACCTGTCAGTTCTGACGGTGGCGACTCCAGTTCCCACGGTATTGGATGTCTCCTTCGGTCGCAACACAATGACCGCAGGTCTCAGTGCGGCTCTGGCCGCTAAGCCGAGGAGCAGAGGTATAGTATTGACTCACTTCTTTCGTACCAGTCCCCCAGGCAGAATTGTTGCTGATTTATCCGTGCTCCCGCGCAAGGACCTGAATTGCGGAACATGGGATTATGAAATACAACGCAACTAGACTCTCAGAGTCGGGTTGAACCTTGGTAAAGGGGGCAGCTTGGAAACATCATCAAGCCGGGTTCTTGTGGTCGAGGATTCGGAGCCTTTTCGGAAATTCATTTGTTCGGTGCTTGGGAAAAGACCGGAATTGCAAATCATCGGCGAAGTGTCAGACGGACTCGAAGCGGTTCAGAGGGCGGAAGAACTGCAACCCGACTTAATTGTGCTCGACATTGGGCTTCCGTCGCTTAATGGGATCGAGGTCGCTCGGCGAGCCCGCAAGCTCTCAGCCGAATCGACAATACTATTCGTAAGCCAAGAATCTTCTGCCGACGTGGTTCAGGAAGCTCTTGGCACGGGAGCAGACGGCTACGTCGTCAAGACTGATGCCGGAAGGGAGCTACTGGAGGCTGTGAACGCCGTTCTTCGAGGCGACCAGTTTGTCAGTAGAAAGTTCTCTGGTCATGATTTCGTTGGAGCTTCGAACCTTCAGGTCGCTCCCCTCTCGCGCACTGAGGTTTACACTTCGGCTGCACTGACCCTGCCACGAAAAGCGGAGAGCCCCCACCGCCATGAGGTTCGGTTCTATTCTGACGATGAGTATTTTCTCGATGGTTTTACGCAGTTCATTGGGGCTGCACTCAATGCAGGAAATGCGGTAATTGTTGTCGCCACCGAGTCACACCGCGACAGCCTTCTTCTGAGATTGGAAGCAGATGGTGTGGACGTGGCTGCTGCCATCAAACAGGGAAGCTATGTTCCGTTGGACGCTGCCGATGCACTGGTGAGATTGACGGTCAACGATATGCCTGATCCCGTTCGCTGTCGAGAAGTGATCGGCGATCTCGTGATGGTAGCAGCCAAGGGAGTAAAGGGAGAACATCGTCAGGTTGTAGTTTGCGGAGAAATTGCGCCCACCCTGTTGTCCCTAGGCAATGTGGAGGGGGCGATTCAGCTCGAACACCTGTGGGACGAGATCACCGAAGGCTATGGAGTACAAACTCTGTGTGGATATTTATGGAGCGCCTTTCCAGACAGAGAAAGCAGCCAAGTCTTCAGAAGAATCTGCAGGGAACACTCAGCCGTTCATGGAACGGAACTGGGCTATTAGGCGAACTCAAAAGCCGATTCAGATACTCCGGCTGTTACACAGCCTGCCGTTGGGAATCCCGTTTTGACTCAAGCGGAACACGAACATGGATGCTCGTTCCACCCAGCGGTTTCGAGTCAACGGAAATCGTCCCATTCACCAGCCGAACTCGCTCCTCCATGCTCGTGAGACCGGGGACCTCGACCTTGCATTGCCGTTTCCAAGTCGAACCCTCTCCCCAAATCACTGACGAGGAGATGAATCCCACTGGAGTCTTCCAGCAGTTGTATTTCAATCCGTTTTCACCCCGCTGTGTTTGATGGCGTTGTGCACGGCTTCCTGTAAAACTCGAAGGAGGCAAAGTCCTATGTCGAACGGGAGGGCGCTGGAGACATCACTTCTGAACTCGATCTCTATTTTCTGCCGCTCGCCAGATTCCTTGCATCAACTTCTTATGCCCGCAACGACGCCCAGATATTTCAGTTTTGAGGAGTGCGACTCGTGCGATAAGGCTTGCATGTCATTGGAAAGCTCAGCTATTTGTCCCCGAAGTGCCTTCACGCGGGGTTGGACTTCAGAAGGATTCTCTTGCAGTTGTTCGAGTTCGAGCAACAGCATTGCGAGCCTCTGATTAATGTCGTCATCAAGCTCTCTCCCAATGCGCGCCCGCTCTTGCTCCTGCGATTCGAGCAGCTTTCGGCTCATGCCTGAGATCGCCTCATCCATTTGTTTGCGTCGAGAAATATCCTTGGCGAAGATCAGAATCCCTCCCACGATCCCGCTGGGTATCCTCCAATGGGAATCTCCCAACAAACCCACGCAGTTCCGTTTTTACGATCCCAGCGGTCTTCGTCTGCTCGTAAGACTTCTCCGGCAAGACCACGACGGTGCAATCTTTCGACCGGTTGGGAATGTCAGGAAAAAGCTCGTAGTGCGAGTGTCCCATAACTTGCGAAGCATCTACTCCATAATCAGCACACCAGCGCTCGCTCACTTGCAGATAGCGCATCTCCCGGTCGAACATCGCCAGTCCTGCTGGCACGTTCTTGACGAATATTTTCAGCAGTACCTCCTGAGATCGAAGCACAGCTGTCTGAGTTTCTAAAGCGCGATTCGTCTCGTGTAATACGTGTTCCACCCGTTTTCGCTCAGTGATGTCATGGGCGAGCTTGCAAAAACCCACCAGCTTCCCGATTGAATCCTTAATCGGGGAAATAATCAGAGTGACATCAACCTTCCTGCCTACTTTAGTAACACGAGTCGTTTCGTAATGTTCAATGCGCCCTCCGGCCCTAAGCTTTTCCAGAATCGTGTTCTCCTCATCCCGTAATTCAGGTGGAATGAGAATCGTAATCGGGTGTCGGATGGCTTCCGCCTCTGTGTACCCAAAAAGATGCTGTGCTCCTGCATTCCGACTCACTATAACTGTATCCAGATTCTTGGAAATAATCGCACGCCCAAAGACTGGGTTTTAGAAAGTCCAGCGCAGGGAGAATGTCGCGTTGTTGGCGTGGAAGTAGCGGGGATCAGTGGGGCCGACAAAGGATCCCTCTTCATACTGGTAATAATTCCAGCCGGCTTTGGCGGTCAGGTTGTGTCCGATATCGATGGCGAGTGACGCGAGCGGTTGGTGGTATTTGTATTGGAGGGAACCGAGAGGCTGCAGGTTATGAAACTGCGGAGTTTGACCACTGACACTTGTGACGCTGTATCCCACCTGGGTGCTCACTCGTCGCGTGACCTTGAACATAACCGAACCCATACCGTAGTGAGTCCCACTAGTGTAGGAACCATCGGTGAGCAAGGAGTTGTCCTCATCGTTAAAGCCGTTGGCGAGGCAAGATCCAGCGTTGGCGACGACGGGCAAGGTCGTGTCGGAATCGTTAAAGCAGATGAGAGCATTCTGCTGAAAGTCACTATAGTTGTAGGCCAAGTCAAGGCTCACTCGCTCTTTGGGCGCAAGCATCGCCGTGAATCCATAATTCCGATTATGTCCGCGATAATGGGTAAGAGCGTCGCCGTTTGAAGCTTCCCAAAGATTGATCGATCCCCCGACTACTGCCCAGGGTCTCGGCGTGTAGTTGGTTTGGATCCGATAGCGGGCCTCCTTGCGCGGGCCAATACGAACGATGGCATCATCACGGCTGGTGTGTTCCCAATCAAAGTTGAATCGCAGGGTCGGCGTGGGCTTCGCCCAGAATGCGATGGTGGGCGTGTACTCGTGAATGATGATTCGATCTTCGTCGCCAGTCGTGAAATCAAGAATATGATGGAAGTTTTTATCGCCATATCTGAACCCGATGCGGCCACCAAAGTGTTTTGATATATCCCAGACCACATCGACCTGGTTCTGCTTCCAACTTTGATTGAATGAGAGCTGACTGAGAGTTGTCGTCGCGGTAGGGGTGATTCCGCTGATCGGAGTCAACAATGAGCATGTGGGAAGAGCGCAGGAACCAGAGCCGGGAACGGTCCAATCGGTCTCTGTAGATTGTGACGTTTCCGGAATCCGGTAATCCCAGTACCGAAACGTCTCCACCAGGCGTACGTGTTTCGTTAAGTAGAACGTCGCTCCCAAATCCGCCACATTCGAGATGCGCATAGCATTTTCGGGACCGGTCACCGTTTCCTGGCGAATTCGGCTGCGAGAAATCATGCCGTTGAAGAATTCGCCGAGAGGCGCGGACATGTCGGCTGAGCTGTAGGCGAAAGATGCAGTCAGGTCCAGGCGGTCGAAGTAGTTGCTGTGCAGGCTCAGCCGCTCAGTCGGCATGTCAGTCCGAATGCGTTCGGTGCGATGGTAGTCCAAGAAGGAGTTGCAGGTGATGTTCGTCAGTGCCCCCGCCGCATTTATCAAGCCTTGACCAGCCGGAGGAGCGCACGGAGTACTGCGCACGGTATCGATGGGAAGTCCTAACTCCACGGTACTTGGGCTTCCCGGCAGAAGCGCCGGAGCAAATGAACCCAGTTGCCAAAAGGTGTCGCCCTTGTAGTAATCGAGAAACTGGTCGTAGCTGATCACTGTGCGGGGCAAGACCTTGAAATCGGCGCCGAACCGATAGGAATTCAGCGTTGTATTCCACGGTTGAGATAGAAGGGCGTCTGTTCCCTCGTGAACGCTACTGTACGAGGATCCTGTCATGTTGTTGTGCGAATATCCCACGCGGAAGCTGATTCGGGATTGCGGCAGAATGGTCAAGTCCACATCGGTCATGCGTCGCGTAGTTGCAAAAGTATGAGGTGAGAACAGTACAGGCAGGTTGGGATTCGATGTGTCAGGATTAAGCGGATTGACGAGCAGGTTGTAGTCATAATAGTTCTGATCCCTCCGGAAATTAGCTTGAAAGTTGTACCACTTGTTTTTATCCGCTCGTGCTCGCAACCCGTTGTTGGGATCGCCGCCCCATCCAAAACTATTGATGAAAAGGTTATCCAAAAGAATGCCCTCGTGCGTCGTCGACTTCATCGTGAGGGTTTGCTCGAGCACACGGGGCCCGGAGTGCAAATTGACAAGCGTGTTATACATCTCAGCGCTACCGGTCGTATCTGAAACCCGGCCGCCGATCTCGATTGCCTGATGGATCACGTACCCGCCACTTTCCCGGCCTTCCGATGGCTTGGGTTGGCTCTGGTCCGTTGGTTTCGATTGACTCTCGTCCGTCTTGCTGTCCGCAGATTGAGCCCGTAGGGCAACGTTGAGCGATAGCACTACCACCATGACCCATTTCGTTCGATGCCAGCTTGAGATCATATTCGTGACCTCCTCACCTGAAAAACACATTGCTGGCGTTCGAGCCGTGAACTGCTGAATGGCATAGAGTGCAAGCCTGGTACTTAGCGGCCTGGTTGTGCGTGGGGCCCTGCGGGCCCGAAGGGAAGGTGTGACACTGCAGACACAGCAGATTCACGTTGCTTACGCGGAGAAAACGTGGATTAGTCGAGCCGTGTGGAGTGTGACAACTCGTACAACCTTCCGTTTTTACGGGTACATGCTCGAATACGAAGGGACCTTGTTTATCAGTGTGGCACTTATAACAGACTGCATCTCCACTCGGAAGTGTCCGGACCTGGCGGAGCGTGGTCGTGCCATGTGTGTTGTGGCAATCGCTACATTGAATCAATCCCTCATCGACCCGGTGACGATAAGGCCTCGCAAAATCAGCTTTGGTAGAAGTGTGACAGCCATAACACAGATCGGGCTGTGCCCGCACCAGCAGATGCTCTGGTTCCTTGGCATGATGCGGCGAGTGGCAATCTAGACAGCCCACGTCGTTGCTGGCGTGCGCCGAACTGGAAAAGTGCCTCTGTTCGTGATTTTCGCTGTGACAGGCCAAGCACCGTGCGTCAGACTTTTGCCTCGATAGTCCCTTAAAACTGATGATCTTGCTGATGTCACCTCCGCCCGCTACGTGCTCGGATCCAGGGCCGTGGCAGGATTCACAGCCGTGCCCACCTTGCAACGTGGTTTTGAAGTGCGAGGTGCGCTCAAAATTGTTCTTGTAAAGATCCTCGTGACAAGTTTTGCAGGTGTCGCCGCCCGCATACTGAGCAGTAGTCTTATCGGTGGGAGTTGTGCTTTTCTCTTGTTGGCCAAATAAAAGAACGGACAGCACTGGGAGCAACAGAAAAGTAGGCAGCTCAACCTTCCTCAGTAGCTGATTCCATTTCCTGCTCTTCACGTGTTTAGTCTCCAACTGCGCTGACCACGTCAAAGTACTCGGATGTTCCCGATTTTCTTATGAGTGAGATGTGCGTTACTTTAGGGTCTTAACGAACTCAGAAATCGCTTTTGCTTGCTCCTCAGTTACTCCCGAAATGGGTTTATTGTGAGGAGCTTTGCTCTGTGGGTTACCCTTGGTAGTATGTTCTGAAATTTGACCCGTTTCGAGCTGTGTTCCTTTAAGTGCAGGAGCTTTAACGGTGGGCTTGCCCTCACCGCTGGCACCGTGGCAGCCGGCACACTTCTTTTTGTAAAGGGCAGCTCCATCGTCCGCTGCCAGAGCCGCCACAGACAAAACCAACACGCTTGCGGGCAAGACAAATAACATCCGATATTTCATGTGTGATCTCCTTTTTGTGCGAAAGCCAAGTGTCATTTGTCGCTTAAGCAAAGCCTGGGTTGTTAGTCACGAACTGCGATCCGTTGGACTTTGCCGAGACAACCAGATGTTTAGAGACGGCTCTTTCGGTTCTTAATCGAACCATCTTGTGAATGCATGATAGAGAGTAGCTCTTTCCACTTACACTGGCAAAACTGACAGACTGATCTCGCTGATCGGAATTCATCATGCAGAACTCCCGCAATTAACAAAACATCGTCGCGCTATTTCTTCTGCGCTTTGGCAATCCGCTCCGCAAGGCCGAGCGTTTTCAGGATTTCTGGTGAAGCCTCTTCGACAGCCAGTGTCTCGTGGCATGCCGTGCAGTCTTGAGTGATCGTGCTGCCATCGGCGGTCGTGTGAGACGCATCATGACAGCGAAAACATCCAGGAAAGTCCGTGTGGCCTAGGTTATTCGGATACGTCCCCCAAGTCACCTTCAGATCTGGAAATACGTTGCGATTGTAGATCGCCAGAACCGCCTGCCCGGTTTGCCGAATATCCTGGGCGCGTTGACGGTAAAGGTCAGGGAAGCTCGTTTGGTAGAAACTTACGAGTGCATCCGGAAGCTTGTCTGCCGCTTCTTTGCTAGAGCGATAATCCGCCTTAAGCAACTCCACACTTTTCTTCTTGATGAACGGCAGCGTCACAGAAATATCTCCAAGTGCCAGAGCCTTGTCCATGGCGCGCTCAGCCAAATCGAACGTGTGCGTTGGGCGGTTGTGGCAATCCACGCACTCCATGTCGTATTTCGGCAGACCCTTCACCGAGGCTTCGGATGCGTCGGAACTGACAAATGTTCGGGATTGACCCGTGCCCGTATTTCGGTATTCGACCCATGGAATGGTTTGGCGGGCCGGGTCCGACGCAGCGAAACGGATCTGCACCCCTGGACCAAAGTGCGCGCCGTGAATACCCGCGAGTCGGTCGCCACCAACCATCATCATGAGGACGGTTTCAGTCCGGGTGTTTGCTTCATCGTCTCCAAACTTACTGAATACACGCAGACGCACACCACCCAGTTTCTGCGGCCAATGACAGTTTTCACATGTCTTCCTGGAGGGGACCAGACGATTACTCTCCAGTGCCGATGGAATCGGTCGCCGGTAGGTATTGAGTGTAGTCTCCACAAGCTGTCGAATGCCGTTCGTCTTGCTGCTGATCCAACCAGCGGCACCGGGTGCCACATGACATTCCACACATTCCACTCTGGAGTGAGGCGAGTTTCGATAGGCCGCAAGTTCAGGGTTCATCACATGGCAAGATCCGCCGCAGAATTGTGGCGTCTCCATGTGCTTCACAGCGCGATAGGTAATTTGGGTCCCCATCAGAATGTTGAGAACTCCCGTGACTCCGAAAAACCAGGCAATACGACGCAAAGCCGCCTTACGGTCGAAGGAAGCTTCAGCCAACCCTTCACGAATCTGGCGCTTGCTGAGATAGATCCCGATCGGAACCAAGATCAAGCCGGCGAAGAAAATCAGTGGAAGAACTAGGAAGACGATGATGCCAATGTACGGGTTATCGACGTGGCCGCGAACCTGTTGCGGCAGGACGAAGAGCCAAGAGATGCCCGCCGTTGCAAGAAGAGCACCACCCAAGAGACTCAACCAGTGTTGAGTCAGCAAGAACCATGTAGGCCTGTCGCTGGAAGTACCCATAGAGCCACGACAAAATAAACCCCACAACGCAATTGAGACTTTAAGGCCAAGATACGAGGAAAGCAGCCTGTTAGTAGTGACAGTGTTCGCCGCCTCCGGTGTGCGAATAGCGTCAATGTCAGACGCTGTCGGGGCGCGGCGCAGCAATCTGTGGGGCACAAAGGAAGAATCAATAAACGAAGCTGCTCTTCAGTTGACGAACCGCAGAGGGGTTGACGATTGTCGGGTACCAGCGATAAGCAGATCGAAAGTGAGGTTCATAGTCACGTGTCGCGTTCTTCAAGAACACCGGATTTTTCGTCCGTCAATCGTAGAGCTTGGTTGAAGGTCGCTGTTGGCGGAGGCGTCGGACTGGCACTCGGCGGCCTTCTCGACTTGCCTACGGTAAGGGCTGCGAATCAAAAGTTGAAGCTCGCGAACGTCACTGAGCTCACAACCTCGTGCAATTTTTGCTCGTGTGGCTGCGGCATGATCGCCGCCGTACGCGACGGAAAGCTCATCGCCATGGAGGGCGACTACGACCACATCGTGAACCGCGGATCCCTGTGCGTGAAGGGCATATCCATGTTCGCGACCCATACGTCTCCTGACCGGCTCGCAAGGCCACGTTACCGGGCCCCGGGGAGCAACCACTGGACAGACATCTCTTGGGATGAAGCAGTCGAGCGGATTGCGCAAAAAATCCGGAAAACACGAGACGCAACGTGGACCGCCACCGAAAAACTTGGTGACGCCGAGGTCCCCGTCAACCGTACGGACGCGATCGCCTTCATGGGGGGAGCGCAGAACACAAACGAGGAATGCTACCTCTTCCAGAAAGCGGCCCGGCTTCTCGGCACCGCTTTCGTCGAGCATCAGGCGCGACTTTGACACAGCCCCACGGTCCCCGGTCTGGGGGCAGCATTCGGGCGCGGGGCAATGACCAACCACTGGATTGACCTGCAGCATTGCAAGACCATTCTGGTGGAAGGCAGTAACGTGGCAGAGAACCATCCGATGGCCTTCAAATGGATCCGGAAGGCCCAGGAAAATGGCGCGAAGATCATCCACGTCGATCCGCGTTTTACTCGTACGTCTGCGACAGCGGATATGTATGCGCGGATTCGTCCCGGTACGGACGCCGCTTTTCTCAATACGATGATCAACCATATCCTCGTTCACAAGCTGTACGACGAGGACTACGTAATCACCCACACGAATGCCCCCTACCTAGGTCACGCCGCTTTCGATTTCAAGGATGGACTCTTCAGCGGGTACGACAAGGAGAAAAACAAATACGGTACGGAGACGTGGGGATATCAGCTCGATGCAAAAGGTAAGCCGCGCGTGGCAGCGAGCCTGGATGACCCGAACTGCGTCTTCGCTAACCTCAGGAAGTTTGTTTCGCGGTACACACTCGACATGGGGGAGCGCATCACCGGCATCCCGGCAGCACAGATTCAGCAGATCGCAGAGATCATGGCGAAGAACCGGCCGGGCTCCATCTTGTATGCGCTGGGGATGACTCAGCACACCACGGGCGTTCAGGGAATCCGCGGATTCACCATCTTGCAGCTTTTGCTCGGCAATGTCGGCAAACCTGGGAGCGGCGTCAACGCGCTCCGCGGCGAGCCGAACGTCCAGGGCGCGTGCGACATGGGCGTGCTCAACAACTACATGCCTGGCTATCTCAACTATCCGGCGCACACGGAGCCCACCCTTGCGGAATACACAAGAAGGAACGGGTCCGGTGACACTAAATTCCTTATCAACACCCTCAAAGCGTTCTTCGGAGATGCGGCCACGGCCGAGAATGATTTTGGATACCGATGGTTGCCGAAGCGAAGCGCCACGAAAGATTACGGCACAATGTCGATCTTCGAAAACGCGCTCGCTGGAACGATGAAGATGCTGTGGATTGTCGGTCAGAATCCGGCAGTAACGACACCTAACCTAAGACTGACATTCGAGGCAATGGCAAAGCTCGAGATGTTGGTGGTCCAGGAGATCTGGGAGACCGAAACGGCGACGTTCTGGCGTCGTCCTGGCATCGACCCGAGCTCCATCTCCACCGAGGTTGTCTTGCTGCCGGCCGCCTTCTTCATGGAAAAGAACGGAACGATCACCAACTCGGGCGGGATGGTGCAGTGGCGTCACGCGGCCGTGAAGCCGCCAGGGGAGGCCAAACCCGACGGGGCTATCGTCGACCTGGTATTCCGACGAGTACGCGACATGGTGAAAGATTCGTCCGACCCGAAGGACGAGATTCTCCAAAAGGCATTTTGGACCTATACCACTGCTGAGGACGTGCTCCGGGAGATTAACGGTCGCGCTCTGCGCCAGGCTCCGGGTGGCACCAGCCTGAAAACCGGCGATCTCGTCAGTAAGGTGTCCGACCTGCAGCCCGACGGTTCGACCTCTGCCGGGGCCTGGATCTACGCTGGTGTTTTTAAAGGCGGCGTCAACCTCTCCAAGCGAAGGGACTCTCTGACGGATCCAGGAGGTCTGGGTCTCTATCCCGGTTTCGCCTGGACCTGGCCGAACAACATGCGCATTCTCTACAACCGCGCCTCGTGCGATCGCCATGGTAAGCCCTATCCGGGCTCAGAACCCATTGTCTGGTGGGATGAGAAAGCTAAAAGCTGGGTGGGACACGACGTCCCGGACGTCCCGGTGTTGACCGACGGGCCGGCCACACCAAACGGCCAGCGAGCCTTCCATCAAAATCCGGAAGGCGTCGGGCGCCTTTTTGCGGCGGTGTATCAATCCCCGGACCCTGCGAACCCACATCTCCCGCACGATGTTGCCTATGTGCCGAAAGACGGTCCGCTACCGGAAATGTACGAGCCCGTCGAAAGCCCGGTGGAAAACGTCCTACACCCGGAAGTGAAACACAACCCTGTGCTGAAGTATCCGCGTATCAAATCCTACCAACCGATCGGTACCGTTGCGGACTTCCCCTATGTCCTCATGACATCGACCGTGGCGGAACACTGGTGCGGCGGTTCCTCGACGCGCAATATCCCGTGGTTGAATGAGCTCGTTCCGGAACCCATGCTGGAAATGCCAGAGAGCCTTGCGCAAAAGCTAGAGGTGAAAACCGGCAACTGGGTAAAAGTTTCTTCGGCCCGCGGAGAACTCACAGTGAAAGCGGTCGTCACACCCAGAATGAAGACATTGCTCGTGGACGGACACGAGATCACGATCGTGTGGATGCCGTACAACTGGGGCTACAAAGGATTGTCGACGGGACCAAGCGTGAACCACCTCACCATCGATGCAGTCGATCCAGGTGCTGGGACGCAGGAAACGAAGGCTTGCCTAGTCAATGTGGTCAAGGTGCCCGCGGCTCAGGCGCCCGCCCGAAGGGTTCGAGAAGGAAGATCATGACGCAGCCGACAACGACGACTCCAATAAAAGCTACGCTAATCGACATTACGAAGTGCATCGGCTGCCGGGCGTGTCAGGTTGCTTGCAAGCAGTGGAACGACCGGGACGGAGAGGAAACCCAGTTGGATTACAACTTGGGTTTTCAGAATCCAGCCACTCTGAGCGCGAAGACCCTTACGTTGATTACGTTTCACGAACTTCCCGATGAGAAGGCGCCGGGTGGGCTGCATTATCTTTTCACGATGCGGCGATGTTTGCACTGCCTCGAACCGGCATGTGCCTCTGCCTGTCCGACGACAGCGCTCGACCGTCGATCGGACGGGCCAGTCGTTTACGATGCCAACAAGTGCATTGGTTGCCGTTACTGCATCTGGGCATGCCCTTGGGGAGTGCCAACGGCGGAATGGGATTCTCTCGCTCCGAAGATACAAAAGTGTACTCATTGCGCCGACAGGACCGAACAACCTCTGCCCATGGCGCGCAACGGACAGCCGCTCACCGAGGAAGAGAGCAAACAATATCGAGAAAACATCGTCACTCCGGCCTGCGTTAAGGCGTGTCCCGCGGACTGTCTGCACTTTGGAACCCGCGACGACCTACTGCAGGAGGCGCGGGATCGCATTTCCAATCATCCCGACAACTACGTAGATCACATCTACGGGGAAAAAGAAGCGGGCGGAACGAGCGTGCTTTATCTGTCTTCCGTGCCTTTTGACAAACTAGGCTTCCCGGATGTCGGGACCAAGTCGTATCCGGGGCTTTCCAAGCTGGCGCTGCACGCGGTTCCCCCTGCCGTCATGGCGATGGGTGCAATGCTCGCCGGCGCTTACGCATTCCTGAAACGACGGGCGTCGGTTTTGGCTGGACCATCTCCGGCGGATAGTGAGGCCCATCACATCGACTTTGAGCCGATCCGGGACAAGTTGCTGACACCCATCAACAAGATTCTTCTGGTTCTGATGGCGTTCGGAGCTATCTCTCTGCTGGCCCGGTTCGCATTGGGCTTGGGCGGCAGTACGCATCTTTCCGACACATACGCCTGGGGACTCTGGATTGTCTTTGACCTGGTCTGGATCGCGGTGGCGGCCGGTGCGTTTGCGACTGCGGGTCTGATTTATGTTTTCCAGCGAAAGGACCTGTATTCGATGGGTCGATCGGCGGTGCTCATGGGCCTGCTGAGTTATTCGTTCGTTACAGTCACCCTCGTCGCCGACCTGGGCTTGCCGTGGCATTTCTATCAGCTTGGTTTACAGGCTCCCGAACAGTCAGCCATGTTTGAGGTTTCGTGGTGCGTCGGTTTATACGTAACGATCCTGCTGCTGGAATTTCTTCCGCTCCCACTCGAACGTTTGGGTCTCAAGAGGGCAGTGGAGATCTGGCAACGCTGGTCGGGCGCTTATGTGGCGTTCGCAGTGACGTTGTTTGTCTATCTATTGTCGCGGAATTTGGTCTATACGGCGATCGCAGCTGTTCTTTTCTCGTCCCTTGCGTGGTCCTTCCGGGCGAAAGGCAGGAAGGCCGAGCCAATCATGCTGGCCATTGCAGCAGTGACACTTTCCACGATGCACCAGAGTTCGTTAGGCTCGCTGTTCCTGCTCATGCCGGACAAACTCGCTCCGCAATGGTGGTCGCCGGTGATGCCCATCTCTTTCTTCCTGTCCTCGATTGCGGCTGGTACCGCGCTTGTCGTACTAATCGAGATGTGGATTGCGAGAGCATGGAAGCGCCGGCTACGAATCACCCAATTGTCGGCAATGGGGAAGATCACCTTTTGGGTGCTTCTTGTCTACCTGGCTTTTCGCTTCGTGGACATGCTCGTTCGGGGACAACTCAGCAGCGCCTTTTCGGGAAAGCTGGGAGCCCTTTTTTCGGTGGAGATCGTCCTCGGGGGAGTTCTTCCCTTGCTATTGTTGGCTCGCGAAAACTTGCGAACTCGACCATCTCTACTTTTTGTCGCAGCGCTGTTGGTCACGATGGGAATCATTTTCAATCGTGTGAATGTGGTCCTTTTAGCGATGCGGTTGAAAGGTCCGATGCCGCAGTTCGCACCAGAGATTTACTCTCCGACGGTTTTCGAGTGGGGAATCTCGATTGGATTGATCGCTGCCACGATTTTCCTCTTTGGACTGGTGGCACGCCACCTGCCGGTGTTGCCGGCGGAACGACCCCAACAGGGCGATTGATCTTATGACACTGAATGTGTGGTTAGAGCGGCATCCGTACCTGCAACCGGTAGCGAACTTGCACTTGCTGGTTGCTGGTACGGCAGAGGAGGCATTCATTCCCAGTGCGGGCATTCCCAAGTGGGAATGCTACGTTGAGGACTTTCAGGCCGGCGTGGCGTTGTTGCAGAGTTCTGCAGTTGCAATCGACTATGAGCCCGCCGCGAGGACTCTAAGTTCACTGACAGCAAGATTGGCCTCAAAGCCCGTGCCAAGCAGCCTGGCAGAGCAGATACGAGTCCTGGACGTAGAACTCAAATGCGATCAGGACGCTCCTGGACGGGCCATATCCTGGCTGCTCGATCAAGACTCATTTATTACCAAATATCCAGGTCTCCTTCAGTATTTAGGATGGACAGTTCTAGGTCGCTATCTCCATTCGCTAATCACAACCTTCAGCAACTGGCGAGATGAAGAAAAGTGGCTGCGTAACTATTGCCCGACTTGCGCAGCGCCGCCGGCGATGGCTCAGTTGGCTGGCATCGATCCAGGTCGCCTCAGAAAGCTTTCATGCGGACGCTGCGGCACCCTTTGGCGTTATCGGAGAACCGGTTGCCCATTTTGCGAAAATGACGACAATCATCGGCTCCGGGTGGTGGCCATTGAAGGAGAGGGTGGCCTGCGGATCGACTATTGCGAGGCCTGTGGCGGCTACCTCAAGACCTATGCCGGCGAAGGAAAGGAGCGTGTGCTGCTTGCCGACTGGAGTTCCGTTCACCTGGACATTATGGCTCGTGATCGCGGTCTGAATCGCTTGGCAACATCGTTATACGAGCCATAACCAACGAGCTTAAGCGCGCAAGGCATCGTAGTCGCGCGATATGGCCAGACGGCGGCCGGCCGTGTCGTGGAGGTAAAGAAGGCGGGCACGGTGTCTGGCGGTCACGCCTCGGAATCGCCCTGACCAGCCTGACCCTTGTGGATGGCCAAACCCGTGCCAACCCAGTCGCAGTTACTGCAGCGCAACGGTCCGACATCGGTGGGACGTGATGCTGCGGCTGTTGCAGCTACGAGCGGGCTCGGCGCGGCCGTCGGTGCAGCGGCTGGTTGGGGCAGGGGCGCGGCGATCGGCCCGGGAGCTGGAGCGGCAGCCGGCATTATGGGTGTGCTCCTGACGAGAGGATACCCAACGGTTGTTGAACCTGAGACGCTGCTGACGTTCCAAGTTACGGCCTCGTTGACCATTGAAACGAACAACGCGCCCCAGGCGTTCCGCTTCGTGGACATTGGACTCCCAACACTGAATGGAATCGAGGCCGCTCGACAAATCCGCCAGCTCTGTCCCGAATCCAAGATAATCGTCGTGAGTCAGGAATCCGATGCTGACATTGTGCAAGATGCTCTCAGTTTTGGGACGTTGGCCTATCTCGTGAAAACAATGGCCGGATGCGAGCTACTAACGGCAATCAAAGCGGCGCGCGGTGGCAGGCTGTTTGTCGGCGGTCAATTGTCGAGTCCGTGTAGTTGTTGAAACATCCCCAGTGCACTCTTTGACCGCCGGACGGGGTTTTGAGTGGCAATTGCCTGATTGTGCCAGTCACGTACTGTTTTCAATGAGAGAATGCCAAGCGCAGGCCAGACGTGAACACGAGTTCGTTCTTTTTTTTCCCAGCGGGAGGATTGGTGACATAGGTGTCGCTAAAATTGGTTTGCCATCCTAACCATTTTGCGATCTTCGTGACCGTACCCAGACTAAAGTTGGTTCGATAGTTGCCCCCGCTGTCTGTCAGATCTGGGAAAAACGCGAGATTCTGTAGTAAAGCGGTGCTCTTACCCAATTTGAGAGTAAGTTCTTCGCCCACCTGTCCGGCTGCGAGGTTGCGTTGAGTCTCTACGTAGTTTTCGCGCGTGAAATTTGCTCCCCCGAGAAGCTTGAGGGTTGCGTTGTCGCGATTGATGAGGTGATAGCCGATGCCGCCGCCCACCACGGAGCGCAAGTTCAGGTCTTGCAGACCATCACTCATGAAATCAGTATTGGCAAACACGAACAAGCGCGAGGTAAAGTCGTGGTCGAAACGTGCCCCACCTCTGTTCACATTAGCAGTTACATGCGGCCGTGCACCCACAACATCGTCGATGGAGTAAAGTGACTCGGCGTAAAGAGTCAGTTCCTCGCGCGAAACCTTGCGCACTCCGCCGAACGCGAATCGGAAATTTCTGGTTTTGCTATTGCCGCGAGTCAGTTCTAATCCGGCGTCCAGACCACCGTCCCATCCGTGCAAAAGGCTCCGATGTTGGGATTTCTCGTAAGCTAACTGCTCCGCATCATTGCGCAGAGCCACGACGCGCTCCTTTGAAACTTCAACCGGGTTGCCGGCGCCAGTGGCAATTTCCAATTTCCCCTCGCGCGTTGCCAATCTGCCGACGAGTTCCTTCCCATCCGCGAGAACCACATGCAGGGGAAGGTCTGAATGGAGTTCCTGAATTTCCTGCCACGACACGGTCACCTCCCCTGCGATTGCTGTAGTCATCAGCAGGCTCTTGGCGTCGGACTTCATGATCGCACCGGTCAACCGGTCTCCATTCTTGAAAGCTACCTGGTCGCCGAAAACCGAGGAACTCGCGAAGGCCAGCAGTAGAGGGAGTGCAATTTGTAGGCTGCGCAAGGGTTCCTCCGCTACACGAATAGCATTGCTCACAAATTAGGCAGCGAGTATCACGACTGCTCGATACTCCTGGAGGACTAAACACGCGCCGACATCGCCCAGCTACGATACAGGGCTTTTAGTCGATTCATCACCCGGGAAAGATCTTGACCACGGTCAGATAACTTCGGCCCGCGCAGCATGCGTACGCCGGTTTCGCCGTGGTACACGGGCTTGAGATCATGGAGGCGCAGCCGCTCGGCGAGTTTGCGAGCATCGATCTTGTCACTCTTGTTGCCATGTTTCAGCAGCGCGTTCTTGCGCGGATTACACACCAACACCTCGGTCACATGCGGCTTGAGCAGGTCGTAGCGCCGGGCGCCCCAGGTACCTTCTTCGAAGGTTACGAACAGACTGCCGCGTAGTCCAGCCAAGAACTCCAGAAGGGTAGAGGCTTTTGTTTCCAGGATGGATTCCATGATGACCTTGCCGTTGGGAATCCATCACCGCGAGCGAGATTGTTGCTTGATGAACGCCCAGCCCAATTCACTTTTCGCTGCTCATTGAGGGTGCTCCTTTTGTGGGTGATTATGCGAGCGATGACAACCTACTCCAAAAGGAGCGCTCTCTTATAATGCGATCACATCGGGTGATTACATCAGTTGAGTTCTGGGCGCACTGTTCCCGCTCCGACCGGTATCTGGCCATCACCAGGTGGGCATGGGATACATGGACTCCCGTAACTTTTCGCCCATCTTGAGTCCCCTTCACAATCAGGGGCATGGGACAGGTGCCGTCGATTGGATTTCGAGATTCCTGGTTCATGCGATCCAGCGTGACGATGGTAAGAATTTTGGTCTTGCCCCTTCTAGTGGTTGGCCTTACAGGCTGGATTCCGAATAAGGACCTTGACGTAGGCCCGAAAGGGCCTTGGCCTTGGGGAGCGATTATCGGATTCTCCTTGATCGGAGTGGCTCTTGTCCGGCTACTCCGTTCGCGCCGGAAAGCAATTTCGGAATCGCCATCCGCTACGTAGTGGTGAAGAAGGGCAACCAATCTTCGATGTGGCGAAACATCTCTGACACTCAAAACCCCTCCTGGGGCTGAGTGATCGTCCATGAGCGGCAAAGGCCTCCGAGAGTGGCGATGAGTAGCATCGGCAACTCTGGGCTGCTTATAGCGTGAATAGCGCAGCGTTACAAGAATCAACTCAGAGACTTTTTAAACAGACACGCCTGGTTGCGACAGGCTATCGCTCACTGATTGCGGGTGGTGCGCTGAAGGACTCTACGGCCAATCCTTCGTCGTCCTTCACATCGAAGACGGTGTAAAGCTTCGTGACCTGCAGCAGGTCGTGGACTCTCTTGGACAGGTTCAGCAGTTTGACTTCGCCGTCCTGCTTTTTGGCAGCGGTGAAAGCACTGACAAGTTCGCCGATACCGGAGCTGTCAATATAGTTTACGTCGCCAAGGTTCAAGAGGATCCTCTTCTGCCCCTTGGAAAGCAGGTCGTGCACCATATCACGCAGGGTTACGCTGCCTTCACCGAGGGTGATTCGGCCCTTGAGGTCAACGATCGTGATGCCATCGGACTGACGAGTGCTGAAATCTATACTCACGGGGAAGCCTTCCTTTCATTTCAAAGAAATCGCCTAGGGACACTCTGAATAAGGGCTCATCCTAAGTCGACTAACATCGGTGCTCAGGAAACCGTGCTGCCGGTTCGGGTCGCGGATGCTGGAGCCGGTCAGCACCGCCGTTGCAACCGCGCGTACGGG